>Ga0318562_10000268_pt1 | contig 24629 bp, 26 predicted proteins | sample GRESIP066b5f18_FD_203688 | JGI IMG/M metagenome (GOLD analysis project Ga0318562, IMG submission 203688) | Tropical soil microbial communities from Luquillo Experimental Forest, Puerto Rico - GRE.SIPMG.066b5f18 | ecosystem: Environmental > Terrestrial > Soil > Tropical forest > Bulk soil... | reverse complement strand
GATCTGATCAAAGTAGGGGGTGGTGGGGCGGGAATAGATAAATACTCGCGCACCTTTGCGCACACTTGGGGATGCGGTTTTGCTGAACATCGATGTTCAGGCCGCGGCATCTTCGGAGCATGTCCAACGCCCTCAACGGCCACGCACCTGTCTCCGAACCCGTCCCCTCCTCCATCGCCCCCAACTCCAAGCGCGATCGTGGTCGATACACGACGTGGTCGGTTCGCAACGGCGTCGGGACCTACGAGAGCTCGCGCCAGTTCACGAAGGTCGAGATCGGGAGCAAGTGGCTTCCCCGCGATGGCATCGTTCCGAGCTCGGGCGTCGCCGGCGGCGTCGAAGTTCTCGAGCTCGACACTAAGGCCGGAATCCGCGTGAAGAACATCTCGCCATCGGACGGCGGCCAGGTCTGCGCTCGCTGGACGAAGCCCGCGTCCTTCCTCTGCCGCTACGCTCTCGTGGAGGAGGGACCGGTGAAAGAGGCAGAGGAGCCGAAGCAGCAACCGACCAAGCGCGATCTCACCTCACGCGAGGTAGAGCTCCGAAACGCGCTCGAGGAGCTAGGGCGCCAGGCGTGGGCGGCGTCGGGAATGATCGGAGCCCAGCTACCTCCGAACGCGACTCGGATGGCGGTCGAGGAGATCGCGGTGAAGGGCGTCGCGATCATGGGCGAGTACTCCCGTTTCCTCATGGAGTGGGGCGCGGCATTGTCCGGTGGATGATCGACATCATCGTCGACTCTCGTGTCCGTATTCTCCTCTCCCAACTTGGGGAGAGTGTAGCGAATCTCCTACGTGAGGCGTTCACCCACAAGAATCCGAAACGTGGGTCGATGCAGCGGGCGAAGATTCGGGGGTGGTGGAACGAACCCCTCGTGATCCCAACGTGGGGGACGAAAGACGGGTACCTCACTCTTCCCCGTGGAGGCATGGCGAAGGTGCGGAAGATTCTTCAGGGGAATCTCCTTCCTTTTCGTGTCAGGGATAATCGGGTACGAGGGAATACATCTTTCATTCCCGACCGTTCCGAGTCTCTTCCGCTATGGCCTCACCAGATTCGCATCATCGATGCCTGTCTCCGTCGCGAAAACTGCATCGTCAAGAGCTCTACGGGCTCGGGAAAGACGTCTGCTCTCCTCGCCCTCGCCGCGCGCATCAAGGTCGACACCTTGGTCATCGTCCACACCACCGCTCTCATGCACCAATGGGTGGAGCGCGCTGTATCCGAATTGGGGATGAGGAAGCAGGATGTGGGACTGATAGGTGATGGTCGCTTCAAGGTGTGTGAGCTCACGATCGGGACGCAGAAGTCCGTGGCCAATGCGGCGAAGGATGATCCCGAGTTCCTCACGCGATGGGGTGCGGTGCTCGTGGATGAAGTCCACATGTTCGCGGCGCGCACCTTTTTTGCCTGCGTGGACCCGTTCCCGGCCCGGTACCGCATCGGTGTCTCCGACGACCAGCGACGGAAGGATCGACTCGAGTGTCTGATCCATGACCTCTTTGGTGAGGTGGAGGAGTCCATCACACATGAGGAGATGGTGGAGGCTGGACACGTCATGGACGTGGAGGTGCTCATCATTCCGACGGAGTTTGAGGCTCCCTGGTACGATGAGGCGCGTGATGCCTCATCGAAGGAGATACCTAATTACACTCGTCTTCTTAGCGAGATGGCGGAGGATGCAGAGCGAAACAAGCTCATCTCCGGAATCCTTGGTGTGGAGCTAACTCGAGGACACCAATGTCTCGTTTTTGCTAAGGAACGTGAGCATTGTCATGTGCTCGAAGCAGAGGGAAAGAGGTATGCGGGTGGGGGAAGGCTCGTCGGCGGTGCCGGAGAAGATCGTGCCGAGTTCGAGCGGGTTCGACGCGGACTCCGCGCCGGCAAGCTGAAGTTCGCCGTGGGCACCATCCAAGCCTGCGGAACCGGCGTGGACCTCCCGGGTGTGGAGGTAGGAATCGCGGCGCTTCCGATTCTCAGCAATAGGCAGATGTTTCGCCAGAGTCGGGGGCGAATCTGCCGCAAGCCAGAAGGTAAAACGACAGCGCGTTTTTATGTCTTGTGGGATCGTCACGTCTTCGGTCTGTCGCATGTGGAGAACGCGGCATCCTGGAATGCAAGTACCTACGTGCTCGAGGGCAAGGAGTGGGTGCCCGCACGACAGTACGTGAAAAAGGCGAGGATGGGAGGCTAGGTATGGCGAGGCGTCGAGTCAGCGAAGGTGCAGCTACGGAAACGGTCGCAGCCGAGGTTCCTCCGCCCCCCAAGACTCCGGCGGCGGAACGAACCCTCGACATGTTCCAAAAGCCGCTCGGCACTGCGTCGGCGGCCGATCGCGAGGCGGAGATCAAGAAGGTCCAGGACGACGCTCTCGCGCGGGCGAAGGCGGCCAAGGAGCAGGAGATCGACGTCGAACGCGAGGCCATCCAAGCCGAAGGATCCCTCGATCCCGGCTCCTTCTTCGGTGCCGAGACCAAGCTTCCTCCACCGCCCCCCGTCGTGAACATCGTCAACCAAGGTCCCACATCCGCTCCCACGGACGCGGAGCTCGCTTCGGGGCAGGAGGGCTCGGAGGTGCACGTGACGAAGGGGGAGGAGATGTATGGAAAGACGGGAACGTTCTCGTCTTATCGTGTCGGTCCCTTCTCTCTCACGGCCAAGGTCGGTCCGGGACAGACCCGACTCGGGGTTTTCCGCCAGCTCCGTCAGGAGCTCGAGGTGATGGCGGATGAGGCCCGGGAGGAGGCGAAGAAGAAGTTCCTCGCTCACTTCCCCACGGCGACTTCGTGAGGTCGAAGGGGTCAAGCGAGCTCCTCTCGGACGCGGAGCTCCGCCAGCTCCGCGGCTTGCCCCCGCTTCTATCCGCGGAGGAAGGACGGAAGATGGCCGCGGACTTCTGCGCGCCGGTATCGTCCAAGCGTGCGCCGAAGAAGTCCAAGACGATGGGGGATGCGGCCTTCGAGAAGAAGCTCGAGGAGGTCGGGGACATGCTCAAGTCCGGGCGGTGGAACGAGGCGACCCCCATGCACTTCGTCGCCTTGTACGTCGACCTCTACTATCGCGTCTACGGGATCTTGCCGGAAGATCTGGGGCCGAAGGAACGGGTCATCGCCGGGAAGATGGCGAGTGGGATGCTGGACCGGACGTTCGGCGGCGACCGGCAGAAGATGAGTCAGTTCATGGCCTGGACGTGGACACGAGAGAAGGAACGCGAGCAGTATCGCCGGGAAAACAACAAGGACGGCCAGGTGATCGGGTGGGCGTTTCAGTTCGGGAACAAGTTGATCTCGAGCTACCGCATAGCGGAGGCTCGGAAGGCGTCGCATGGCCCGCCGTCGCGTTGAGGCGGGATCGAAACCGGAGAATCCGCCGCCTGAGGCATCGAAGGTCACCCTTCCCTATGACACGGCGAACGAGTGTGCGATCATTGCCGCGTCGTTCCTGAACGAGGAGGCCCGCGCTTACACCATTGTCCGTCTAGTTCCCGATCACTTCCAACAGAGGGAGCATCGCGAGCTCTGGACTGCGTTCCAAGAGATCGAGCGCAGGAAGCTTGCCTTCGATCTCCCCCTGGTCGAGAACCTGACCAACCAACAGATCCGGGAGTACCTCGCCGAGCTCTGCGAGATTCGACCGGAGGCGCCGAAGAACCTCGAGTTCCACGTCCAGTGCATCCTATGGGATCACGCGCGGGTGTCCTCGGCGCGGGGACCGATTCCGGCGTTCATCGAGGCCCTGAGGGACCCGAAGTCCGAACCCGAGCGAGTTCGAGCTCTCGCGCGCGCGATCGCCACGTCCTTCGACGGCTACGAGGACCGAAAGTACCTACACGATCCGGAGGTCCTGGTTCGGGACCAGATGAAGGAGATCGAAGCGCGCGTAAACGGTCGCGCGACCTTCCCCTACGGCATCGACGGGCTCGACTTCCTCGACCGCGCGGGACCGCGGGAGGAGTGGCGCCGTCGGATGCTCCCGGGTGCGGCTCCCTCTCAGATCACGGTGGTCACGGGCGTCAGCGGCGGCGGGAAGACCACGTTCACCGCTCACATTGTCCTCGGCATCGCGTTCCCGGGATGGCGGAAGAACGACTTCGAAAGCCTCGGGCGAAGCCTGCTTTACGGCTCGTGGGAGATGAGCGGAGGGATGACCCTCGAGCTCCTGTCCTGCATCTCTCTCGGGTGGTCCAGGTCCGAGCTCATGGAGGGCAGGGGACCGATCGCGACGCCGATGGGCCGGCAACAGCTCCACGCGCGCATGGGCGTCCTCAACAAGCGGATCCGGTTCATGGGGAATCCCTTCCGCCGTCGGTCGGGGGAGAAAGCTTCGAACGAGAAAAACCTCGACATCGTGCAGGGGTACATCGCGGATTCCGGATGTGAGGTTTTCGTGGGTGACCTCTGGAAACGGTGCCTTCGACACACCGACCCGGACGAGGAGGAGGACGCGCTCATCCGGCAACAAGCCATGGCGGAGGAGCTCAAGATCCATGCCATTCTCCTCCAACAACAGCGGCTCAAGGATGTGGAGATGCGCGCGGACAAACGGCCGACGCGCGAGGGCATCAAGGGCTCAGGAGCTTGGGTCGAGGTTGCCGACACCATCTTAGGCGTTCATAACCCCTCGCTTTTCAAGCGAGTTCCTCCGGATACCCTCGAGGTTTTCGTTCTGAAACAGCGCTATGGTCGGTGGCCTACGGGCGTCGAGTTCCGGTGGGATGCGGATTCGGGGATGGTCACGGGAGGAGTGCCCATCGAGTACGATCGACCCGGAGAGCAGAACGAGATCGATGGTGGGACCTCGCTCGCGGCATTCCGGAGCAAGCGAGGGAAGTGAGCATCGACCGCGTCGACATCGAGAAGGTTCTCAAGCGCCTTGGGATCGAGGCGAAAGCCCACGGGCGGGAATGGGTGGCCCTCTGTCCAAACCGAGAGCACAAGGACCGCACGCCGTCGTGGCGAATCCGCGATGAGGTAGGTTCGAGTCGTCACGGGTACCACCACTGTTGGCCATGCGGATTCGGAGGCTCTGTCGTCTCCCTCATCCAACACGTTCTCCAACTTGAGGACTACGGGGACGCTCGCTCCTGGCTCGAACGCGAAGCCCCGGTGGATCAAAAGCCGATCGAGAGAGTAGAGGTGCAGATTCGACCTCCCTCCCTTCGATTCCGACTCCCTTCCGGTGTCGTCGAAGCCCCCATCGAGGAGTGGCCCGGACCCCCGCGGGAGTACTTCCTCGACACCAGGAAGCTCGAGGCGTGGCAGGTAGATCGTTGGGGGGTGGGATATGCGATCGAGGGACGGCTCAAGGGACGGCTCGTCCTCGTCTCGCGTGACGCCCGCGGCCGACCCCTCAGGTACACCGCGCGCTCGTTCACGGGAGCTTTGAAGCGGTACCTCGAACCCGAACCCGAGGAGGGGGCGAAGATGAACGCGATGTTCGGGGAGCAGCATTGGCCGGCGCTCGAGGAGCGTCACACCCTCTTCCTGGTCGAGGGAGCGATCAACGGGCTCGCCCTCGAAGCCGAGCTCCCGGGCATCTACTTCGCCGCGACGGCCGGGAGTGAGATGCGGGGTCTCTACGGTGCCAAGTTGGCGACGTGGAAACGGGTATTCACGATGTCGGACCCTGACAAGGCGGGTGACCGCCTTGGGGAGGAGATCGGGCTCGGGTGCGCGCGGCACACGACCATCCAACGTCTTCGACTCGAGGAAGGCTTCGACCCTGCCAAGATGAGGGAAAAGCGACCGGGCGAGCTCGGAGCTATCATCCGTTCGTGGCTACGAAAGTCCACGTAGTTGAAGCGTCACCGGAATTCGGTCTCCTCGCTCAGATCGATCGTCCGGCGGCAAAGAAGTCCCTAAAGAGGGCGTACGTGATCGCACGGTGTCATGCTGCTCGCGCGGCATTGTTCCTCGGTCTGACCCGACGTCGTTTCTACAAGTGGGTGGTGAGACTGGGGCTCCTACATTGGATGCAGGAGACAACGAAGATCGCGCGGCGGCAGGGGTGGTTTCGTGACCACGTCACACCCGATCGGTTCGTCAGAAAGTTCACACCTTCTTTGACGCAGTCGTGACGCATTGCCCCGGTGCTTTTTTCTGTTTTTGTCGTTTCGCTGCGGCATCTCTAGACATAGGATCGACAGTGGAGAGTAGCGGGAGCCGCTCCGGTTCCCGAACAAGGAGGTCCTACTACCAGAATGAGCAATCACACCGGGGATGCGGCGGCGGTGAAGCACCTTTCGAAGTCTCGCCAGGACGCGAAAGAGATCTGGAATGGCCCCACGACTAGGGCGTGGGTGAAGACGAAGAAGGCCGGGGGCAAGGCGTGGGAGCGCTTTGACGAGCTCGCGACCAAGGTGGTCGCTCGAGAGATCACCTTCGAGGTCTTCGTGAAGGAGACGAAGGCGGAGTTCAGGGTCATGGCGCTCGCGGCGACGCGCCGCCGCAGGCCTCCGTACTGGTTCGAGCTCGAGGACATCATCACCCTCCTCGTCTCGCACTTCTGGTACTACGCCTTCGTCCACGTCGGGCGCGACGGTCAAGTGGGTTTCGTCCCTGGTAAGGGGACGACCGAAGGCGAGTACCTTCGGTGGAACATCATGCAACGGGTGCAGAAGGATCTCGGCCGCGCCCGCGGCGAGAACATGCACACGCAACGCATGTTCGGACCCTCACCGGAGGTGGTGACGTCGACGGGCGACTTCTCTCAGGTTCAGGTGTGGAAGGACCACGGGACTGAGGGTGAGTCGTTCGAGATCGAGTTCGATGAGCATCGGCGGTGTGACGCCCTCGAGCGCCTCACGCGCGCCGCGCGCGAGTTCGTGGTTCAGAACGAGGTGGAGAAGCAGCTCTCCCAGACCCGGAATCGGAAGACGAGGCAAGGCGAGATCCGAGAGTTCATCCTCGGTTCGCACCCGAAGGACGTGCGGGAGTCGCTGAAGACTCTCGGGTTCAGGAAGGGTGACGAGCTCGAGGTGGTCGAGAACATGAGCGAGCTCATCGCACGCGGCATGATGACGGGCGCGGCATCCTCTTCTGAGCCAGCATCGTGCGAAGAGTCAGAGCTCACTCGCGGAGCGCACCGTCGCGGTCGAGTTTCTTGTCTCGGAAAGGTCGTTATGAGCATCGTGGGCGCCACGCGGATCGATCGCGTGTGGGAAGGCAAACTTCGCGAAAACTACGCGTCGATCACCAATGACTTCGCTCTCGGGAAGACGAAGGAAGAGGTCGTTCGAGGTCTCGAACAGCACTTCGAGAAAAACACGCCGAAGGACAAGCTCGCCAACTGCAACATCTGCGGCGGCCATTCGGACGAGTCGCTTCCGGCGTGTCCCTACTGCGAGGACCAGGGGCCGGAGGAGCTCGGCGCTCCCGTTCCCGCGGAGTCGGGCGTGGTTGCCACCGCGAAGGCATCGGCACCGGAGTCGGAGGCCCTACCGGGCACGGAGATCGACGCCTCGAAGATGGAGGCGGAGACCCTCGAGCAGCCGAAGAAGAAGGGTGGACGGAAGAGCGCTCAGGAGAAGATGAACGCTCAGATGGAGGTCGCAGAGAAGAAGAAGGTCAAGGCGCCGAAGGCTTCACCGAAGCCGAGTACGCCGGTCCTCGACATCGCCGAAGCCAAACCGGTGGTGACGGAGGCGGACCTCGATCGCGAGCTCATGAATTATCGGGAAGCCGGACGGCGGAATGCTGCCAGTTTCTGGCACATGGGCGTGGCGATCTCGAAGATCCATCTCGGCTTGTGGGAACAGCGTCGGGATGGGGAGAAACGCAAGTACAAGTCGTGGAATCAGTTCGTGGAAGCGGAGTTGAAGATCGCGGTTCAGCATGCGAACCGCCTTCGAAACGTGGCAGATCACTTCACCGAAGAGTCTGCGGCGAAGTACGGCGCCACCATTCTCATGGTCATCGATCGTGCTCCGAAGGAAGAGCATTCTCGTTTGATGGAGAAGGTGGACAACGGAGATGCCTCTTCGGTGAGTGCCCTCGCGAAAGAGGTCAAGGAGATTCGCGAGGCGAAGGGCATCACGGTCCTCGATTCCGAGGAGAACAAGAAAAAGTCGGAGACGAAGACCAACGCGATGCCGTCGAAGGCGGCACGAGAGAAGGCCGCAGCCAAGCGGCTCGAGAAGAAGGCATCGATCACTTTTGGGCTCAAGTCGGAAACGGGCATGAGCGATCCTCTCATGGTCCGACCCGACGGTCCTCAGTCGGATCCGGTTCCCTTTATCTGCCCCCCGGAGTTGAGGGAGACTCTCGGGAAGTGTTACGCATCGATGTTCAAGAGCATCAACGGCATTACCATGCACCAAGCGTGTGTGGTGAATGACGACGGCACCGTCCAGTTTCGGTGGACAGGCACTCGTGAGGCCGAAGACGACTGAGGAGGAGACCGCGGATGGAGGTGGTCAATGCCTTCGTCGATGGTCCCGACCTGATCATCCTCGAGCGCGAAGGCGATCGGATCGTCGAGCACAAGACTCGGCCGGAGTACTCGTTCTTTGTCGAGACCGAGCAACTTCAGGACGTGGACTTTGCCCGTCAGATTCGGTCGGCCTCCGTCGTCCGCGCGATGGTCAGCGAGGGGCGGTGGACGAGAATCGTCTGGTCTGATGACTTCGTCCGGAAGGAGATGCTCTACGGGCGCCTCATCCGGTCGAAGAATCCGGTCACGGGCGAGGAGGAGCGCCGGCGCAATCCATCCCCCTTCCAGACTCGTGGGATCACCACCTACGAAGGGGACGTGGACCCGGTCCGACGGTGGTTCACGGACACGGGCGCGACGATCGCCAAGCCGCGTCGTGCCTACTTCGACCTCGAGACCGATTCAAGGGTGAACTTCGCTCATGCGAAGATGGGGCGATCGCGCATCATCTCGATCGCGGCGTGCACCGAGGACGAGTCGAAGAAGTTTCTCCAGGTCATCAACGCATGGTCCGACTCCGAAGAGCGCCGGATCATCTCCGCGTTCTTCGACTGGATCGATGAGGTCGGTGCCGACCAGCTCATCGCCTGGAACGGGGATGGGTTCGACTTCCTCGTGCTCCGGGAACGCATCGAGCGCTTGGGGCTCAACCTCGACATGCGCCGTAAAAACTGGCTCGACCACATGGTCCTGTTCCGGCGCATGAACATGAACTCCTCCGACTCGGGCGAGGAGAAACAGTCGATGGCCCTGAACGCGATCGCGTTCGCGCAGCTCGGCGAGGGGAAGGAGGAGATTCCGCCGGAGGTCGCAAAGCGGTGGCCCGGGCGCTCCCTCGGTTCGCTCTCGTATGAGCTCTGGGAAGCCGGCGGCGAGTTCCGGGAGCTCCTGACCCGGTACAACATGAAGGACACGCTCTTGATGCCTCGCATCGAGCGGAAAACGGGCTACATCGCTCTCTTCGACACCCTCGCGGACGTGTGCCGGGTGCTCCCGAACTCCGTCGGGCTTCAGCCGACGAAGCAGATGGACGGCTTCATGCTCCGCCTCGCCCTCGAGCGGAAACATCACTTCGCCACGAAGGTTTTCCGGGAGAAGGGGGAGGAGGAAGAGCGGGACCAGTTCGCCGGCGCGTTCGTGATGCAGCCTCGAACCGTGGGCTCCAAAAAGAAGGAGGACGACTGGACTCCGGACCAGGCGGAAGCGTGGCGCCTGAAGATGAAGCTCGAGAACGGCATCCTTCGGGATGTTCACGTCGCCGACTTCGCCTCGCTCTATCCCTCGATCATCATCACCTGGAACATGTCGCCGGAGACGAAGCTGCAAAACGCAGCCGTCAACGGGCCCATCGCCCCGGGTACCTGCAGATCGCCGCTCACGGGGGTGTGCTTCGATGTGACGGTCGAGGGCATTCTACCAGCGGCCCTGAAGACCATGATCGCGATGCGGAAGGTATGGTCCGACCGCGCGGCCAAGCTTCCACCGGGTACCCCGGAGGCCAAGGAGGCCCAGCGCCGGTCCATGGCGTACAAGGTGGCCGCCAACTCCTTCTATGGCGTCGTCGGTTCCCCCTTCTCCAGGTACTTCGATCGCGAGGTCGCAGAGTCTGTCACCCAAAACGGGGTGTGGCTGATCAAGCGCACGATTGCCGAAGCCGAGGAGCGGGGCATGGAGGTGCTCTACGGCGATACCGATTCGTTCTTTGCCATGAACGTGACGCAGACCGAGTACGAGGCCTTCGTCTCGTGGTGCAATGATACCTTGTACCCAGACATCCTACAGAAGGTCGGGTGCACGGAGAACCGGATCAAGCTCGCATACGAGAAGGCGTTCTCGTTGGTCATGTTCACGGCGAAGAAGCGATACGCCGGGTGTTTCCTCCACTATAAGGGCACGGCGGCAAAACCGGTGCCAGGTGAGGGAGAGGTCTTCGACAAGAAGCTCCATTCGAGGCCGGAGATCAAGGGGTTCGAGTACAAGCGCGGGGATGTGAGCGTGCTCGCGCGGAGACTGCAGGAAAAGGCGATCATGACGCTCATGCGCGGGGTGGTGAGGCCCGAGGCCTACCGTCAGCTCCTCAGCGAAGCCCTCACCCATGTCGCGACCGCGGAGCTCCCTCTCGAGGAGGTTCAGATCTCGAAGTCCCTGTCTCAGGAGACGAAGAAGTACCACCGGAAGACGGCCAAGGGCGCGGACCAAGCCGTACCCCCGCACGTGCGTGTGGCGGAGGTGCTCGAAGCGAAAGGCCTCGAGCTCGGCGAAGGTTCCCGCGTCTCCTACGTGGTCACGGACAGCTCCGACGGCATCAAGGCGATACCGGCGCAGGACTACAAGGGTCAGATCGATCGTTACTACTTGTGGGAGAGCATGGTCTATCCCCCGACGCAGCGGCTCCTACAGGCCGCGTTCCCGGCTCAGGATTGGGTGACAGGCCTCGAGCGCATTCGGCCGAAGCAGACTCGGGGGAAGCGCGTACTACCGGGGCAGGAGTCTCTCTTCGGGGACGCGGCCGACCCGATCGGGGAGCACGCGCGCAAGTTGCGGCATCTTGAAACCGCCTGGGTGAACGCGATGACGCGATCGCTTGAGGCGGAGGTCGCATGGCGCGGGTGAAGAAGGAGAGTGGTCAGAAACTCGAGGATGTGACGAAGACGATCGAGCTCGAAGGAGCAAAGCTGAACATCGATGTTCAGCAAAGCCGGGAGCTCCTCGACGCCCTCGAATCCGCCGACTCCCAAACCGACCTCGAAAGCGCCCGCGCCGGCCTCTTCGAATCGGCGAACGCGGCCGAGGAGCGGCCCATCGACCCCCGCATGGGGAAGCTCGTAGAGCGCACGTTCAAGCCTCTCGATTGGGAGAAGGTTCTCGATCGCTTCGAGGCTTGGATGAGCCTCGGAGACCGGCGCACGGAGGAGCAGTTCATCCGCCGCGCGCACGAGGAGGGTCCGGAGATCGTCAAGGACATCTACGACGTCTTCATCCAAGTCCGGTTCGCGCGTGAGGCTTGGGAGCTCGAGAATCAGCTCATGCTCGGCGGCATGCGTGACGAGGCCCAAAAGGTCCTCGAGCGCGAGAAGGAGCGCAAGCTGAGGACGAAGGCGATCACCATCGATGACGTCACCCACAAGGCGGCATCGATGTTCCCCGACGAATGGGCGGCGCAAGAGAAGCGCAGGCTTCAATACAAGCTTATCGAAGATCGCTCCAAGCATTGTGTGGAGATAGGTACCACACGATGTCGGGTGCTTGATTCGATGATGGCTCGACTCCGCGTGACGTAGTCGAACCTTCCCACCCCCCTAGAGAACATCCAAGAGGACGCCATGGCTGAATTCCAGACGGTCGACGACTTTCTCAATCACAAGGGGAACGAACCCTTCGGACTGAAGAACCTGAAAGGGTGGGCCAAGTCACCTGGCTACCTACACGCGTGGCTTCACACCCGTCAGGTTCCGGTTGCGGTGTGGTTGCATCGGATCCCGGAGAAGGTGATTCGCAAGGACAAGGACAACCGCGAGCGCGAGCTCGTGAACGTCTGGGGCCGCCAGCACGTGTGCTGGGAGGACGAGACGATCCTGAAGAAGCAGCGGATGCGGGTCGAGGGACGCCGCGAGTTCCCTCCCCAGCGCTGCGGGGTCTGTCGCCTGATCGAGAAGGTTCGCGAGCTCATGTTGAGCCACGACCTCGCCGACACGGACGTTCTCTTCAAGTTCGAGGGCTCCGACAAGCCGGAGGAGAACACCATCATCCATGCCGGCGGTCTCGCGAACGTGTGGAAGCGAGACATGAAGGAAGAGGACAAGGAGCGTCTCAAGAAGCACGGGATCTACATGGGGAACTCGGGCAACAAGATGGGCGCATGGTCCGAGAACATGCAGCCGAAGCTGAACTACGTCTTCGCCCTCGTGAATCACGACTCGGTGCAGGACGGTCTCCAGGTCGCCACCCAAACGGAGGTCCTCGGCAAGAAGGTGCAGAACCTCATCAAGGACGAGATCCTGTCCAAGGACGACCTCGGAAACCCCTTCCTCCACCCCTACTGCATCCGGTTCCAACACAAGCCGGAGGAGAAGGCGTTCGACGACAAGTACCACGTCCTCCGCATGGACAAGAACAAGCTCACACCGGAGATCGAGAAGATCATCCGGAGTGACAAGCCGGACATCCGGCGCTTCACCAAGCGGTACAACCAACGCCAGATGCGGGCGACGCTCGAGGCGCACGCGACGGAACTCGGGAAGCGGTTGCCCTGGGATGAGATCTTCAACGTGCCGGGGTACAAGGAGGACGAGGAAGAGACCAAGCCTCAGGAGACCCGGACCCCAGAGGTTGGACACACCGCGGCCGCGCCTCCCAACACGATCCCCTGCGACGACTGCAAGCATCCGATGCTCGAGACGGAGACGGTGTGCGGCAAGTGCGGGGCGAAGTACGAGGACGACGGTGCAGCGCCGGCGGCATCTCCTCCCAAAGAGGAATCGTTCGGGGATGCCGTCTACGTCCAAGGCGGCGACTCGGACGTCCCCTTCTGAGGTGAGAACATGGCCAGGACGAAGCTCGAGGCAGGCACCGAAAAGGTGCCGAAGAAACCCCTATCTTCGCTCGCGAAGCGCTTCGGAGGCCTCGGGTTTCGTCCGGCGTCGCAAGTCCTCACATCCGTGCTCGCAGTACCGACCCGGTTCGTCCAGGTCGACTACGCGACGCGGGTGTGGGGATGGCCGATCCAACGTGCAGCCGTCATCCATGGCCCCTCCAACGAGGGGAAGACAGCATTCGCGATCGGTCTCTGCGGCTCGTTCATCGAAGCCGGCGGGATGGCTAAGTACGACGATGCCGAGCGGACGACCACGGGGGACTGGTGCCGGGACCTTCTCGGCAAGGAGGTGGCGGAGAGCGATCGCTTCATCGCCTCGCGCCCACCCTCCTATGAGAAGGCCGTCGACGAAGCGCGAAGTTTCCATCGCGCAGTCGCGGATGCTCGTCAGGAGGGGGATCTACCAGACCATGCCTCCGCCGTTCACATCATTGACAGTCTCAGGAAGCTCGTTCCCGAGGACATCTTGGAGAAGATCCGGAAGTCCGGGGCCTCGGGAAAGGAGGGCCACGTCGACGGTATGGGCGGGCGCGCGGCGCAGATTCGGGCAGCTCTGAACGCCGCTTGGCTCGACGAGCTCATACCGATCCTCGACACGTGTAAGACCGCGTGGGTCGCGATCGCGAGGGAGTCGGAAGACCCCGAAGCCGATGTCTGGGATCGGAAGTTCGGGAACGACTACAAGGTCCAAGGTGGGAAAGCCATCGTCTACGACGCGGCGCTTCGGTGCCGGATCGAGCGCGCGGGTTGGATCTACATCGAGAGAGAAGGGAAGAAGGTGGTAGCGGGGGAGCGACACCGGGTAACGGTCCTGAAGACGAAGGTGGGTGTGAAGGAAGGGCGGGCAAGCGTCGCCTACTTCCACACCTCGAACGGTCTCCTTTGCCCCGCTGGCTACGACCGCGCCCGCGACGTCGCCGAGCTCGCGGTCCAGTTCGGAATCGTTTCTCAGGAAAGCTCGGGGACTTCGTGGAAGGGGCAGAAGTGGCGCTCCTTCGATCGGTTTCTCGAGGCTCTTCACGGAGCCGACGGGGAGCGGGAGACGCTCGAGGCCGAAGTTCGAGCTCAGTTCACCGCCAGGGCGGAGAAGGACGAGGAAGAGGATGGAAACGACGAAGCCTAGGATTCTGTTGGATTGTGACGGTGTCATGGCCGACTTGTGCGGGGGGTTTCTCGACGCGATCGAGGAGGAGACGGGGGAGCGCTTCGGTCATGCCGTGATCACGGAGTGGAACATCACCGACTCGCCCTTCTTCAAGAAGCTGGCGCAGGAACACCGACATCTCAAGGAGCACGTCTGGGCGCGGGTCAACCGCATCGGGTGGTGCGCGGCGCTGAAGCCGATCGATCGAGCGCAGGAGTGCGTGGAGATTCTGCGAGGGATCGCCGACATCGAGGTAGTGACATCACCCCTCGACTCGTCGCCGACATGGATGCCGGAACGGAAGGAGTGGCTGAAGCGACACTTCGGCATCCACCCGAATGATGTGCACTTCGTCTCGAAGAAAGAGCGTGTGATCGGGGACATGCTCCTCGACGACAAGCCCTCTCACTGTCTCTCGTGGCGACGGGAGATGTTGGCGAAGAACATCCCTCACTACAACCCCGACTACCCACATCCGGCAGTGATCTTCCATCAACCCTACAATGAGATGCCGTCTGATGAGGTGATGCGGGAGACGTGGCGGGCGTGGGGATGGGATGTCGTTGTCGCCATGGTGGAGCGAATGCTCATTCAACCAGGAGACGCGAAAGAGACGACCACTCTCGAAACCCCGTGGTAGCTTGAACCGTGTCGGGGCGAGGAGTCTCGACACGGACCGGAGGACGGTGGCGATGATCGATGACGTCTTTGGACCCGAGGGGATTCTGTCGAAGCAGTTCGAGGGATATGCCCCGAGAAAGGGGCAGGTCGACATGGCTCGCGCGGTGGCCGCGGGCATCACCGGCCGACGTCACGTCATCGCCGAAGGTCCCACGGGCACGGGAAAGAGCCTCGCCTATCTCGTACCCGCGATCGACTGGGCGACGCGACCGCGCGAAAACGAGCCCTCTCGTCACGAGCCACGTCGGGTCATCGTCGTCACCGGGAACATCGCTCTCCAGGAACAGCTCGTGACGAAGGATCTTCCCCTGCTTCAGGGTCTCCTTCCACGGGCTTTCAACTTCACCCTACAGAAGGGTCGCAACAACTACCTCTGTCACGATGCCGTCAACAAGTACCTCGCCGGCAACGCGGCCGCTCGCCACGAGCCTCAGATGGAGCGACTTTTGGCGTGGGCTCAGGAGACGAAGACGGGTGACGTTTCCGAGTTCCCGGAGACCCCCGCACCGATGCTCTGGAAACAACTCAGTGTCAGCTCCGACCAGTGCAAAGGTTCGTCCTGCAAGTACCACGAGCAGTGCTTCGCGGAGGTCGCTAAACGGAGCATGGTGTCGGCGAACGTGGTGGTGACGAACTACCACCTTTTCTTCGCTCACCTTCTCGTGCGGGCGAAGATGCGGGAGCTCCAGGCAAAGGGGGCGCCGGTGAATCTGGACATCGTCCTTCCCCCCGCGGGCGTGGTCGTTTTCGACGAAGCCCACAAGGCGGCGGACATTGCTCGCGACTTCCTCGGTTTCCAGATCTCGAAGGGTTCGATCGAGTGGCTGGTTCGGGGTTTTCGCCACGAGCTCGCGGACGAGATCCGGAGGGCATCGGACGCGTTCTTTGCCGATCTCCTCGAGCACAAACGCTCGAAGCTCTACAAGTCGCGGCTCAAGGCGGGACAACCGGTCCAGGGTCAAGCGTTGGCGGATCTCCTCCTTCGTGTTGGCGACGTCTACAAGCACCACGCGAACGCCGCGGCGTGGTCTCAGGATGAGCGTGCCGAGCTCGAGATGAGGGCACGACGGTCCTATACCCTCAGCGACCAGATTCTCACGGCGATGGCTCCGGAGAAGAACCCACAAGCGGTCTACTTCATCGAGGAGAGTTTCGGGGGAACGGGCTCCAAGGGGCCGGGGAACCTGACCAAGTCCTCGTGTGTGCTCAAGAGCAAGCCGATCGAGGTCAACGACTGGCTCGAAAGGGAGCTTTTCAATGAGTATCCGACGGTCGTGGTGACGAGCGCGACCTTGTCCACGGGCAACGGTTCGGGCTCGTTCGAGTTCGTGAAGAAAGACATCGGGTTGAAACAGGCGGACGAGATCATCGCGGAATCACCGTTCAAGTGGCGTGACCAGGTCTTGTTCGTGGTGCCGTCGACGATGGTGGACGCGAAGGATTACATGAACTTTGCCGGCGCAGCGGCCAACCACGTCGCCGACGTCGCGCGCGCGAGTCGTGGACGCATGCTGGGTCTATTCACCTCGTACAAGGGCATGGACGCGGCCGCGCAGGCTTGCCGCGGGCTCCCTTTCAAGGTCCTCACCCAGAAGGATGGACCGCGGACGCAGCTCGTTCAGAAGTTCAAGGCGGACGTGAGCTCGTGTCTCCTAGGGTGTGAGAGCTTCTGGGCCGGTGTGGACGTTCCCGGCGAATCTCTGTCCTGCGTGGTCATCGACCGCCTCCCGTTCCCGACCCCCGATGACCCAATCGTCGACGCCATCGCGGAGAAGGATTCGAAGTGGTTTTTCAACTACGCGATTCCACGCGCGATCATCCAACTGAAACAGGGGTTCGGGCGTCTCATCCGCACCACCTCGGACCGGGGTGTGGTGGTGTGCTTGGATCGACGCATTACGGAATCTTCCTATGGGCGCTCGTTCATCGCCGCGCTCCCGCGTGGGATCGGGTTTTCGAAGAAGATGGAGTCGATCGACCGTTTCTTCTCGGCGGCATCTTCTCCGGCGTGAGCACACGAGAGTCGAGGATTACAGGCCTCCGTTCCGATGGGCACGTGAGGCCGTTTCGTTTGGCGGAGGACATGGGTATCGCCCAAGGGACGCTGAAGCGCTGGCTCCATGAGGGTATGCCGGCGGAGCGGATCAACAAGCACGACGTCTGGATCGATCCAACGGCCGCTAAGGCTTGGATCGAGGAGCGCTTCAAGGGGAAGAAGACGATCGCGTTCGGGCGTCACGCGGTCGTGTACTTCGCCAAGCGCGAGGACGGGAAGATCAAGATCGGGTGGACCTCGGACGTCATGCGCCGGATCTTCGAGCTCCGGAAGTACATGCGATGCGCCGTGGAGCTCATGGCCTGCTTTCCGGGGAACAAGAGGACGGAAAACAGTCTCCATCGGCGTTTCTCCACGGTTCCTCATGAGAGGGAATGGTACGAGCCGGATGCTGTCCTCCTGAGCTTCATCGAACAGATCGGGGGGATGTCATGAAGGTGACGGTCACATCAGATTGGCACCCTGATCACACCACACACGGTGTGCCTCGATTCAAGGACGTGGCGGAGGCGGTCCATGCCTCTGTGGACTACGCGATCGCGGAGGACGCGGACGCTTACGTTTTTGCTGGTGACCTCTGCGACCCCGATGCAGGTTCGGTCGTGTTCCGGTGTGTGGAACTTGCGATCGCGGCCAGGACGAGGCTCGAGGAGCGAGGAATCTGGTCAATCTGGGTGGCCGGGAATCACGACGTCATCGAAGACGGTTCGGGGGATACGACGTTGTCCCCCCTTCGAGCTCTCGGTGGACGAACGAAGGTCTTCGAGTCGCCGGGCATTCTACGCATCCTCGATCGAGGAGATCTCACGATCATCGGGTTGCCGTTCACGGCGACGACGCGGGGATATGACGTCAAGAAGGCGATCGAAACCCTCGGGACGCAGGCGGAGGGTCCGAAGCATACGCGCATGTGCGTTGCGCACTTGAATATTGAAGGTGTCGTTCCTGGGGAGGAATCTACGGAGATGCCGAGGGGACGAGAGGTGTTTCTTCCGGTTGCTGAGGCGAAAGCCATAGCGAGACACGTCGTGTGTGGTCACTACCATCGACAGCAACTGACAGAGGACAAGGTGTGGATCCCGGGTTCGCTCGCGCGGCTCACGTTCGGCGAGGAAGGGAACGTTCCCTCTTTCCTCTGCATGAGGTTCTGATGGCAAGGTCGAAGGCGAATCCGCTCGCGGTCGTGACGCAGACGGAGGTGGATGTCATCCGCCTCAAGGATCCGCGCCTGCTCTTCTCGCCGGCGTTTCGGGAACCTCAGATCGACGTGAACTACCAAGGCGCGATCGTTCGGCTTCAGCCTCCAATCGACGCAACGGATGAGGACATCGCTCGTGTGACCCGTGCTTGGGCGCAAAGGGGGGTTGCGCGCGTCATCGTTCTCCCAAGGCCCAAGGCTGCACTCGTGCCTGAAAAGGCCGCGCGTGAGGCGCCTGCGCAGGCTTACGGGGCACGGGAAGCCGTACTCTCGCTCGTGGCCGAATCCAACTCCCGCGATCGCGACGCTCTTCAACGTCTCTGCGAGAAGATCATGGGGGAGGCGGGTCTATGAGGTTGTCCTACCTGAAACTGAGGGACTTCGGATGCTTCCGCGGGGAGCATGTCCTCGAGCTCGGGAACAAGGCCTACGGCATCTTTGCCCAGCTCCGCGGTGACGCCGAGCGTTCCAACTGGCTTGGGAAGAGCACGCTTTGCAAAAGCGTCTACTTCGCCCTCTACGGAGAGCATGATCATCGGTACGATGACGACATCATCTCTCGCGGCGAACCCTCGGGAGAGGTGGAGCTCGGCTTTGATGAGGAGTACATCGTTCGGCGCTCGCGCCAGCGGGGGAAGCGGACGACCCTCTACTTCGAGGGACCGGAACGAGAGACGGCGATGCAGGACGAGGCCCAGCTCTGGATCGAAAAGGTCCTGGGGATGGGGAAGGAGGACTTCCGCGCCACCTGCTACTTCGAGCAGCGACAGATGGCTCGTTTCATTCTCACGGAGCCGTCGACGCGGATGAAGATGGTGTCGGCCTGGTTCCGCCTCGGCCCGCTCGAGACCTGCGAAGCCCTCGTGAGAAAGCAAGGCACGATGTTCGAGGACGCAGCGATCAAGATCGAAGGTCACTTTGCGGCCATGGACCGGCGAGCTTGCGAGATTGCGCAGGCGTATGGGTGGGAGGAGCATCCACCCTCTCCTGAGGGGTTGCGAGCGGACCTCGAGCTCGCGATCGCGACGACGGCGAAGGAGCTCGAGGAGAAGATGGGACGCGTGGGCGCGCTTGAGGACAATCTTGAGAAAAACGCGAAGCTCATGGCGGGGAAGTCCAAGGTCCAGGACTTCGACCAGATCGTAACGGACGGGAAGAAGACGAAGGAGGAGCTCGAGAAGTTCAAGCTCCCAGTGCTGAAGACGGCGTGGGAGGAGGCATCGAAGAAGGCGTCGACGGCACTTGCGGATCTTCGCGTATGCACCGATGAGGCTCGAAAGAAGTCCGAACTCGCGCGCGGGCAGTTCGATGGCGCTTGCCCCGTGGCCCGCATTCAGTGTCCTGCCCGAGCGCAGATCAACGAGGACCGGAAGACGAACGTGGAGGTACACGCGGCTGCGGAGGAGGCGAGGAAGAAGAGTGTCGTCGAATACGAAACCCTGAACGCGGAGGCGACTTCGCTTCGGGGGAACCTGGACATGGGGACCAGGCTAGAGGCCCGACTCCTCGCCCTTAGGGATCAGGCGAAGAAGATGACCGCGGACGTCAAGGCGGCGAAGGAAGCGCCCGAGCCGGCGGACCCGGCACATCTTCGAGCTCAACTCGAGCAAGCGCGGTCGGAGCTTCTCGAGGTGAAGGGGAAGCATGAGCGTTTGAAGGGATGGGCCGCGGAACTCGACGCTGCGGAAGTGACGAAGAAGACGCTCTCGGAGAAGCGAGAGGAGATCGCGCGCGCTCTCGGTGTCTGCCGCGAAGGCGCGGTCATCTTCGGCAAGGGTGGAGCGCAGCGGCGTGTCGCTGAGTCGGCGCTCACCCAGATTCAGGACATGGCAAACGAGGCGCTTCGTGAGTGTGGAGCGAACCTTCGAGTCGACGCGCGGTGGTCGCGAGAGGGCAAGGACATTGCCTCAGCTTGCGATACATGCGGGAATCCCTTCCCCAAGTCCGCGCGCGTGAAGACGTGCGAGCGTTGCGGCGCCGCTCGAGGGAACAAGCTCGAGAACAAACTCGACATCGTCCTCAGCGATCGATCGGGCGCGGCGGAGGACCTCGCCGGCGGATTCCTTCAGCTCGCGGCGTCGCGGTGGCTGCGCGAGGAACGGGGGACGTCGTGGTCCATGGCGATGCTGGACGAGCCTTTCGGTGCCCTGGACGCCGCTCATCGCAAGGGCTTCGGCTCACACCTCGCGACCATGCTTTCTTCAAAGTATGGATTCGACCAATCGTTCGTTGTTGCTCATCATTCCAGTGTTTTGGATTCACTTCCTGGAAGGATTCTCATCGAAAGTGATGGTGGCTGGTCCGTGCCGAAGGTGATCGCGTAGTGGCGCCTCCGAAGATTGTCTAAAGAAGCGGCATCCTCCGCTTATGGACCAACAGACTGACCCGATCATGCAGTTTTTTGCGTACGAACATCTACCGGAGAAACTCCAGGCGATTTCGAAACCGTTCGGCGACCTCGCGAAGGCGCTCGTCGGAGTGAACGCGAACCCGGAGAACGGGATCCCGGCACTTGTGCCGCGCAATGCGGAGCGCACTGTTGCTCTCCGCAAGCTTCTCGAGGCGAAAGACGCGGCCGTCCGCGCTTCGATCGCGAAGTAGCCGTGGGAGTCCAAGGCCGTCCCAAGGGAAACCGCGCTGAGATCGAGATCGCCAAGAGCCTCAAGGCGTGGTGGTCACCATTCGAGGCCGCGGAGTTCGTCCGTACCCCTCTGAGCGGGGGGTGGGGCGGCAAGGACCTACGAGCGGGCTTTCGGGCGAGCGGGGACGTGATGACGACCTCGCTCCGATTCCCGTTCACCGTCGAGATCAAGCGCCGCGAGGGATGGTCTTGGGTGAACCTGATGAGGGGGTGGCGTAGCCCTGTCTGGGGTTACTGGCGCCAGGCGATTGCGCAGGCGAAAGAGATGGGCGGGACACCCCTGCTCTTCCTCCGTCGGAACCGAGAGGAGTGGAGCGTCATGCTTCCCCTTCGTTCGGGCATCGATTCCACGGCTATCACCTCGGAGAAGTGGGTCGCGGTATGGCTCGAATCCGAGCTCAAGACCAAGGGTGTGGACATCGGCGGTCTCTTGCCGGGGATCGTGCGCGCGAAGGACTTCTTCAAGACGTCGCCGCACGTGTGGACCCTCGTGGCGCCGATCTTTCCCGCGCCCTAGGCTCGTGCATGGCGCGAAAGAAGAACACCGCCGCGGCGCTCGCGCCGGCGGCGAATGACTCCGCACCGCTCGCGAAGATCGCGAAGCAGTCCTACAAGATCGTCCCCATCGACTCGATCCAGAATCACCCCAAGAACTACAAGGAGGGTGATGTCGACGCGATCGGAGAATCTGTCGAGAGGAACGACTTCTACGGCGCGTGTGTGGTCCAGAAGAGCACGGGTTTCGTTCTCGTCGGAAACCATCGTCGAATCTCGGCGAAGGTGAAGGGAATGAAGGAGCTCCCGGTCATCATCATCGACTGCGACGATGCGACGGCGGAGCGGATCATGCTTGTGGACAACCGGACGGCCCAGCTCGGATCGAACAACACCCTCGCTCTCCACATGCTTCTCGAGGACCAGGCGAAACGGGATCGTGGGCTCGTCGGAACCGGGTATGACGAAGCCGACCTGAACCGCCTACGCGAACGAGCAAAGGCTCCGGTCGAAGTTCCGAAGCCACCGGAGAGTGTGATGAGACACACCTACACATGCCCCAAGTGCGGTCATCAGTCCTGACGCGGCATCCTTCGATCACATGCTCTCAGACAGGGCGAAGAAGTGGGTTCGAGGGAAGCTCGAGAAGTGGGCCGGGACCTTCTATGATGGTCCGCGACCACCGGATCGACTTCGCGACCAGGTCCTCATCTTCGCCAACATGAACCCACATGCGACCCGGCAGGACTGGGTGGACTTCGCATCGGGGTTCGCGGAGTCAGTCTTCGAGGCCGCTTACATCAGGGGCGTGGAATGGGCGGAGCGCGATCCTCAGGTGCAGGAGCAGGAGAACGTTCCCCCGGACGTCATCGCCGACCAGATCGACGGAGGCGCCTGGCGTTTCGGAGCCCCGGTCATCCTCGAGTTCCCTGATGGCATCGTGCCGGAGACGGTCGACGAAGCTCAGGTGATTCGAGACCAGATGGAAGAAGCGAACCGCCGTGGGAGGCTGCGATGAACGAGTACGATGATGATCTCTTTTTCCGGGATCTGGTCACGCGCAAGGCGGTGGTGCTGAACCACCCCTGTCAGGTCGTGGGCAAGGCGGAGAAGTACTGGGATGGGGAGGAGGACGTCTATTACTCCCCTACGAATCAGTCGCCGGTCAAACATCCGGTCCTCGAGCTCTCGAACGGGAATGCGCTCCTCGCTCTCCGTGGAAACTGGCAAGAGCTCACGGGTGCCGGCGAACGGCTCTACTCCTCGATGGTGGTGGGGGTTGCTGCCCTCGTGAAGGTGTCGGCCCGGAACGCGTCAGCGCAGGGGATGGAGCTCGAGACAGGCATCGCGATCATGACTTCGATCCTTCGCGCGCAAGCGGCGGCATTGGAGAAGCGATGAACATCCCTCGTTCCCCCCACGTTGACCGGGCAATGGCCGTTCACAATGCGACTGCGAATCTCGTGGAGTCCTATGGGCGGTTGCTCACGGATCTCGCGGCGGAGAACCACGCCCTACGCGCCGAGCTCACGACGATGAAGGTCCAGGGAGAGCAGCTCCTCAAGAACAAGGACGAGCAGCTCCTTCGTTTGAAAGAGCAGATCGCGGCCCTCACTCCGATCGTCCCACCGGAGGCATCGGCCCCCGATTCCTTCCGCTCTCCCGGCAGTGAAGAAGCCTGATCTTCCGGAGGTCGTCGAGCTCGACGACATGACGTCTGCGAACGTACGCGGTGCCTACGTCGTTCGATTCGGACCTAAGTGCGCGGCTTGGCTCTGCAAAGAGTTCAAGCACATCGTCAAGAAGTACGGTGCTTTCGCGCTTCACCGGGGACCGGAAGACGAAGTTCCGCCGTGGCTTCAGATCGCTCTCGACTACCTACGTGACTACGCTCGGAAGTGGACGGTCCTCAAGAAGACCGAGCCGGACGGTCATGTTCGCTACCGCGTGATCTGGCTTTGCCATCGGCCGTACCGCTGGCTTCCGGATTCGATTCGGCGCATCGGCAAGGCATGACCACGTATTCGCCGCAGTGGGCGCCTCACATCGTGGGTGAGTTCGAACCTCCCACCACCGATGAGAGGGGCAGACCCGAGCCCAACAAGGTCCGCATGCGATGCGGCATTTGTAAGGCAACACATCAGACCACCTGCTATTCGGGCGCACCGAGGCAATGGGTGCTGAAGTTCGCGGTCGTCCATGCACATCGTGACCCGCTCGCACTGGAAAAGGAGAAAAAGGGATGAACATCATCGGAGTCTGCGGACAAGCGGGAGCGGGCAAGGACACGATCGCGGACTTCCTCGTGAAGGATCACAAGTTCGTGAAGCTCTCCTTCGCGGACCCTTTGAAACGGATCTGTCATGACGTCTTCGACTTCTCGGAGGAGCAGCTCTGGGGTCCGTCGTCGGCGAGGAACGCGGAGGACAAGCGATACCCGCGCTCCCCCTTTGGCTCGGAGAAGGTCACGGAGTTCCTGACCCCGCGCTACGCGCTTCAGCGGCTCGGCACGGAGTTTGGACGCGACTGCTACGCGCCGATATGGGTGGAGCTCGCGATCCGCCAGGCGAAGACGATTCTCGAACAGAACGTCTCCTACGACCGTGTTCGAGGCATCATCCCGAACCTCATGGGACCGAAGCGCGGCGTCGTGATCCCCGACGTCAGGTTCCGAAACGAGCTTGAGGCCATCAAGGCGGCGGGAGGAAAGGTCGTGCGCGTCGTTCGGCCAGGTGCCGGGCTCGAGGGTGCGGCCGCACTTCACCCGAGTGAAGTGGAGATGCAGTCGATCCCGGATTCGGACTTCGACCGCGTGATCGTCAACAACGGTTCGCTTCAGGACCTCAAGACCAAGGTGCTCGTCACTCGCACCTATCTTTGTCCCTGAGTCGTTTTTCTCTTCACTCCATCAGGAAAAGGGACTACAAAAGAGGTGCAGCGGCGGTGCGGAACCGGCGCTGGAACCGAGGAGATTCCCATGACCACCATCCATGCCCACGCGTCGACCTCTGCCGAAGCCACCCGCGCCCGCGCCATTCTCGAGAAGAAGGTTCAGGACGGACGCGCCGGCGCCGCGGGTCTCTTCGAGCGCGTCTTCAATCAGGCGCCCACGGACGCGATTGCAAAGGTCGACGCGTTGCGGTTCCACGGCTACGGTCACGGCCACATCGACCGTTTCGGCGAGGGTTTCCATGTCGAGATCGGCGACAAGATCCAGACCATCCACCGTCACGCGCTTTCGCAGATCGCGAGCCGCGCCGACGCTCCGCCCGCCTACATCACCGAGCTCTCCGATGGTGATTCTTGGAAGCGCGAGATGGCGGCGGAGATCCTGAACCGCTCCTTCCACCACGGGCACAAGGGAGAGCGCGCGCTCGTCCGGTCCGTCGG
>Ga0318562_10000265_pt1 | contig 24715 bp, 15 predicted proteins | sample GRESIP066b5f18_FD_203688 | JGI IMG/M metagenome (GOLD analysis project Ga0318562, IMG submission 203688) | Tropical soil microbial communities from Luquillo Experimental Forest, Puerto Rico - GRE.SIPMG.066b5f18 | ecosystem: Environmental > Terrestrial > Soil > Tropical forest > Bulk soil... | reverse complement strand
AGCTATTGGTAGCATCACTTGGACAAATATCACAGGCATCGCCTCTACCATCAGCATCAGCGTCGGCTTGAAGTGGGTTGCTAATAGCGATACAGTTGTCCGTAACATTGAGTACGCCGTCGCCGTCTGAGTCGGTGGCGCATGTATTGGTAGCATCGGCCGGGCATGGGTCACAAGCATCGCCAAGGCCGTCTAAGTCGCCATCAGTTTGCAGTGGGTTATCGACGGCGAGACAGTTGTCAGTAACATTAAGCACGCCGTCGCCGTCCGAGTCAGTAGCGCATGTATTGGTAGCATCAGCAGGGCATGGGTCACAGGCGTCGCCTAAGCCATCGAGATCGCTATCAGTTTGCAGTGAGTTAGCTCTGGCTATGCAGTTATCACTGCCATTTTGAATGCCGTCACCATCCGAGTCACCGGCATCACAGGAATTAGCGGCACTATTGGGACAGGGGTCACACGGATTGCCTCGTCCGTCACCATCAGAATCGCCTTGATCGAGATTAGAAAGAGCTGGGCAGTTATCGACATTATTTTGTACCCCATCGCCATCAATATCGCCAGGGTTACATGTGTTGGTGGCGTCAGTTGGACAAATATCACAGGCATCGCCTCTACCATCAGCATCGGCGTCGGCTTGAAGTGGATTAGCAACAGCGATGCAGTTGTCGGTTGTGTTAAGAATACCGTCGTTATCAGTGTCTATAGAGCATGTGTTGCTGGCGTCGGCAGGGCAGAAGTCACATGCATTACCAATGCCATCACCATCCGAATCAATCTGAGTAAGATTTGCTATTTCAGGGCAGTTATCGCTCCAGTTTAAGATAGTATCGCCATCTGTATCGGCATTAGTTGTACATGTATTGGTAGCATCGTCTGGGCAAAAATCGCATGCGTTACCTAAGCCATCGGCGTCGGTGTCGAGCTGATTAATACTCGCAAAAAAAGGACAATTGTCAGGGCCATTGGATATGCTGCAGGTGGCATTGGGAAGGAGCCCAGGATGTAAAGCAGTATTATCGCCAATGCCATCGCCATCAACGTCGGTACAAGTATCACAGGCATCGCCTATAAGATCATGATCGTAGTCATTTTGATTAAAGTTGGCGATAGCGACACAGTTATCGCAGCCGTCGGGAATGCTATCAAGATCGCCATCAAGATTATCAGCTGAGCCAGGACATCTATCTGAGCTATTACAGACGCCATCGCCATCGCTATCAAGATTGAGCGGATCCAAGGGACACCAGTCGCAGGCATCACCGAAAGCATCACCGTCAGTATTTTTTTGATCAAGGTTTGGCACAGTTTCGCAATTATCGGCGCCATTACATACCCCATCGTTATCAGTATCCCCCAGACCCGTACAGTCTTGGACTTCAAAAGCGCCAATATCGGTCGCAGAGCCTCTTGTGCGATCAAAGCCCGGACCGCGTTGGTCATATAAAAGCCCCAATATATTTGAACCTCTATTTAAAGCGGGGCTTGCTCCTACGAGAGCTCTTGTTTGTGTCGGGCCGCCGTTGTTAAGCAAAGATCCTAAGCTCGGGTTAAGGGGCGCTATACTTGTACCAACATAGCTATTATTGACGTTGGGTAAACCTGCACTAAAAGACGAGCCACTGTTTATACCAATAAGATTATTGGATTCGCTTAAGATAGAACCGAGTAGGGCCTCATTGACATCGGGTCCTCCCAGTAAAGCTTGAGTATTGAGAGCGACTATTGTGCTATTAAAATTATTAATACGACTAAAAGCTGTGAGCGAGATTCCACCGCCTATGCCAAGTGCTGCGTTCGTGGCGATTGTCGAATTGCTAAGCCTATTAATGGCACTCAAGTTAAGCAAATTCGCGGCAAGCATACCGATACCGCCACCATCGAGGGTTGCTTGATTATTGCTAAACGTTGAGTTTTGTATAGTCGTAACGGAAGCAGGCCCTGTAAGATCCGCAATAATTCCGAGACCACCGCCGTTGAGCAACGCTGAATTATTACTAAAAGTACTACTGTCTATGAGCTGGATAATTCCCGACGCCAAGATAGCGACACCGCCACCATTGGCTGTTGCGCTATTATTATCAAAAGTCGAATAACTAATACCAGCAATTACTCCCGCGACTACCGAAATAGCACCACCGTTGAGAAGGGCGCTATTATTATTAAAAGTACTTGTAATAATCTGTCCTATATTGCCACCTAATAATAATCCAATAGCGCCACCATTGGCCGTTAAACCTGATGTCGTGTTACTACTAAAAGTTGAGTTAGAAATAGTTGCAATATTTCCACCAGCAGCAACAGACAGCGCACCTCCGTCGAGAACCGATGAGTTAGCATCAAAAACTGTATTATTTATTAAAGTTGCCGTTCCTGATGCCAATATTGCAATGGCCCCACCGTTTATGAGACTATTATTTCCTTCAAAGCGGCTATTAGTAAGACTTGCAAGTGTTGCACCGCCATTAACCAAAATAGCGCCGCCACTAAGGCCCACGAGTGTGCCGCCATTTCTCAATGTGACGCTATCAAGCGAAAAATTTGCGCCGGGTGCGAGTTCGAAAAATCTAAAAGTATTAAGAGCAGAGACCCTTTCGATAATTCCGTTTTTTATCGTTAAATTATTGCCACCATCAGCAAGTATAACAGGCAGAGCATTAGGGCCTAATAAAACAGCCGGCGCGTTAAAAGTGCGTGTTAATCCTCCTAAATCAATTACGTCGGAAACACCATTGCTATTGGCCGTATTAATATTGGCAATTAGCTGTGCGTTACTTGAAGGAAAAAAGTTCGTCGCTGATAAACCTGCAGCGGCCAAAAGGCCAAACAAGAGCACCCTTAGATGGGTGTTAATACACTCTTTCACCGATTGTACTCCTTAGTATTATTGGTTTCATAAAGGGTAGTACATGCGGTCTTTGAAATAAAAAAAATAACCTGAAAATATTTTAAATACGCCTGGATCTTAAAATAAAAAATATGTCTAACTTGTTATCAAAGGATTGAAGCAAACGGATGCAGGTGCTATAGGGGAATTTAATAGTGTTATTATTGCTAGTTAAATATTATAAAATTATGGGAGCTATATGGGAAATTTAAAAGCTATTTTTTTAGCGTTGTTGTTTGCGAGAGTTTTGCTGTCTGCAGAGTTTGTTATTAGTTTTAATGAGGATTTAGAATACAGTGGTATAGATTTTTTAGATACCACTAAATTTAATAAAGAACAGTGTTATGAATATTTTGATAATCTAAGAAGTGCCGGTGTGCCGGAAAAAATAATACAAGAAATAACGTTGAACTGTTCATCTATTCTTAGTTCTTCCGGGTATGAACAAAGAAAAGTTATTAAGAGAAAAAATAGTCGTTCCCGAAAATCCGAAGAACGGCCTCGCAAACGAGCTAAAACTAATAATCCTCGCATAGGTGTTGAATATCAGGTTGATTTTTCAAGACTCGCAGCTCGTGAAGAATCAATAGAACGTGGTGGTATACTTATTCATAATCCCACCCAAGGAAGTTATGATTATCAAAGATTAGCGCATGAAGACGCGCAAAATGCTCAGGGCCTCATGAATGCCACAGCGCCGATTGTGAGAAATTATGTTAATAATTATATTAAAAATACTAATTCCCAATTTAATGCGACAAGTTTTCAAGAGCACCGGAAGTCACTTTTTGATATTGCTACTTATTTTGAGGAAAACCAAGAATTATCCAATGCTGCATTTTATTATGACCTATCAGCAGAGCTTGGATGTGTAAAAGCACAAAAAAGACTTGAGACGTGGGAAGAAAAAGCCAAACCAGCCCCAGCCCCGGCAGCCCCAGTTTTCGTTGTGAAAGAGAAAGCTAAAAAAATTCTCGAGGGTGATGGTCAGGAAGACATCAATTGGGGCATCGCTTTTTTCTACGGCGATCATGAAAATGCTATTGACAAAAAAAGGGCCAAGATATGTTTCCAAGAAGCAAAGAGATTCGGTCATAAAGAAGCTTGTTATTGGTTGGGAAAATATTACGAGGAAAAAAATGATCTTAATAACGCACTAAAAAATTATATAATTTCTGCGCGTAAAGAAAGTGGAGATGCTCAATATACGTTAGGAGTTTATTATTTTAACCAATATCAAAAAAATATAAAACCCCAGGAAAATCTTAAGCAAGCGGTAGCTTATTATAAGCTTGCAGCAGAAAATGGTCACATGTATGCGCAAAACGATCTCGCTGCACTTTATGAAGCAGGAGAGGGAGTTAAGAAAAATCCTAAGCAGGCAGTTATGTGGTATGAACGGGCTGCATTGCAGGGTTTTGGCATTGCACAATACAATCTTGCACTCTGTTATGAAGAAGGTTTTTTTGTTAAGCAGGATAAGTCGCAGGCTCGAAAATATTTTAAGCTTGCAGCAGAAAATGGTCATGAAGAAGCGCAAGCAGCTTTAAAGAGCATGAACTAATAAGCCCAAAAAAATATTCACATTGAGGTGGAAAATCCTTGGGATAACCCCTTAAACTTCTAGGACATTCCCAAAGGAGTTTAGCAATGAAGAATATGAGATTGATGCCTAGTGCTTTCTTATTGGCCCTGGGTGCCTTCATTTCTTGGCCTCTCACGACAGCCTATGCGCAGGTTCCACCCGTTCCCCCCGTAGTCACGAAGAATTTTGATCCGAATTCTATAAATGCCTATGGAAGCGCACGTTTGACTATTACGGTAACTAACAACAATGCCTCCGAAGCGACATTGCTTTCGGTATCTGATTTCCTTCCCTTTAACGTAACGCTCACGGGTGTGGTCGAGTCCAACACTTGTGGAGGCATTCTTTCTGCTCCTGCTGGAGATGATATCGTGACTTTGAGCGGTGGTGCTATTGCCGCTAATAGCTCATGCGCTTTTGCTGTGGACGTAACGGCAATTGTTCCTGGTACCTATATAAATACTATACCCATTCCTCCGAGTGTCGTCGGAGGCGTCCAGTATAGTATTTTGGTGGGGACCGAACTTGTTGCTGTAACAAACATCGCGGCAGCAGTGGATACTTTAGTGGTTCCTTCTAACCCTCCGGTTGTTGCTAAACAATTTACGCCAGCCTCTATTTCGCCAACGGGATTTGCGCTTTTGACTATTAATATAACCAATAACAATGGCGTGCCCGCCACTGCTCTGAGTGTTACCGATAATTTGCCTGCTGGCCTTACTATTGCCAATCCTGCAGGTGCAACCAATACTTGTGGGGGTACTTTAACTGCAACGAGCGGTAGCTCGAGCGTGACTTTGACAAACGGTACTATTGCTGCCGGTACTCTTTTAGGGCCCGGTTTTTGTACTATTACGCTTAATGTAACCGCCACGACTCCGGGTGTTTATGTAAATACCATAAGTGCTGGTCAAGTATTTTATACTATCGTCGAAACTGTTCTCACGGGCAATGCCGCGAGTGCAACCCTCGCTGTGGTCCTTGAGCCGCCAGTTGTCAGCAAGAGATTCTATCCTTCGCGCGTTGACGATTGCGGATGCTCGACGCTGGTTATTACGCTGACCAATCCTTCAAGCCTACCGTCGACGCTTACTTTTCCTTTTGCCGATAACTTGCCCGCCGGTCTTGATGCAGTATCTCGCCCAGCAACAACCTGCTTAAACGGTGTTGCAACATTGTATCATTCACAACTAACTCTCCAAAGCGGTACTATTCCGGCAAATAGTTCTTGTACTGTCAGTGTCGAAGTAGCTTCTCACTGTAACGGCGAGTTTATCAATAGGATACCTGCCGGTGCTTTACGAACAAGCACTGGTAACAACCTTGATCCAGCTTTTGCACGCGTAGAATTTTGCTGTGAAGATCACGAAGTAGCACGCGAAATGTGCCACGCTGTAGAAACTATCGATGAAGAAGAAGGCATGTCTCTTGATGACCGTAAGTAAATAAAAAATTAAAAAAAGACGCGTGTCTAAAAGACACGCGGGCTCATTCAAATTTAATGCGAATTGGGACTTTTAGATTTAATTTTAGCTCTTAGATTTCAAAAATATAAAAAATAGCCACGAGAAAATTATGCCTCTATTGTTTGCTCTTACAGAATGCGAACTGGTGAAGCAGACTTCTATGATTATCGATCCGCAAGATGGTGCTCATGTGGTTTTTACTGGCACGGTGCGTGGTTTTAATAAATCCAAATTAGTTAATTATCTCTTTTATGAAGCCTATGAAGATTTGGCCTGTAGTCAGTTTGCCAAGCTTGAAGAAGAAGCCCGTTTGCGTTTTGGTATAAGCAAAGCTTTAGCTGTACATCGTCTTGGAAAAGCAAAAATTGGCGAATGTGCAGTCATGATAAGAGCAAGTGCACCTCATCGACATGAAGCTTTTTTAGCCGCGCGATTTTTGATCGACGAGCTTAAAAAGAATATCCCGATCTGGAAACAAGAGCACTATGCTGATGGCACTTCTACCTGGGATAAGGGCCTATGCCAATGTGACGAAAGCTTTGATCCTGCACGAGACCCTGCTTTAGACCCGGTTAAAAAAGCTTATGAATCGCAAAATCTTGATTTTAATATAATTCGTCAAGCGCGTGTATTACTTATTGGCGCAGGGGGGCTTGGTTGTCCCTTGGCTGTTAATCTTGCAGCGCTGGGCATTGGACATCTGGAAATTTATGACGGTGATTGTGTTCAAGCAACTAATTTGGCGCGTCAGTTTGTATTTACTCGTAATGACATAGGGCAAAATAAAGCAATACTTATTAAAAATTATTTAGAGGCACGATTTTCCTGGACCAAAGTCTTAGCCCACAAAGAATTCATGACTAAGAGTCAAGCTCAAGCATGTGTACCCGCTTTTGATTTAGTTATTGATGGCTCCGATTGCATGAAAACCAAAACTATGATGGCCGAAATAACCCGCCAAGCGCATGTTCCCTTTTTATGCGCGAGTGTCTTTAGCGAAGAAGGCGAGATCGCGCTCATAAGCCCGGGTGCAGAAGGAGGCTGCTTTTGCTGCTGGCGCCAAAACTTTGAACAACCGCCTACGTGCGCGCTGAGCGGCGTTCTTACGCACGCATGTGCGCTGACAGCCGCCTATGCCGCTGCCCAGGCTCAGCTTATATTAACTGGCGCCAAGAAAATCTTACATAACGAGCTTATGCTTATATCTACACAAAAATTTTATGAGAAACTAGCTATAACCCGAGACCCCCATTGTCATGCCTGTGGGCCTCGCGATCTTTTGCGGGTGCTTTAAAAAACTCGTTAAGTTATTACTTAAGCTCAGAATCAAGAACTTGTACCACGTCGTTGAGCATTTCTTGGTTAAGGTCGATAAAGCGTATATGTTTTAAGCTGCCCTGGGGAAATTTATTAAAGAAGCTTAAAGCAGCTTTAACAAAAAGCTTGGCTGCGTCCATCCTAGGATAGCCAAATACTCCGGTGCTTATGCCTGGAATTCCAATAGATTTCGCGCCGGCTTCATTTGCAGCGAGCATCGCGTTATAAAACGCATCATATTCTTTTTGATTATCTTTTTTAGTAGTTCCGTTAACTTGAATAATATATTTGACACCAAGCTTAGCAAAATGATCGCCAGCTTTAACGCTAAAAGCATAACCTTCGGGAACAGAACTTAAACCGTGTGCTTTCATATAGGCTTGAGATTGCTCAACAATGGGGCCATCATGATAACCGCTCGCCCCATCTTTTTCGCCTAAGTGCGCGAATTTCAAAATAACACCATCAATAGCCGTGCCACCCGTCATAGATGCGTTTGCGGCATTAGCGATGGCCTCGACCCCAGGTGTATCAATGACCGACCCTTTGGTAACGCTTATGGTTAAAGGGCCATTTTTGGCTTCACGAAGTATTTTCAGGGCCGAAGAATCTTGTTCACGATCAGCCTCGCCAACTAATGACCAGCCCTGTTTGAGCTCAGGATCGATTTTAAAAATATCTTGAGACATCCAGTCACAGGCGAATAAAAAGATAGGAACAAATAATAGATGTATTTTTATGTTTTTCATAAGAACTTTTTAGCAAATACTGAGGTCTGCGGCAAGGCGGTTAAAGGCCTCAGGGCTTTAATACAAGAAATTTCTCATCTAAAATAAAGCGAGATTTTTTTGCTCATAAATTCAGTAGGATAAACGAGATGATTAGCTTTAGCGAAGCTCTTGATACTATCAAAGCCAATGTCCCGGCCAGCAAAGTTATAACTATTAAGCTTTCCGAAGCCTTGGGTTCTTATTGTGCCTGTGATATTTATGCCCCTCTCGATCTGCCCCTTTTTGATAATTCAGCCGTTGATGGCTTTGCCCTTTGTCTAAAAGATATTCAAGATTCTCACAAGATTACTCTTATACAGACGATTCGGGCTTTGGGGCAGGAGACTTATAGTCTAAGCCCTCAAAATTGCGTCAAAATCATGACCGGTGCGCCTCTACCCCTCAATGCCGATTGCGTGATCATGAAAGAAGATGCTGATATTTTGGACGGCGCTTTAAGTTTTACACGCATACCGGTGCTGGGCGCTCATATTAGAAAGCGCGGAGAAGATATTAAGAAGGGCCACCTGGTCGCATCTGCCGGTATGCGTATAACACCCCAGCTCATGGCGGTGCTCTTGGGTCTTGGTATTCTAGAAGTACGCGTGATTAAGAAACCTCGTGTGGTTATTATTTGCACGGGCGATGAGTTGGTCGAAGCACCCCAGAAGCTTAAACATGGTGAAGTTTATTTCTTAGTCGGCCCGATGCTTCAGGCTCAATTTCAGGCACTCGGTATAGAAGATATAGAGGTCGTACGCGTGGGGGACTCAGAAGAAATTATTACTGAGCATCTTCAGCGTGCCTGTGACGCCGATCTTGTGCTCGTTACCGGCGGCATGTCTAAAGGCGACTATGATTTTGTGCGTCCCGCTTTAAAGCGCGTCGGTGTGCAAGAAATTTTCTATCAGGGTTGTTGGCGTCCAGGAAAGCCGCTTTATTTTGGGCGTCTTGAAAATACTTGTTTTTTTGGTTTACCCGGAAATCCGGTAGCCTGCTTTGTCGGCCTTAGAATTTTTGTGCAGGCTTGGCTTAGTTGTCTATTTAAAACCCATAATAGCCTGAGCAGCGCCGAGCTGGTTAATAATTTTAGTAAGCCTCGAGATTTTACTTTTTTTGCCCGAGCGCACGTTGATCATACTCATAAATTAACGATCATGCCCACGCAGGGATCTCACGAAATTTTCAGCCTGAGTCAGGCCAACGCTTTATGTTATGTGCCGGCGGGCCTTTCAGAACTGCACGTTGGAAATCAGGTCGAGTATTGGCCACTTAACTAAGAGAGGCCTTGTCAAACCTGCATTGCTCGCTACTATCGGTCGATGGGCTTATAATCTGGGAGCCATTATGAAGCGAAATTTACTTGATCAACAAAGAAGCCATACGTGTAATGACCTTAGGAGTGAGCAGGTTAGTCAAGAAGTAATCTTGATGGGCTGGGTACAAAGTTTAAGGGATCATGGTGGGAGGCGTTTTGTCGATTTGCGTGATCGCTATGGTCTTACTCAGATAGTTTTTAAACCCGAAACGGACCAAAAGCTTCATGCCGAAGCTCATCAGCTCAGAAGTGAATGGTGTATTGGCATCAAGGGCATTGTTGAAGATCGCAAATCCAACGGTGGAGCCTATAACGACAGATTGCCCACGGGTACTATCGAAGTCGATGTTAAAGAACTTGAAATTTTTTCTAAAAGCGACGTGCCGCCTTTTCTCATAGAAGAAAAGATTGACACTCACGAAGACAAAAGACTTGCTCATAGAGTAATGGATCTGCGTAGGCCATCGGTGCAAAGAAATTTTATTATGCGCCATAAAATTATGCAGGCAACGCGTCGTTATTTTGATGCCCATAATTTCTTAGAGCTCGAGACTCCTGCACTGGTGCGTTATACGCCTGGTGGCGCGCGTAACTTTCTTGTGCCGAGCCGATACAGCGCCGGATCTTTTTTTGCGCTGGCTGAGAGCCCCCAGTTATTTAAACAAATGTTCATGATGGCTGGGCTTGATCGTTATTTTCAAATTGTAAAATGCTTTCGTGATGAAGACTTGCGAGGCGATAGACAACCTGAATTTACTCAAATCGACGTCGAGATGAGCTTTGCGACTGAAGAAATGATTTTTTCTTATGCCGAAGGCCTCGTAAAAGCCATTTTTCAAGCCGCTATTAATCTTGAACTTACGACGCCTTTCGTGCGTATGAGCTACAAAGAAGCCATGACGCGTTATGGCTGCGATAAACCCGATACGAGATTTGGGCTCGAGCATCATGATTTAACCAGTCTTCTTCATGAGTTAGCAGGCGCAGGTGTGCCGTTATTCAAAGACACGGTCGAATCCAAAAACATGGTAAAAGCCATGGTCATACCTGCACAATACGCCATGTCGCGTGCCGAGTTAGATAAGCTTGAAGATTTAGTAAAGCAGCTTGGTGGCAAGGGCCTTGGCCGTGCGCGTGTGGGTGATGATGGTGTTACATGGACACAGTCGCCTTTTGCTAAAAATATTACTCCCGAGGGCGTTATAGCCATAAATAAAGCGCTCGGTGCTAAAGCTCAGGATATTATTTTATTTCAGATGGGCAAAGCTAAAATTTGTCATACGGTTTTGTCTGGTTTACGGCTGCACTTAGCGCGTAAATTTGGCTTGATAGAGCAAGAAGGCGAGCGTGTAGAAAAATGGAACATACTCTGGGTGACAGACTTTCCGCTTTTTGATTATGACGCTGAACAAAATACTTATGTTGCAACGCATCACCCCTTTACGTCTCCTAGACTTTCTGACGTTGATAAGCTCAAATCAGATCCTGAGTCATGTGAGGCTCGTGCTTATGACTTGGTAATAAATGGCTCGGAAATAGGTGGAGGTTCGATAAGAATTCACTCTGAAGCGATCCAGTCAGCAGTTTTTGATGCTTTGAATATATCGCCCAGTGAGCAGCAAGAAAAATTTGGCTTCTTATTAGACGCCATGCGCTATGGTCCCCCCCCACATGGCGGTATTGCTTTCGGCCTTGATCGTCTCTGCATGCTCCTGAGTGGCTCGCGCTCTATTCGCGATGTTATTGCTTTTCCTAAGAGCCAAAAGGGTACTGATTTATTAACCAAAGCGCCCTCTATTATAGAAGCTGGTCAGTTGGCCGAGCTTAATATTATGTCTATTAAGAAGGACCTCTGATGCAAAAAATAATATTGAGCTTTGCTCTAATTTTAGCGCTTAAATTAAACGCCCAGGCTCTTGATCACGAAGATCGTCTTTTGGATTTAGAGGCGCAAGTTAATAGCCTGCAAAGTAAACTTGATGCAGTCAAAAATACGGCCGAGCAAGAGCGCCCGAGTGCTTTTAATCCAAGCATGTCGGTTGTTGTTGATCTTATGGGGCAGTATGGCTTCGATCCAAACGCTGCTGAAAAAGCCAAGCATCATGCTCACGCGCACCCCCATGCTCATGCCCATGCGCACGGGCACGGGCACGGGCATAAGCACGAAGATAAATTTTTGAATGGCGTATTTATACGAGAAGTTGCATTGGGATTTCGTGGGGCTATCGATCCTTGGGCTGATGCTATGGTTGAGCTTTCTGTTGGTCAACATGGTGTTGGGGAAGATTGGCATTTTCATGTTGAAGAGGCCTATGCGCGTCTTAAGCAATGGCCGGGACTCAACTATGCGCCGCTCGGCATAGAAATAAAAGCAGGTATGTTCAAGACCGCTTTTGGCCGCATGAATCGCATTCATTTACATAATATCCCTCACGTTACCTATCCCTTAGCTTTAAGGGCTTTCTTGGGCGAAGAGGGTTACGCTGCCGCGGGGCTTTCTCTTAGCACGAGCTTCGCTTTGGCCCAAAAGAGCGCGCTCACCGTATTTTTAGAAGGCGTCATGGGGAGCGCTGTGCCCATGCAGCAGGAGGGTGCTACTAAAGTCCCTAACGCTATCGCGCATGCCTGGTTTCACCAAGAATTAGCAGATGGCCATTATTTAGATCTTGGCGCGAGCGTCTTATTTGGCCGACGGGGCGAGAAAGAGAGCGGGCTTTTTACTATGCTTGGCGGCGACCTGCATTATAGCTATACGCCAGCAGGATTTGGCCAAGATCCGCTATTCTTATTCGGAGCTGAAGTCTTTGCGGCCGATGATAAAGCACAAGAACCTTGGGCCTTAGGTGGCTTTACCTGGGCGCAAACGCGTTTGGTGGGCTCAAGTTTTGTGGGCGTGCGTTGGGATGTTGCGCCTCATGAGAAAAAAAACAAAGAGCATCAGCATGCGCTGGGAGCTTACGTAGGCTATTATACTACTGAGTTTTTGCGCTTTAGGTTTGGCTATGAGCATGTTATGCCGAAGTTTAGTTCTTTTGCTGGTGATCATCGTTTTATGTTATCGATGAATTTTGTTTTGGGCAGTCATCCGGTTGAGCCATATTTTATCAATCGCTAGACTTAGAGGGCTTTATGAAGCGCATAATATTTTTTGTAATACTCACAATAAGCACCGCGCTTTTTGCCGCACTTCCCGCAAAAAAAATCGTGCCACCTAAAAAAATAAAAGTAGCGACCACACTGAGTGTACTTGCTGCTCTTACCCGTGAGCTTGGTGGCGATTTAGTCCAAGTTTCAAGCTTGTCGAGTGCCACAGAAGATCCGCATTTTGTCAAAGCTAAACCTACTTTCAAGCGTCTCGTCAGCGATGCCGATTTGTTTATTCAAATAGGTCGTAGCTTGGAGTTATGGGCTCCTCAAGTAATTAGCGCCTCAGGTAATGCCAAGCTTATTTCAGGTGCGGCTGTTGTAACAGCCTCACAAGGAGTTGCAGCTTTAGAAGTCCCTCAAGAGCTGAGCCGTCAACAAGGTGATATTCATCCTCAGGGAAATCCTCATGTGTGGTTGAGCCCCAAAGCTGTTTTAATCATGGCGGAGAATATTAAGAACGCTCTGATCAAAATAGATAGCGCACACAAGAGTAATTATGAGACGAATTTCACTGCTTTTAAGAATAAACTTGCCAACGCTATGTTTGGTCCTGAGTTGGTCACTAAAGCAAAAAATATAGATTTCTTATGGCGTCTTCATGATGGCCACAAACTTGAAGCTTATGCCAAAAACCACAAGCTTGCTCTGGGCGGTTGGCTCAAACAAGCTTCAGCTATTAACTATACTTTTTTAACGTATCATACAGTTTTTTCTTATATGGCCAATGATTTTTCTTTAAAAATTATGGGGCAAATAGAGGAAAAATCAGGTGTGCCACCTACACTACGCTATCAAAACGAGTTGGTTAAAAAATCCAAAGCGCTGGGTATAAAACATATTGTTGCTGCGTCTTATTATATAGGTAACAGTAAGCTTATAGAGCTTATTGCTGAGCAAATAGGTGGTCGTAAAATTTTTGTAAATGTCGATTGTGAAGAAAAGCAGTCTTATTTTGATTTTATGAATAATTTAATTAGCACGCTTGTGAAATTTAAATAACTTAAAATAATATGCTTATTATGCATAGGCAAATTCATATGTCGGCTATTTTCTTGGGAGTAATAATAGCAGCCGCTTTTTTAACTATGTTTGCTTTGGTCGCGTGGGCTGTCGGCGCGTATGGGATAGCTTTAAGAAGTGAAGAGCTTGCCAATAATATTTTTGTCTTAATAGGCTTCGCAGCAGTAATAATTCTCAGCGCAGCTTTTTTCTTAGCAGCGTGGCTCGCAGTTTATTTTTCTGAGGCACAAAGTTACGGTGCTTGTCTCGCTCACGCTTGTGGGAGCTGGGCCGTTTTGACTTTTTGTTTGGCTTTTTTAAGCATAAGTAGTCTTGCTATTCTAGAAGTAAAGCAGAAGTTTAACTTAGTTAATAATCCCTATCTAAGTACCGACGTTGATGTATTAGAGCTTCGGGCTATAACCAGGCTTAATTTAATAAGCAAAAAAGAAGATAACGCTTGTGTGATTATCCAATTAGCTCATGCTCAAAAGATGGTCGCCTGGATTTCATGTGCATCTATCATAATAGGTTTAGGAGCATCGTGGGGTGCGGCAAGGCTCACAGGACGACGAAGAAGAACATAAAATTAGACTATAAAGAGCTTTTGTAATCTGCTAAGTAAATACCGTTTTGCTCAAGATTTTTGTCAAAAAATTAGGAATATGCGATGGATGTTTTTTCCCAGATGTTATGGCCCTTAATGGCCTGTTTTATTTTAGTGGGCATTCATGCTTATTTGGGCATTCATGTTTTAGCGCGCAAAGTAATCTTTGTCGATTTAGCGTTAGCCCAAATAGCCGGTCTCGGCGCCGTTTATGGGGTATTTCTGGGGCTGTCTTTTGAAAATGACCCTTGGGTTATCAAAGCTATCTCTGTATGTTTTACGCTTTTGGGTGCACTTTTAGTAGCTCTTACTAGAACGCGCGATGAGCAAATTCCTCATGAAGCAATTATTGGTATAATCTATGCATCAGCACTCTCTCTTACCGTATTACTGACGAGTAATCTTCCCCATGGGGCTGAAGAAGTGCAGCAAATGCTTGCTGGTAGTATCTTGTGGGTACGGCCTCAGGAAGTGGTACAAACGGCTTTTTTATATGGGTTTATTGGCTTCGTACATATAATTTTTCGTCGCCAATTTTTTCAACTTTCAAGCGATTTGGCACTTAAAAATACGCCGACTACGGCGATGCGTTTATGGGATTTTTTATTTTATGCGACTTTTGGTGTGGTAGTAACCAGCTCGGTGGGCATCGGTGGGGTTTTACTCGTATTTGGATATTTAGTTATCCCTTCGGTTATTGGTGTCATGGTTACCGATAATCTGGTTAAAAAATTATTAGTAGCATGGCTTTCGGGTATTGCTATGAGTGTTCTTGGTGTTGTCGTCTCTTATTATGCTGATTTACCTACTGGGCCCTGCATAGTTGTTCTTTTATGTTTGCTCTTAATTTTAATAAATTTTATACAAAAACCCGTGTTTATTAAGCTTGTTATGGGGGTATTTGTTATCTTTTCTCTTGTGCTCATATCTTATTTGATTAAAAATAGATCGGGTCATGAATTTCATCATGCTATGAGTCATAAACTTGGACATCATGAAGAAGATTTAGAGATTCAACAGGCGTTAATTAAAAATCTGCTGGCTTCAAGTGATAACAACGAAGTTCTCAACGGATTAAATTCTATAAGGCCTGAAATGAAAGCCGAGCTTGAGGGGAGTGTTGTTGCGTTATTAGAACATAGCGATTCTCATGTACGCGAGCGCGTAGCTCAAATTATAGTTCTTATGAAATGGATAGAAACACTCCCGGCTTTGCAGCAGGCTTTCAAATATGAGCAGGATGATTTTATAAAGCTTGAAATAGCGGAGGCTACGTTGTCTTTGGGTGATGCTCAGGGCTTTAGCATGCTAAGCTATCTGTGGCGTAAGTCTAAGTCAGAGCTGGCTCGCAATGACGCGCTTTTACATGTTCGTAAATGGTTCGTCGCGAATAATTTGCCCGATGAAGCACTGATTAAGTTTCTCGAACAAAAGCATGAAAAAATAGAACTTGATGAGAAAACTAGTAAATTTATAGTAAAATAAGAGGTTTGTTATGCGGCGTCTACTTAGTTTAATTATATGCTCTATTTTGGCTCTAAGTTTATACAGTGAAGAAGAAGATATTTTTGCTGAATTTGATCGAATGGAAATAGATAAAGAATATAAAGATGATTTTATAGGATTTGATACGAGTAAAATCCAAGAACAGCCAGCCCCAAGCTTGGTTACTCATCCTTATGATGCATATAGCGAGCGCGCATGGATGCGCGATGAACGCTCTCTTGGTGGTTTATTGAGCCAGGAGACTATAGCTCGAGTTTTTTATATGACACTTTTTCCGCAGGTTCGCCTGAAGATCGGTCCTGTTAATAGTTATCTGGGGCTTCCTATGAGATTTCCTCTTTATGATAATATTGAGGGCGGCTTGTCTGGGCAGCGCCGACGCGGCTTTGTGTATATTGAAGATTTTATTGCGCCTCGTGGAGCTGATTTTCGTAGTTTTGCTGATGCTTTTAAACTTATTCGACAAATAGAGTGGGGAAGCATCTTTGATGATTTATATATTGGCCTCGTGCGTGAGCAAGCTTTTAGTCTTGGGCAGGGCGATTTGATGCGCGAGTTGAATACTGATTACTTATATGACCAAGATTATCTATTTGCACGTGCTCATGCGAGTTTTGATCCTGTGCGTATTGATGCCGTAGTAGGCCCTGTTCCAGGCATAAATATCGTTGGTATTAATACCAAAATTCAGCCCTTAAAAAATCTTGAGAGTATAAGTTTAGTCAAAAATATGAGCTTTGATCTAAGCTATGTGGCTGACTATCGAGCCCCTGGGCAGGCGCATCGACAAGAAGATGCTTATGTACTTGAAGCTGATAGGCGTTTGGTAAAACGTGATAAAAATATAGCCCAGGGAGCATCTTTGGGCATTGCGACGCTCTATACGCCGTGGCCGTGGTTTAGTAGCAAGCCCTATATGTCTTTTAGTAATCTTTGGTTCACAGGTCTTAGAAATAAAGAAGAGCTCTTACCAACTTATTACGGCTTTGCTTTTAATCTGGGGCATGACGCGAGTTTTTATTTTTCGTCTCCTCAGAAAGATTCAGTATTGTTTTTTCGTTCTGAAGGGCGGATTTTTTCTGAAAATTACCAGCCTAATTATTTTGGGTCTAACTACATGCTTGATCGCGTTAATTTTCAAGAAGAATTTTTGACGAGTAAATTGCAGGCTGTAGCGCAACCTGAAGATAAAAAATGGCGTCTGGGATATATGCTTGAGTTGGGCTATGCTTTTAAAAATATAATTAATACTAAATTAACTTACGAAAGTGCGCATGTTATGAATAACGCCAAACTTATTGTGCCTTTGAGAAAATTACGTTTTGCCAATGGCCTAAAAATTTTTGACTGGGTGAAAATCCAAGCGAGCTATGAAGCTAATGCTTTACAGGATTTTAAAGATATTTTTAATTTTTCAAAAAGTCGGGCCATTCTTGCGCTTCACGGTCGGGCCAAAATATTATCTTATTTATATTTTGATTCATGGATAAAACATAGCTTTGGAATTAGTAATATTTATGAGGCTTCAACGAACAGAGAGTGGCTTTCGGAACAAGGCGAAACGCGCAGTTTAAACTTTGGGTTGGGCTTGGAATTAGTGATGGCGTTTTAAGTATTAAGAGATAACTTTGATTTTTATTTTAAATTCAAGTTATTATTGCTTCTAGACTAAGTAAAGTTGGGGGGCGCGTGAGTTATTCTGATTCATTGCTGACAGCGATAGCTTCGCTTCAGGATAAGAAAGAGTTTGAAAACTTGCATTGGGAAGGCTCCTATGACGATTATTTAAATATTGTCAAAGAAGACCCCAAAGTTGCTCGTACGTCTTTTCAGCGTTGCTACGATATGATTATCGGCTTTGGCAAAAAAGATTATATAGATTCTAAAAAACGCTTGGTTCATTATAATTTTTTTGATGATCCTATAGAAAATGGCAAAGATGCAGTTTTTGGCTTAGATATCCCCCTTATGCGCCTGGTCAACGTAATAAAAAGCGCATCGCTTGGCTACGGAACTGAAAAGCGCGTAATTTTGCTTCATGGACCAGTTGGTTCAGCAAAATCAACAATTGCGCGTTTGCTTAAGAAGGGCATCGAATATTATTCGCGTACTCCCGAGGGGCGACTTTTTACTTTCTCGTGGCATTTGCCACCTGAGCTTAGGCATATTACCGGTGGTCAAGATATATTACTTGATCCTTTGCATGAAGAGCCTCTTAAGTTATTACCCTTGGAGCTTAGAGAAGGGGCCATTGCGAAGCTTAAGCTCGGCAGTGACCAGTATCCTATTCGTATCAAAGGCGAGCTTAATCCATCGAGTAGATATATTTTTAGATTGCTTATGGAAAATTATAAAGGCGATCTAAAACAAGTGCTTTCTCATGTACGTGTGCAAAGACTTCTCTTAAGCGAAAAAGATCGTGTTGGTATTGGTACTTTTCAGCCCAAAGACGAAAAAAACCAAGATTCTACAGAACTTACGGGCGATATTAATTATCGTAAAATAGCTGAGTTTGGTTCTGATTCTGACCCTCGTGTATTTAATTTCGACGGAGAATTTTGCGTTGCCAATAGGGGTATTATCGAGTTTATCGAAATTTTAAAACTTGACGTTGCCTTTCTTTATGACTTATTAGGGGCGACCCAAGAGCATAAAATTAAGCCCAAGAAATTTGCTCAAACAGACATAGACGAAGTAATTATTGGCCATACCAACGAAGCCGAATATCGTAAGCTTTTAGCCAACGAATACATGGAAGCATTGAGAGACAGAACGGTCAAAATCGATGTGCCTTATATTACCAAGCTCAAAGAAGAGATGCGTATTTATGAGCGGGATTATAATAATAAGATTATTCGTGGCAAACATATTGCTCCCCATACGGTCTCGATGGCTTCTTTATGGGCGGTCTTAACCAGACTTGAGGTACCTAAGGGTTATAATTTAACTTTATTGCAAAAGCTTAAACTTTACGACGGAAAGACTTTGGCCGGATTTAGCGAAGATAGCGTTAAAGAACTGCGCAAGCAGTCAAATCGTGAAGGCATGGACGGTGTATCTCCGCGTTATGTGCAAGATAAAATATCTAACGCGTTAGTGAGCGATATGAGTCAGACTAGTATTAATCCGTTTTTGGTTCTGAACGAACTTGAAGCAGGTTTAAAAACTCATTCGCTTATTACCAACGACGAAGAGCGTCGGCGTTATTTGGAACTTATGCAGGTCGTGCGTCAGGAATACGAAGACATAGTTAAAAACGAAGTGCAAAGAGCAATAGCTGCCGACGAAGATGCTATTGCTAAGCTTTGTGCAAATTACGTAGACAACGTAAAAGCTTATACGCAAAAAGAGCGTATGCGTAATAAATATACCGGCCAGGACGAAGAACCTGATGAGCGTCTGATGCGATCGGTGGAAGAAAAGATCGATATTCCAGAAAGCCGCAAAGAAGATTTTCGTCGCGAAATCATGAATTATATCGGCGCATTGGCAGTTGATGGCAAAAAATTCGATTTTCGCACCAACGAGCGCTTGCAAAAGGCTTTAGAGCTTAAGTTATTTGAAGATCAAAAAGATACTATTAAGCTTACTACCATGGTCTCTAACGTCGTTGATCGCGAAACCCAAGAAAAAATAGATATAGTTAAACAACGGCTCATAAAAAATTATGGTTACAACGAAGAAAGTGCGACCGACGTATTAAATTTTGTTGCAAGTATCTTTGCACGAGGCGATGTCAGATCAGAGTGAGGTTGTAGAAATAATATGGGCCTACGTATTCATAACGATCATGCTCGCTTCAACGATGTTATTAGGGGCCGTATTAAAAATAATTTAAAAAATTATATAAAAAGTGGCGAATTTATATCAAAGCAGGGAAATCAAAAAATTGCTGTTCCTATTTCACGCATTGATTTACCGCACTTTAGGTATTTAGATAAAAGCCAAGGAGGCATAGGCCAGGGAAAAGGCGATGCTGGTGAAGCTTTATCTCAATCAGACGATAATAAAAGCGAAGAAAAAAAAGCGGGTGAAGATACAGGCGAGCATGCTCTTGAAGTGGAAGTTTCGCTCAGTGAACTTGCTGATATGCTCGGCGAAGAGCTCGGTTTGCCCCATATTGAAAAGCGTGGATCTCATCGTCTTAACAGCGAAACGCTTAAATATACCGGCATTCATACTTCTGGTCCGGATGCTTTGAGGCATTTTAAGAGAACTTTTAAGAATGCTTTGAAACGTCAGATAGCTTCAGGCATTTATGACCCTGAAAATCCCCTCATAATTCCCATACGTGAAGATGTGCGTTTTAGAAGCTTTAAAAGAGTACATAAACCACAATCTAACGCTGTAATTATCTATATGATGGATGTCTCTGGATCGATGGGTGATGAGCAAAAAGAAATAGTGCGTATTGAAAGCTTTTGGATAGATACCTGGCTCAGGCGTCATTATGACGGCATCGACTGTCGTTATATTATCCACGATGCGATGGCCAAAGAAGTAGATCGGCAAACTTTTTTTCATACCCGTGAATCCGGTGGCACCATGATAAGTTCTGCCTATCGTTTGTGCGCAGATATTATTCATGCTGATTATCCGGCTGATCAATGGAATATTTATCCTTTTCATTTTAGCGATGGTGATAATTGGTCAGTGGACGATACGCGCCTTTGTGTGGGGCTGCTTAAAAAACGTATATTACCGTGGGTGAATCAATTTAGTTATGGCCAGGTAGAATCCCCCTATGGCTCGGGTCAGTTTATTAAAGATTTACGCGAGCATGTAAAAAATAATGAAAAGCTTGCTCTATCAGAAGTAAAAGACAAAGAAGGTATTTATCAGTCGATTAGAGATTTTTTGGGTCAAGGGAAATAATTATCATGCCAAAGCCACTACCCCTCGAACTCAGCCAGTTACAACAAAAAATAGAAAATTTCGCTCGCTCTTATGGCCTTGATTTTTTTGAGTCTGTTTATGAAATGCTTGACTATGACGAAATAAATATGGTTGCAGCCTACGGAGGATTTCCTGTGCGTTATCCTCACTGGAAATGGGGCATGGAATATGAACGTCTTAAAAAGGGCCACGAATATGGCCTTCATAAAATATATGAAATGGTTATTAACAACGACCCGTGTTACGCCTATCTCATGGAAAGCAATGCTTATATAGACCAGAAATTAGTCATGTGTCACGTGACGGGTCATAACGACTTTTTTAAAAATAATTTTGCATTCGCTCATACTAATCGCAAGATGATCAACGAAATGGCTAATCATGCGTCGCGCGTTCGTCGCTATATGGACTGGTATGGTGTTGGTGAAGTTGAGGCTTTTGTTGATAGGGTTTTGAGCTTAGAAAATCTCATAGACGTCATGTCGCCCTATATAATAAGAAATCGGCCAGAAAGAAACGATGAAAGAAAGCCCGATCTAGAAAGTAGTATAGCGCGTTTACCAACGAGCCAAGAATATATGGAACGCTATATTAATCCGGAGAGTTTTATAGAAAAACAACGCGCCAAACTTAAAGAAGAGCAGGACAAAAAAGCGCATATATTTCCTAAGAACCCTCAGCGCGATGTTTTGGCCTTTTTGCTCGAGCATGCGCCGCTTAAAAAATGGCAAGCCGATATAGTCGATATGGTGAGACAAGAAGCTTATTATTTTGCGCCCCAAGCAATGACCAAGATCATGAACGAAGGCTGGGCGTCTTATTGGCATGCAAAACTTATGTCCGAAGGAATTATGCAACAAAGCGAGCTCATTGATTTTGCTGATCGCCATGCTGGAGTGATGACTACTTCGCCCGCGCAGCTTAATCCTTATAAATTAGGCTTAGAGCTTTATCGCGATATTGAAGAGCGTTGGAATAAAGGTCAATTTGGATCTGAGTGGGAGCAATGTGAAGATATGGCTTTGAAGCGCCAATGGAATAAGCCATCGAATTTGGGCAGAGAAAAAATATTTCAAGTACGCAAAATATATTGCGATTTGACTTTTATCGACGAATTTTTGACCCTGGATTTTTGCAAACGCATAGGACTTTTTAGCTACGGCTTTGATAAACGCAAACAAGAGTTTGTGATAGAATCGCGCGATTTTACTGTTATTAAGAAAAAACTCTTGGCAAGCTTAACTAACTTAGGTCAGCCAGTTATTCAAATAATAAACGCCAACTATGAGAATCGCTCTGAGCTCTTATTACAGCACCTGCACGACGGGGTTGAGCTCGATATTTCTTTTGCCCAAGAGACACTCAAGAGTCTGGCACTTATCTGGAGTAAGCCTGTACACATATTAACTAAGATCGATGAAAGAGAAATTCTACTTTCACATGATAGCGTTAATTATCGAGAAAATATTATGTAGTTATTTTTATTGCAAGAAAGCTTATCGGTAGTTAAGTAAGGGCGCTTAACTTACACCGAGTGCACTTTCATGTCTAACCCGTGCCCCGGCTAGCATATAAGGCAATTCGTCCCACCAAATTAGGCCATTGATAAGAGAAGCTCTTAAGCCCAGCCTAGGGCCCTCTAGATTCATATCCACCAACCGTAGCTTTTATTGGGCAACCGAACGTTGGTAAAAGCACCCTTCTTAAGGCCATGGTAAGGGCTAATAGCACCTACAATACGCAAAGCCCAAACAACCCGGCGAATAATAGGCGGAATTAAAACCTTAGGGCACTTTCAATAAATATATTTTGATACCCCAGGCGTCTTGCGCAAAGGAAACTGGTCTAGATAAATTTATGCATGATCAGATTTTCGAAGCTTTATCAAACGGAGAGCAAATGGTGCTATTAACGATGCCAAAGATAAAATAGGCAAACATATTCAGTTGCGAGCGAAAAAGAAATTGTCGCTGAACTTATTCGGGAAAAAGCCATGTTGGAACTCAAAGAAGAATTGCCCTATAGATTAGCTGTCAAAGCCAAAAAGCCATCGTAATAGGCAAGGGCGGGGCTGAGTCAAGACTATTGGAATGCGAGCGCGCAAAGACATAGAACATCTTTCACAAAGCCATGTAATGCTCAAACTTATTATACGCGTGGAACCTAACTGGACGACCTCGCCTAAGGGCTTGCGTAACGTAAATTGGGTTGCTAAACTAACAATTATTGATATATATTTATAATCATATATATGATACATATTATATAGCGGGATATCGACATGAAATCATTTTATTTTTGCTTTTTTATCATAATTACTATTACAGGCCTATGTAGTTGTAAATCTGAAATCCAAAAAGTAGACAACGAATATCTTAAAGTCGATACGCACGAAGGTGTGGCGAACTACGAAATTAAGAAAGAGACTAAAATCCCACTTCTTGTAAAAAATAACGCTCTAATTAAAGTCCCAAAGCTTGAAGATGTTTCCCACCAAGAATTTCTAGGAAGTTCTTACCTCCTTTTACCCAAAGACCACAAGTTTGCACATCACTTTACGAACAATCCCTTTCAAGCCCTAGAGCCAATCATGCCAGCCCGTGCCTCGTTATGGGGGCATGAGCTTGTGCATGAAAAAACCGAACATAATACAGTCTTATATACAATTTCTAAAAAACTTGCCCCAGCTGAGTTAGCGCTCGTAGACGAGCAAAAGCTTGCTGAACTTTTTGGAGATTATAAAAAGCACTCTTTAGGTAAAGGCGGCTTCGGCGAGGTCTTTAAAATTACTTATGCAGGCAAAAATTACGCTCTCAAAAGTAACGCGAGCGAAGTAAAGTCTATGGAGCAGCTTCAGTTTACCGATGGCGTTGCTAAAATTTATGCCATGTTTAACGCTATGTATAAAGACAAGGTCAAGCCTTTTATGATCATGGAGTTAGGGCAAGATAGTCTAGATGCGCTTAACAAGCGGGCTGAAAAACTAAGCCCTCAGCAAGTTATTGATGCGGCAAAACGTTTCGAAAAATTAATCGATGCTCAAGAAGTTTTGAAAATTATCAACGCTGATATAAAGCCTGCAAATATGATTCTCACTCAAGACGGTCATTTGAGGCTGATTGATATCTCCGAAGAAACGACGAAGGGATATAGTGGTTCCGAGGGTGAGCTTATGGCGCGTGCTTTGGTAGAAAATCAACGGAACTTGTCACTAAAGGGCGGCCATGTTGCTCTGGAAAAATTTTACGATTATGCGCCCGATTATCGGTCACAAAATATAGCCTCTCCGGTTCTCATGAGTACCTGGTCTAACGCTATGTGCAAAAAAATATTCCCTACACACGCAGCATGCTCACATGTCAAAGACTACGACTCACTTTTCGCGCTCTTCACCAAACCTATGCTTTTGGAAATAGGTGAACAAATAAATGAGTATTGGAAAGATCAAACAGGTACTCATGACATCAAGGCTCTAAGCCTTTATCGAACTGGTCTTCCGCTCCCTAACCTGCAAGATATTTCTCAAGATAATTGGAAAAGTTATTTTTCCAAGAAAGACGAAATCGGTGAAGAATTCTGTGGTTATTTGGAATGGGCTTCGGTGATTAGCTATAGTGTAAGGATATTTTTTGAGCCCCTTAAAGCAAAATATTCAGCTTTTTGTCAGCAACAACCCGATAAAACTTGGGTTTTCCAAAAAAGCTTCAATGATTTTAAAGACTCAGATTTTCGTGAGTGGATTAAAGATGCCCTTTCCCCAGGAATCAAACTAGAGACCTTTCGGGAATTGGCTAGAACGGGGATTAGCTTAAATCGTCTCTATGATAAAATTATTAAAAGAGAATTCGATGTTATTAACGACCCCGTTGGCAAGGCTATCTATAGGCTATTTAATTATAAGGCAGCGGCAGAATAAACAGCGCGGTTATTATTTGAGGCGTTAATGATTACTTTCCGCCATCTAGAAGCTCTGCCCTCTTACCTTCTAGGATATCTCTAAGCTCCTTGAGCGCTCTGCATAGGCAACCCCTCAATGAGCGTTCGTCGGGTATTTTCCTCCGATCCCAAAAAGGATGGCCTTCTTTTGCTCTCAGCCAGTTATTCAAATAATAAACGCCAACTATGAGAATCGCTCTGAGCTCTTATTACAGCACCTGCACGACGGGGTTGAGCTCGATATTTCTTTTGCCCAAGAGACACTCAAGAGTCTGGCACTT
>Ga0318562_10000264_pt1 | contig 24723 bp, 27 predicted proteins | sample GRESIP066b5f18_FD_203688 | JGI IMG/M metagenome (GOLD analysis project Ga0318562, IMG submission 203688) | Tropical soil microbial communities from Luquillo Experimental Forest, Puerto Rico - GRE.SIPMG.066b5f18 | ecosystem: Environmental > Terrestrial > Soil > Tropical forest > Bulk soil... | reverse complement strand
GGCGGCAGCGCAATCACATTGAGTTCTTTTTCGGCCTGCGCGGCCTTGACCAGACCATCCATCCCGCCGAAGTCGGCAGCGGAGGTGGCCTCCTTGGCGTTCACCCCGGACTGTGTCTGGCCGCCGTTCTCCTTCTTCTCGGGCGGCGCGCACGCCGCCAATCCGATGACGAGGAGAGCGGATGCCGTGGTGGCTGCAAGGAGACGTGCTCTGGTCATTGCCGAACCTTCCGATGGCAGGAGGTGCTGATGAAGCAGCGGTGACGGAGGCGTTCGAACCCTATCGCGCCGTCGGTGTCATTTGCAGCAGGTTCATTGCGAATGTGCAGCTGATTCGATTACCGGCAGGTCAGGGACGTCGGGAGCTTAGTGTCACGCCATGGATCGCATCTGGCCGTGGGCGTGGGACAGGTTCGGGCCGATCTCACTCAGCAGACCGTCGAGGCTCTGTCGAGCCGACCGCGAGGACTGGAGGACCGGGGGAGCCGCGAACTGAAAGGTAAGTCCGCCGCCATGCGGATCTTCGCCGTCGACCCGCAGCATCAAGGCTTCGGCCGAACCGATCGCCAATTGCGTGCTCCTTGATCGGTGCGACGACTCAGCGAACGGACTGAGCAACCCGGTCATCCGCCGGCACGGCTGCGCCCGTTGATGGCCATGCCGACGGCACCGGCCGGTCGCGCACTCGCATAGGCCACCAGAACCACTTACCCATCATCGCCGCGATGGATGGCGTCATGAATGACCGGATCACCAGGGTGTCGAAGAGCAGACCCAGGCCGATCGTGGTGCCGACCTGCCCGATCACCGTCAGCTCGCTGACTGCCATCGACATCATCGTGAACGCGAAGACCAGGCCTGCCGAGGTCACCACCGACCCGGTGCCACCCATGGCCCGGATGATGCCGGTGCGAAGGCCGGCGTGGATCTCCTCTTTGAAGCGCGAAACCAGCAGCAGGTTGTAGTCCGCCCCGACCGCCAGCAGGATGATGACCGACATCGCCAGCACCATCCAGTGCAGTTCGATGCCGAGCAGGTGCTGCCAGATCAGCACCGACAGGCCGAACGAAGCGCCCAGCGATAGCACCACTGTCCCCACGATCACCGCAGACGCCACGATGCTGCGCGTGATGAGCAACATGATGATGAAGATCAGGGCCAGCGCGGCGATGGCGGCGATGACGAGGTCGTAGGTGTTGCCGTCGGACAGGTCCTTGAACGTCGCCGCGGACCCGCCGAGATAGATCGTCGATCCCTCCAGCGGTGTGCCCTTGATGGCTTCCTTGGCCGCCTTCTTGATCGCGTCGATCCGCGCGATGCCCTCTGGGGAGAGGGGATCACCGTCGTGGCTGATGATGAACCGCACGGCGTGACCGTCCGGCGATAGGAACTGTTCCATGCCGCGTTTGAAGTCGGGGTTGTCGAACACCTCCGGCGGCAGATAGAACGAGTCGTCGTTCCTTGAATTGTCGAACGCCTCGCCCATGGCCGACGAGTTGTCCTGCATCGCGGCCATCTGATCCTGCATACCCTTCTGCGAGGCATACATCGTCAGCATCATGGTCTTCATCGTCTTCATGGTCTCGATCATCTCGGGCATCATCGAGACCATCTGCGGCATAAGGGAATCCAGGCGCTCCATCTCCGGGATCAACTGCTGGATGTCGTCGGTCATCGTGTCGACACCGTCAAGGGCGTCGAAGATCGCCCGGAACGAGTGGCAGACGGGGATGTCGAAGCAGTGCGGCTCCCAGTAGAAGTAAGCCCGGATCGGCCGGAAGAAGTCGTCGAAATCGGCTATGCTGTCCCGCAATTGGGCCACATCGAGCGTCATGTCCTTCATCTTCGTCACCATGCTGTGTGTGGTGTCGGCCATCTGCGCGGTGAGATTGGACATCCGCGTCATGGTGTCGATGGTTCGCTGCATCTCGTCGGCCTGCACCAGCATGTCGGCCATCCGGTCCTGCAGGTACTTCTGGTTGAGCTGCTGGGTGGTGCCCTGCATGCTGATCTGGAACGGGATCGACGTGTGCTCGATGGGCTTGCCGTCCGGGCGGGTGATCGCCTGCACCCGGGAGATACCCTCGACGCGGAAGATCGCCTTGGCGATCTTGTCGATCACCAGGAAATCCGATGAGTTGCGCAGGTCGTGGTCGCTTTCGACCATGAGCAATTCGGGATTCATCCGCGCCTGAGAGAAGTGCCGGTCGGCCGCCGCATACCCCTCGTTGGCCGGCAGGTCGGCGGGCAGGTAGCTGCGATCGTTGAAGTTGGTCCGGTAGCCGGGCAGGGTCAGCAGCCCGACCAGCGACAGTGCGATCGTCGCCACCAGAATCGCGCCGGGCCAGCGCACGACGATCGCGCCGATCTTGCGCCACCCGCGAGTGCGCAACGCGCGCTTGGGTTCCAACGTCTTGCCGAACCGGCTGGCCACCGAGATGAGGGCGGGACCGAGCGTCAGGGCGGCGAACACGGTGACGACCATGCCGATCGCCAGCGGGATACCCATCGTTTGGAAGTACGGCAGCCGGGTGAAGTGCAGACAGAAAACCGCACCCGCAATGGTCATGCCGGACCCGAGCACCACATGCGCGGTGCCGTGAAACATCGTGTAGTAAGCCTGTTCTCGGTCCTCGCCGATGGACCGCGCTTCCTGATATCGGCCGATCAGGAAGATCGCGTAGTCGGTCGCGGCGGCGATCGCCAGGGTCACCAGGAGGTTGGTGGCGAAGGTGGAGAGACCGATGATCTCGTGATAGCCGAGGAATGCCACCACGCCGCGCGATGCGGCCAGTTCGAGAACGACCATCACCAGCACGATCATCACTGTGATGATCGACCGGTACACCAGCAGCAGCATGATGATGATGACGGTGAAGGTGACCGCTTCGATCAGCTGCATGCTGCGATCGCCTGCGATGTGCTGGTCAGCCGCCAGCGCGGCGGGACCGGTCACATAAGCCTTGACGCCCTGCGGCTTCTGCAGACCGTCGACGATGTGTTGCACCGCCTCGACCGACTCGTTGGCAAGCGCCTCACCCTGGTTGCCTGCCAGCTTCACCTGGACGTAGGCGGCCTTGCCGTCGTTGCTCTGGGCACCGGTGGCCGTGAGCGGATCGCCCCAGAAATCCTGCACCGATTGCACGTGTTTGGTGTCGGCTCGGAGCTTGCCGATCATCTCGTCGTAGAAGGCGTGCGCGTCGTCGCGCAAAGGTTCCTGGCCTTCGAGCACGATCATGGCCGAGCTGTCGGAGTCGCCTTCGGCGAACAGTTCGCCGACCTTCTTCATCGAGATCATCGACGGTGCGTCGTTCGGGCTCATGGACACTGCGCGCTGCTGGCCGACGGTTTCCAGCTGGGGCACGATCACGTTGACAACGGCGATGACGGCGATCCAGCCGAGGATGATGGGCACCGCCATGGTGCGGATGAGCCGGGGGATCAGTGGCCGTTTTGCATGCCTGGCGGGCGGGAAGGCGTCGGTGGGTGCGTCGGTCGTCGGCGTGCTCATGCGGACTTCACAAAGCAGAAGGTCTGGGCGTTCAAGCCGCTGGACGTCCTTTCGTCTTTGACTTCGTCATCGACCGTGATCCGGCAGGTGATCGAGCTGCCATCGCCCTGCGCGACGATGTTCGGTGCGGCCGACGGTGCCGTCGTCTGCAAGGTCAGTGACCACGGCAGCGCGGCGCCGTCCGCACGCTGCGGCTTGGCGTCCAGATCGAGGTAGTTCACGTCGGCATAGGTGCCGGTGCCGAAGATCTCGTACCTGACCACCTTCGGATCGAATGGTTCGGGATCGTCGTCGAAATTGCGGGGAGTGACCGTGACGCCGTCGGCGCCGAAGAAGGTCCTGGTCCGCGCGACGATGGTGCCCGCGACGGCGACAACCACCACGATCAGCAGCGGTAACCAGGCTTTTTTGATGAACGTCAGCGGCCCGTTACCAGCCATCACCCAGTCCTTTCACCGCCGCTCGAGTCTCAAGCGAACTTATCCGTTCGGCTAAGTCCGGACAAGCCGTATGGCTGGTATCACTTAGCCAAGCGGATTGTTAAACTGACCACACGGCTAGATCTCACGCGAGGGACCGCCTTTGCAGGTCTAGGATCGGGAGCCACAAATAGGGGGTTTGAACACCGGAATCACGGCTAGAGGGGACGCGTGTGACGAAGCTGGCATCGCCTCGCGGCGCGGTCCGCGAACGCGTGCTGCAAGCTGCCCTTGAACTGTTCGCCGAGCACGGTGTCAGCGGGACGTCACTGCAGATGATCGCCGACCGCGTCGGGGTGGCGAAGGCTTCGGTCTATTACCAGTTCCACACCAAGGAAGACATCGTTCTGACACTGATCAGTCCCGTGTTCGACGACATCGCCCGACTGGTCAAGATCGCCGAGGCGGTCGGCTCTGCCGAGGCCAGGCGCGATGTCGCGATCAGTGGACTGGTGGAACTCGCCGTACGTAACCGCAATCTGACAACGGTGTTCTTCGGTGATCCCGCGATCGACCCGTTGGTTCGATCCCACGACGAGTTCTCCTGTGCTATCGACGGTTTCGACACTCTGCTCCTCGGCCCCGATGCCGACGACGCGAAGCGCGTGGCGATGTCGGTCATCACGGCTGGCATCTACGGCACGGCGATCAACCCGCACCTTGCCGATTTGTCCGATGACGTTCTGCACCGGCTGTTGTTGGAGACCGCTCAGCGCCTAGTCGTGGCGCTGACGAAGGAGTAGCGATCGTCGCAGCTCAAATTGGGTACACCAATATCCAGTATGGGTGACGATCGACTGCTGATTCCCGGCGAGAGGTGTTGGCGCGTGGAGCGCGCTGACCAGTTCGCCCACATTGTCGATGCGGCCGACTACTTCCGGTACGCCAAGGCGGCGATGTTGCGAGCCCAGAAGCGCATCATGCTCATCGGTTGGGATCACGATGCGAGGATGGCGTTCGAGCGAGGGGCCAAGACACTGCCCGGCCCCAACCAACTTGGCGCCTTCCTCTATTGGATGCTCTGGAAGCGACCCGATCTCGAGATCTATCTGCTGAAGTCGAACCTGCGTCTGCTGCCTGCATTTGACGGTATCTGGTACGGGCTCACGCCCGTCGCGGTGGTGAACCAGATCAGCAGTAAGCGAATACATTTCGCCATTGACGGCGCCCGTCCGACCGGCGCTGTGCATCACCAGAAAATTGCCGTCATCGACGATGCTGTCGCATTCTGCGGAGGCCTCGACCTCACCGTCGACCGATGGGACACCCCGGCGCACGAGCATGAAAGTCGCGGCAGGCGAACCGTCGGCCGTGGCTACGGGCCGCGGCACGAGGTGGCGTCAGCAGTCGACGGTGATGGCGCGCTCGCGCTCGGTGAAGTAGCCCGCGAGAGGTGGCAGACGGCGACGGGACGGTCGTTGAAAGCCCTTGACGCCAAGCACACTACGTGGCCGAGCAAGCTGGAGCCCACGCTGTGCAACGTCGACGTCGGAATCGCGCGCACCCTGCCGCAGCTGGACGGTCGCGATGAAGTCCGTGACGTGGAGGCGCTCAATCTCGCGGGCATTGCCGCGGCCCGCCACACCATCTATCTGGAGAACCAGTACCTCGCGGCGCGGCGCCTTGTCGATGCGCTGGCTGCCCGCCTGCACGAAGGCAACGGACCCGAAATCGTCATCGTCCTTCCCCGAAGAGGCAACAACCGTCTCGAGAGGGAGACGATGGACGGCGCGCGGCACCGGCTGATCCAGACGCTGTGGGAGGCAGACGATCATCGTCGGTTGGGCATCTACTACCCGGTGACCGCTGCCGGCTCGCCGATCTATGTCCACTCGAAAGTAATGGTCGTCGACGACCGGCTGCTGCGCATCGGGTCATCGAACCTGAACAACAGGTCGCTCGGATTCGACAGCGAGTGCGATGTGGCCATCGAGTCTGACTCGGACCGCTCGGAAAACGATGAGGTCCGCCGCCAAATCACCCGTGTACGAAATCAATTGGTCGCAGAACATCTCGGTGTGCCCGTCGGTGAGCTCGAGGAATGCCGCTCCTTGTTGGCTGCGGTCGAGGACCTTCGCGGAGACGGTAGAACGCTGCGGCCGTTCACGGAGCAGACGGTCGCTGACGAGGATAGCCCGCTCGCGGAGAACGATCTGATGGATCCTGATCATGTCCCGCAGTCCCTGACGCGAAGCGTGCAGCGGTTCATCGCAGGTTTGACGCGGTGACGTCGACTGCTGTCAAGCGTCGGTGGAGAATCGCCGGACCAAGCCACCGGGCGATGAAGCGGCGCAACGCGATTGCATCGCGGGCAGGTTCTCCGGGATCGAGCAGCAGGGAGTGCATCGTGCGTAGGCCCAACTCGGCGAGCTCGTCGATCGCCGCGTCGTCAAACCCGTGAAGTTCCCAGTCGACGTCGAACCGCTGGAGGATCGACCGGCCGAAGGTGAGCGCCACCTCGGACGTCAGCGACGTGATCACCCCGCCCTGTTGCCGTTGGGTCAACATGTTCTCGAACTGCGGGTCGCCCGCGAGGTGTTCGACGGCGAACGCGACGCTCTCCACAAGCGCGGTAACCGGATCCTTCTGTCCACCAATGTGTTCGGCGAGCCGGTCGATGAAACCGTCCGCCGAACGCATGGCACTGGCGATGAGCAGTGCATCTGTGCTGGGAAAGTAGCGGTACACCGTTTGTCGCGTAACCCCGAGTCGACGGGCGACATCGGCGATGCGCATTGCCGATCCGCGCTCGGTGACGACTTCGTCTGCCGCATCGAGGATCCGAGCGATCGCCTCCTCGTCCGAAGCGGGTGTCACACCGCTCCACCCGTGGCTACGCATCGGCGGTGACGACGGAGTCGACGTCGAACTCGACGGGCAGGCTCGTCGGGCCGGTCATGCCGAGCATCGGCTTCCACGGGGCGACTCCGGCGCGACGCACAGTCGGCAGCCGCTTGGCAAGGATCGCGAGCGCTTCCGCCAGCTCCAGTCGGGCGAGGTTCGCGCCGAGGCAGTAGTGCACACCGCCGCCGAAAGTCAAGATCGCAGGCGCGTCCTCGCGGGTGATGTCGAAGCGGTCCGCATCGCCGTACACACCCGGATCACGGTTGGCGGCAAAGGTATTCACCATGACGAAGGTGCCTGCTGGAAATATGTACCCGCAGAACTCGACGTCCTGATTGACGGTCCGAGGCGTGCCGCATACCGCGGGCGAATGGCGCATGCTTTCCTCGACGGCGCGCATCGCCAGGTCGGGATGGTCTCGCAGCATCTCCCACTGATCCGGATGCTCGCAGAGGACCTGGATGGATGCGGCCAGTTGGTTTCTGGTCGTGTCGGTGCCCGCCATCAGCAGGCTGGCCGCCAGCATGCGAAGCTCGTCGGCCGTCAGTCGGTCGCCGTCGTCCTCGGCACGGATGAGTTCGGAGAGCAGGTCGTCGGTCAGGTCCTGCCGCCGCCGGGCGATCATGTCGTCGACGTAGGCGTCGAGTTCGCTCCATGCGCGCATCACGACAGGTTCCTGCTCGGCGAGGTCCGTGTCGAAGGTAAACGCCTTGAAGACGTCCTCGGTCCACGCCGAAAAGAGTTGCCAGTCTTCGCGCGGCGCTCCCAGGAGCGCGCAGATCACGGGAATCGGATAGGGGCGGGCGATGTCTGCGACGATGTCGCATCGACCGGCGTCGGCCACTCGATCGATGAGCCCGTTCATGACGTCGTCGATGGTGTCGTGTAGGCGTGACGTCGCGCGGGGCGTGAACGCCTTCGACACCAGCTTGCGCAGGCGTTGGTGTTCAGCACCGTCGAGGCACAGCAGGGTACCCATCACTTTGTCGTACAGGGGACCCGACGTCACACCCTGCGCCATCAGGCTGATGCCGGGTGGAATCCCGAAGCGGGTATCACGCAGAACCGACCGCGCGAACTCATACGAGAGAATCTCGGGTCCCACTGGTCCGATCGCGATCGGAGCCTGGCGCTGTGCGGCCCGAAGTTGATCGCTGACCTGCTCCGGAGTGGCGGCGACGTCGTATTCGATGATCGGAAGCCCGGCATCGAAGACGCTGGTAGATGCGGTATCGACAGTCATGGCGGCCCATTTCTGCAGCGTGTAGCTGGCCCGGACGGTCCATGGAGAATGTATGGCCAGTTAAATGATTGTGTCAACGATGACGGGCTGTCCATGCGTGTTTAACCATGCACCGTCTGGCCCAGGGCTGACTCGCCATACATAACCTCCGAAGCGTATGTTCGGCGAGCGAGCGTGTCTGCTCCGCGACACGCCGCAATTCGACGTGCGGTTGCGGTCTCTCGTCCGCATGCGAGCGTGCACTTTTGCGCTACAGCCACCGGCGTGTCGCGGAGCAGACACGGTCGCTCGCGGAGTTAGGTGACCGGGCGCGAACCCTAGGTGCCGGACGCGGTGGTCGCGATGCCGCCGTCGACGGGGATGATCGCGCCGGTGAGGTAGGAGCCCGCGCGGCTTGCCAGGAAAACCGCGATGCCCGCCATATCGTCGTCGCGCCCGATGCGGCGCAGCGGCGCCGACGCAGCAATGGAATCGCCGAAGGCATCGAGCGTCGCGGCCATCATCTTCGATCTGAACGGGCCGGGCGCCACGGCATTGACCGTGATGTGTTGCGGCCCCAGCTCGCGGGCGAGCACCCGCGTCAGCTGGTGGATGGCCGCCTTGCTGCTGGCATAGGAGTACACCGGCAGCCGGCTGACGTGGATTCCGTCGATGCTGCCGACATTGATCATGCGGGCAGGGTCATCGGCTGTGCCTGCGTGACGTAAGGCCGGCAACAACGCCTGGACGAGCCAGAACGGCGACTTGACGTTGAGGTCGAGAACCTTGTCCCATGCCGAATCGGGAAACGTCTCGAGAGCTTCGCCCCACGTCGCGCCCGCGTTGTTGACGAGGATGTGCAGGCTGCCAGAATCCGCGCTGACGAGATCGGCCAGCCTGCGGCATTCGTCGTGCTGAGAAAGGTCCGCGGGGATCGCTTTCACGTCGCCGAACTGCGACAGCTCCGCACTGGCGCTTTCACAGGCGTCGGCCTTGCGGGAGCTGATCACCACACGGGCGCCCGCCTGCAGCAGCCCCCGCGCCATCATCATGCCGATCCCGCGAGTGCCACCCGTGACGAGTGCGTTCTTACCGGTGAGATCGAAAAGCTCTGTGTGAGTACTGATTTGATCATCGGTCATGGTGGCGGCTCTCCATGTCATCTGTTCTGCGTCGTTGTAGGCTCACCTATAGGCAATGGGAGGCTCGATGAGCTGCTGTCATTATCAGCCCACCGGTGATGGACTCGACACGGCATTCACCGTAGACGCATCCAGGATCACCTTCGGCCGAGGCTGTCTCACGGAACTCGGCGACCGCGCCCTGGCGCTCGGCATGACCCGGGTGGCGTTGTTCTCCGACGGCGTTGTGGCCACGCTGGAGTTCTTCGACACGGCGCGGCGCTCGCTGCGCTCGGCAGGCATCGACGTCGTGGCCTATACCGACGTCCAGGTCGAACCCACCGACGAATCGTTCACGCGGGCGGCGGCGTTCGCGTCGGAGACCAAACCCGATGGTTATGTGTCCGTCGGCGGCGGCTCGGTCATCGACACCGCCAAGGCGGCCAACCTGTACGCCACCTACCCGGCCGAGTTCCTGGCGTATGTCAACCCGCCCGTCGGGGATGGGACGCCGGTGCCAGGACCCTTGACACCGCACATCGCCTGCCCGACGACGTCGGGCACAGGCAGTGAGGTGACGGGGATGGCCATCTTCGATCTGCTGTCCCTTTCGGCGAAGACCGGCATCGCTTCCCCCGCACTGCGTCCGACCGAAGCGCTCGTCGATCCCGACAGCACCGACACCCTGCCCGGGCCGGTCGTCGCGTGTTCGGGACTCGATGTGCTTTCACATGCATTGGAGTCGTTGACCGCGCGGCCCTTCGTCCGCCGTGCCGCGCCGGAACGGCCTGGCCTTCGACCGATGAGCCAGGGCGCCAATCCGTGGAGCGATCTGGGGAGTCGCGAGGCGCTGCGGCTGCTCGGTCAGTATCTGGAGCGGGCGGTCAGCGATGCCTCCGACCGCGAGGCGCGCGAGCAAACGATGTGGGCCGCCACTCTCGCGGGTATTGCGTTCGGCAATGCGGGAGTACACATCCCGCATGCGATGGCCTACGCGGTGGCCGGCCAGGTGCGTGAGTTCCATCCCGACGGGTACCCCGGCTCTGAGCCGATGGTGCCCCACGGCATGTCGGTAATCCTCAACGCGCCCTCCGCCTTTCGCGTCACCGCGCCCACCGACCCGCAGCGGCACATCGAAGCCGCGCAACACCTCGGAGCCGACGTCAGCGGTGCAGGCCCCGAGGACGCGGGCGCGGTGCTGGCCGACGATCTCGTTCGGATCATGCGCGCAGTGGGTATGCCCAACGGGTTGTCGGCGGTGGGCTATGCCGAAACGGACCGCACCACATTGGCCGACGGCGCATGGCCGCAGCAGCGTCTGCTGAAGAATGCACCGCTTGAGACCGATAAGTCGTTGCTGGCCAACATCTTTGCTGATTCGATGAGCTATTGGTAAGTCGCTAGTCCTTGGTCTCGGCGACCAGGACTTCGGTGTTCGCGCGACGACGCACGGCGGTCGGCACCGATCCGAGCAGGCGGCCGGCAATCGAGTTGACTCCGACGTTGCCGACGACCAATAGGTCGGCTTTGACATCGTCGACGAGCTCGACAAGCACATCGATTGCGGCGCCGACGACGGGACGTTCCTCGACGTCCGTGGCGCCGGCCGCTCTGGCGCGATCGGCCGCCTCACGCAGCATCCCGTACACGGGAGCGTTTCCCTGAGTCTTGTAGTCCTCACCCTTGAGCTGGTCAGGCTCGCCGGAATGCCGCTGCTCGTCGGGTAGGTACGCCGTGGCGACGATCAGCTTTGCGTCGTTCTCCGCGGCGATGGCTGCGGCGCTATCAACCGCACGGAAGGACGACTCCGACCCATCGGTTCCCACCACCACGACCTTGTATCTGCTCACCAAACGTCCGTACCCCCAGTTGGCCGGTTCCACACCCTCGCGCAGCCTTGGCGGAGAATGGGGCAGGTAGATCACACGAGGAGGACGGATGCTTACCGAACTGGGCCGCAAGGGGGATGTCGCGCTGACGCGAGGGGCCGACGCTGCCCACGAAGCCGTACATGCCACGGTGTTGCACCTGCGGCGGATCGTTGGCGCGGTGTCCGTGGCGCTCGGCCGCGTCACACGAGAGGCACAAGACCTGGTGTGGGACTACCAGGATGTGGCCTCCGACCTGCGTCGCCGCAGCGACCCTGGCGAGCCGCAAAGTGAGCGACCCGTGTTGCGGTTGGTCAATGGCTAGTCGGCCGTGTGGACGATGAGGATGTCGATCTTGGCCTTGCGGGCGACGTCGGCGGGAACCGAGCCCAGCAGCCGCCCGGCGACCGAGTCCAGTCCGACATCGCCGACCACGAGCAGATCCGCCTTGACTTCCTCGACCAATTTCACCAGCGCGTGGACGGGCGCACCTTCGATCGCGCGCTCTTCGACGTTCTTGGCGCCGGCCGCCGCGGCGCGCTCATGCGCCTCCCGAAGGATTGCGTACACCGGCGCATTGCCGTGCAGTTTGTAGCTGTCGCCGCCGAGGGTGTCGGCGCTGCGAGGGTCGGATACGGTGTCGTGCGACGGCGGTCTGGACCAGCCGCCCTTTTCTGTTGACGAGATATGCGCCGTGGCAACGATGAGCTTGGCATTCGACTGCGCAGCGACCTCGCCGGCGCGCGCGACAGCACGCAGTGACGAGTCCGAGCCGTCGGTCCCGACCACTACTGTCCGATAGCCGTCCATGCCGCCTCCCCAGGGTCCGTGCGAAAACGAACACTAGCGCCTGACGATCGACCAGGGGACCGGATTCCTCGCCTTCAAACGCGCCCGCCAGATTGGTTTGGCCCGCCACCATGTGGGTGGCGGGCCGATACAGCTCGCTGTTGAACTGCAAGAGTCTACGGACCTTGGGACTCCAGAGAGCACACTAAGAGAAATGCGGCTCGGGGGAATCGGGTGTTTCCCTATGTTTTCGGGTCAGCCGGCAGCCCATTCCTTGGCGCGCTCGAGTTCATCGATGCCGAATATCTCGATCTCGCCGGGGATCATCCAGGCCAGTGCATGCAGAGTGTTCGCGACCCATTCTTTGTCGGACACCACCGCGATGCGCTTGAAGGCCGAATGGTGCTTGAAGAGCGTGCCCAGGCCCACCTTCAGGTCTTCAACCAGCCCGCCAGGCCCGAACCCTTGGTAGTCGGGTGCGATCACCTCGACGATTCTGAGTTCGTCGCTCTTCACAAGCGCGTCCATCTCCGGTTTGAACTTGCGAATGTCATCACCGGCCACCCGGCCCGACACGCGGAAGCCGAACACTCCGTCTGGCATGTCTTTCAATACTTCAATCATGGTTTTCCTGTGCGCTCGCGGTGTCTACAGCCCGGCCAGCAGCACGGCCGACGCATGCCGTCCTCGAGTTCCTCCTGAGTCCGCCGAATACGGCGCTCCCGGGTCTTGTGCTGTTTGGCATCCTCGACCCAGCAGATGAATTCGTTGCGGGCAAGGGGAGTGATGTCCTTCCAGGCGGCAAGTGCCGAGGCGTTGTCGATCAATGCCGTTCGCAGGTCTGCGGGCATCTTGTGCACCACCCCGCCGGGCACTTGCTGGCTGCTCACCCGCTCAAGGGTAATCGCTGCGGAGCGTCTCACGCGCCGACCTGCCGCCGCAGCCTCCACCGCACGAACCCGGCGAATACAAGCCCAGCGCCGCGAGCATCCCGGTGTCCGCAAGAAGCGAGACGCATTGGCGCGCTTCGGGAAGCTTGAGTTCGGCGTCCATGATCAGGCACTCGTCGGTGACCGACTCCAGACTCCCTGCCACCTCGCCGGGTAACCGCTCGGCCTCTTTGAAGTCGGCGGCCGTGCCGCTCAGGATGAACCCGACGATGAAGACCTCGGCGGCGATGACGCCGGTGAGCAATTCGGGTTGCCGCGGAAAATCTTGGTCACCGTCAAAGGGCGCGCCGAGCAAAGCGCTGAGCAGGGCAAATCAGTGAAATTCCTGTGAGCCAGCTATTGGTGAAAAATCGAGTAGCCGATTACTCGTGCCGAGGAATCACAGCAGCCCGCAGAATTCGATCATCGCAGTACAAGCACGACAATAGGGGGTCGAATTCAATGCGCGAGTTCGGTACCGCAATCGAAAAATACGCATCCAACGGCAGTCTCACTGCCGAGGATGGCGGCGAAACTGGTCCTGCACGGCGGCACCACCCGGTAGTCGAGCCGGTCGGGGGACCGGTGGCGGCAGCCTGGCGTGAGGGCACCCTGACGAGGGCATCGGAACTCGACGCGTTGTGTGGCTGGATCACTGCGAAGGAATGCCACGACAGCGATCGGGTCTTGGTGAATGCGGTCAAGAGCCACCTCGAAGCCGCCAGGGACGCCGCACTGGCCCGAAAGCTGAACCCGCACAAGCGCTACCGCTTTTTTCGCGGGGGGTCACTTATCGAGCGCGCAAGAAGCAACCTCGATGCCGCAGAGGCCTTACTGCTCAACCTCGCGCCGGCCGACTACATCTTCGGTCAGATGCCCTCGCTGCTCCGGCACGTGCAGCGTCATCTCCCTCCGACCGATCCCGGGCGTCAGGAGCTGGAACGAATCGCCAAAGGCCTCGGCATCAGCAATGCGGCACATGGGTTACTCGACACCGACGAAGAGAAAGACCGCAAGACGATCGAAAGGGTGCGCGGTCAAATCGTCACGACGGTTCGCGCGGCCAGCTCGCAGGCGCTGCGAGTCAATATTCGGCTGCGCAGTTTCCGCAACGTCGTGGTGCTCGCAACGGTGCTGATGGCGCTGCTCGCCATCGGAGTAGGCGTCATCGGCTATCTGCGCCCGACCTGGCTGCCCTTGTGCTTCGCCCCGCAGGACTCAGGTAAATCCGTCGTGGTGTGCCCGACCGGCCAGTCCGATCCGTTTACCCCCTCTCAATCGGGTCTGCAGGCGCAGGAGGGCGTTCCCGTGAAAGACATCGACGAGGTGATTGCCGACACAGTCAAGCCGGGAGATGTCATGGTCGTCGAACTCGTCGGGCTCACCGCCGCCGCGATAGCCGCCGCGGCCGCCATCAGGAACATCAAGGGATCATCCGAGCGCTATGGCCTGCCTCTTGCCCTTGCTGCGCTCAAACTTCCGACGGGCGCGGTGACTGCGGTGCTCGGCCTGCTGTTGATGCGTGGTCAATTCGTTCCAGGACTCAACGCACTCGACAACACCGGGCAAATCGTGGCCTGGGCACTGGTTTTCGGGTTCGCTCAGGAGCTGTTCACCCATTTCGTCGATCAGCAGGGCCAGACCGTGCTGAACAGTGTCCGTGGAGCGGACAAACCGCAGGCGCACACGTAGACCGGTGACAGCCGAACTATGTTGAAAGGTCGTGACCACACTCCACGACCCCACCGTGCGCGGCTTCGCATCCGACAACTACTCGGGTGTGCATCCTGAGGTGCTCGCGGCGATCGCCGACGCCAACGACGGACACCAGATCTCCTACGGCGAGGACGACTACACGGCACGCCTGCAAGAGGTGTGTGCAGGGCATTTCGGTGAGGGCGTCGAGACCTACCCGGTGTTCAATGGCACCGGCGCCAACGTCGTCGGGCTGCTGTCGATGTTGCCTCGCTGGGGAGCGGTGATCTGCGCTAAGACGTCGCACATCCACGCCGACGAGGGCGGGGCGCCGGAGAAGGTGGCCGGTATCAAGCTGCTGCCGGTCCCCGCGTCCGACGGCAAGCTCACGCCCGACCTCATCGCCGAGGAGGCCTGGGGGTGGGGCGACGAGCACCGTGCGCAGCCGCTTGTCGTCTACATCACGCAGTCGAGTGAACTCGGCACCGTCTACACGCGCGACGAGTTGCGCGCGATCACCGATTACGCGCATGAGCGCGGAATGCGTGTCTTCATGGACGGTGCACGGTTGTCCAATGCCGCTGCGACGCTGGACCTTCCGCTGCGCGCCTTTACCACCGACGTCGGCGTCGACGCCCTGAGCTTCGGCGGCACCAAGAACGGCGCGCTGGGCGCCGAAGCGATCGTGGTGCTTGATACCGCGGCGTCCGACGGGTTGATCTACCTGCGCAAGCAGAAGATGCAGTTGGCATCGAAGATGCGGTTCGTCTCGGCACAGCTGCTGGCCCTGCTCGACGGCGATCTCTACCTGCGCAATGCCCGGCATGCGAACGCCATGGCGGCGCGGCTGCGCTCGGGCCTGGACGCCGGCATCGCCGACGGCACGATCCGCGGAATCGAATTCACCCAGCCGACGCAGGCGAACGCCGTGTTCGCCTCATTGCCGCCCGACGTCGCCGACGGCCTGCGCAAGCGCTTCCGGTTCTATGACTGGGAGGCGGCCAAGGGTGAGGTGCGCTGGGTGTGCAGCTTCGACACCCAGCCCGAGGATGTCGACGCGTTCGTCGCAGAGGCCGCCCGGCTGACAACCGCCTGACTCGTTTCGTCAGCCCAGGACCGAGACAATCGCCAGCGCGGCCACGCATGCCACGATGACAGCGGTGGTCAGTGCATAGGCGAACGTGCCCGCCTTGGTGAGTCTGAACGCGCCCATCAGTTCTGCGTCTCGGCCGATCCCGATCATGACGAACAACAGGGGAATCAACAGCACGGCGTTGAGCACCTGCGTGGCGACCAGGATGGTGACCAACGGGGCGCTTGGGACCATGACCACCACCGAGCCCAGCAGCGTGACAAGTCCAAACGTCAGGTAAAACGTCTTGGCCTCGCGGTACGGGTCGTTCAATGCGGCCTCGAACCCGGCGTATTCGCACACCGAATAGGCCGTCGACAGCGGCAGGATTGACGCGGCAAGGAGCGCTGCGCCGATCAGGCCGACGGCGAACAGCGTCGATGCCCCACCGCCTGCGAGCGGCTGCAAGGCCGTCGCGGCGTCTGCGGCGTCGGTAATCGAGCGACCGTTGCGGTGCAGGGTGGCGGCGCACGCCACGACGACGAAGAATCCGATGACCCCCGTTAGCACGGCGCCCGTCACCACGTCGATCCGCTCCAGGGGAAGGTCTTCGGTGCGCAACTTCTTGTCGACGGCGTAGGACTGGATGAACGAAAGGCCCCACGGCGCGAGCGTCGTGCCGACGGTGGCGGTGACGATCGCGATGGCTTCGGTCTGGGTGGGCATTGTGGGCACCAGCAGACCCCGGGCCGCAGCGCCCCAGTCGGGATGGGCAAGGATGCCCGAGGCGATGTAGGCAAGAAACACGGTCGACAACGCGAGCAACACATGCTCCACCCGGTGAAAGTTGCCGCGCAACACGAGTACCGACACGATCAGCGCCGCGACGGGGACGCTGAAGTAGCGGCCGACCCCGAAGAGCTCGAAACCGGCTGCTACACCGGCGAATTCGGCGCAGGTCGTCCCGACGTTGGCGATCACGAGGGCGGCGAGGACAGCGCCGCCCAGCCGCACACCGTAGCGCTGGCGCACCAGGCCGATCAGGCCCTGGCCGGTGACGACGCCGGTGCGGGCCGCCAAGGCGTGAAACATCACGAGAGCAACCGTGGACAGCAGCAGCACCCACAGCAGCTGATAACCGTAGCCGGCGCCGAGCACGGAGTACGTCGTGATGCCCGCGGGGTCGTCGTCGGACAGACCTGCCAGTAGGCCGGGCCCGACCACCGCAAGGAGCGCACCCAGAGCCAGACCACGGCGCTTCATAGGCCTGCTTCCGGCGGTGTAAAGCGCCGCCGGGGCCAAATGCGAAAGCGCCGGAAGTGCCTGCCCCGCAGTGCCGGCGGCGTCGCGAGAAGGTCTCGCCAACGCGCGGCATGGTGCGCGGGCATGACGGCGATGATGCCCGCGGCCTCGGTGTCGTCCATCGCGCGCAGCATCCGTTCACTGACGACGGGATGGCTTGCGCGGATGACGTCGGCGGCCACATCGGGCCCCTTGGCGGCCAGCACCTCGGTGGCCGACTCGGTATCAAGCCGTGCAATAAGCGTTGCCAGACCACGGGCATCCAGCAGGTGGACCGCCGAGCGTGGCATCGCCAGTTGCACGGCGTGCCCGCGCTCGGAGGTCAGATGCAGATCGGACCATGCGACGTTATTGCGCTGCATCCGCCTCGCCAGCGGACCGAGGCCGAGGCGCCGCAGCACCCCGCCGAAGCCGAGCTCGACGCCGACTACCTCCACGAGGCCGCCGGAGCGGTGGGCGAGCACCACATCTGCGACTCGGGCGAGCCGTTGGCCGGCGACATCGACGACCTGGGTATCAAGCACGTCACGCCCCAGCAGAATTTCGTCGGCGTTGAGCGCATCGACGATGGACGTGATGGTGAAATCCTTTCCATCGCTGCTCAACTGGATGCCATTGTGATTCATCGACACGACGGCCTCCCACGGCACAAGCAGGTCATGCTTGCCGTGCAACAGGATTCGCTCGACGCGGGTGGTATTTGCCTGCATGATCGCGGTCACATCGGCGACACGGCCGAGCACGCGACCGTTCGGCCCGCATACGTCGCGGCCGATGACCCCGCTCAGCAACAACACCTCAGCAGCATGCCCCAACGCTCGTCGCACCGTGCGCGAAAGACCGGGCAACGTACAAGACCAAGCACTAATGCCTTTGCCTTGATGACCTTCTGCCCTGGCGTCAGTCCTGGCGGCCGGGTTTGCTGGAGGTCTTCTATACAAGGCGCCCAGGAGACGGCATGGAGTCTGCGAAGGAAAACGAGTGGAGGATCGACGACACGCGCGACGTGATCATGGTGTCGTGTTACGCCGATCTGGAAAGTGCCCGCCGAGATTTCGACGAGCTCGCAAGGCAGATCAAGAAGAAGCGCGTCGAAGTGCGTGAATCGGTGCTTCTCGGCAGGAGTACCGACGGTACCCCCGTTGTGCTCGGCACGAGCAGCGGGCATCACGGCCGTACCGGTGCGATCGTCGGTGCCAGCATGGGCTTCTTGCTTGGTCTGCTGACGATGCCGGCATTGCCGGTATCGGTGGCCGTCGGTACGGTCGCGGGCGCCGCGGTCGCCAAGTTCGCCGATCACACGCTCAAGGCCGGGTTGCGCCACGACATCGCAGAGCATCTCGCAGAGGCCACGGGTGTCGTGATCACCGTTGTCGGTGCGCTTGACGAGCTCTGGGCGCGCCACGCCTTGTGTGGTGCATCGACGTATGTGGCTGTGCCGTTTCCCGATTCGACGATCGCCAGCCTGGAACAGGCGGTCGCCGATGCGATGGCTGAACGAGGATCTCAGTGATCCGCATCAGTTGAGGAGGGTTCGGCAATTGGTCAACGGTCAGTAGGGTCCAAAGACTCTGTGGGGCCGTTCGATGGGCAGCCATCATCGACACCGGATCGATTGGCTTTAGGAGAGACGTAACCATGAAGGCCAAGGTTGGTGACTGGCTGGTGGCCAAGGGCGCCGCAGTGGATCGGCCGGATCAGCGAGGTTTGATAACCGAGGTGCACTCCTCGGACGGCTCACCCCCGTATGTCGTGCGGTGGCTCGACTCCGACCACGTGGCCACGGTCTTTCCCGGTCCAGATGCGGTTGTCGTCACTGCCGAAGAGCAGAACGAGGCGGATGAGCGGGCGCAGCGTCGATTCGGTGCGGTGCAGTCGGTCATCGCTCACAACAAGGACAAGTAGGTGAGATCGTGCGCCGCGAAGCACCGCCGCAGGCCGTCATCGACGTCAACGTCCTAACGCGAGGCGAGCTGCCCGGTGCGGCAGATTACGCCCGCTCGAAGATCGGCGCACTCGGACGGCTCACGCAGCGACAAGTGCGCCACGCGTGTGTGAAACTCACGCGGCGTCGCGATCCCTCGGGTGCGCGCGCCGTGGTCGCGCAGGCCAACCTCGAGGTCGACGGTCGACTCATACGCGCGCAAGTCGAGGCAGGCTCGGCCGACGAAGCGGTTGACCGGCTCGAGGCGAGGCTGCGGCGTCGACTTGACCGCGCCGCTGAACATTGGGAGGCGCGACGCGGCGGACTACCGACGGCCGATCCGCGTGAGTGGCGACATGAGTCCGACCCAACGCATAGGCCCCCCTACTTCCCGCGCAGGGAAGATGAGCGTCGCGTAGTGCGGCGCAAGTCGTTCGCCATGGTTCCGTGCACGGTCGACGACGCCGTCGCTGAAATGGAATTGCTCGATTACGACTTTCACCTGTTCACCGAGATCGGTACGGGTGCGGCAAGCGTCCTGTATCGCGGGGGCGCATCGGGCTATCGGTTGGCGCTTGTCGAACCCGCGCTAGCCGATCAAGTGATCCCGTTCGACAGGCCAGTGTCCATTAGCCCACAGCCGGCGCCGTGCCTCACCGAGGCGAAGGCCATCGAGCGAATTGGCCTGCTCGGGCTGCCCTTCCTCTTCTTCATCGACGCGGCCCAGGGGCGCGCAAGCGTGCTGTACCAGAGGTACGACGGCCATCTCGGGGTGATCACGCCGGCAGGCTAGGCGGCCGATCAGTGCGCACGTCGCTGACCGGCCTGCGGGCCCGCAAGTCCGTGAGGACGATCTCACCGCGAAGGGCATGCGCCGCGAGTGCGAGCGTGGGTCGCGCGATCGGAAGCTCAGGCAGCCCGGCTCTCGCCTCCTGGCGTGTCATATCGGCGACGGTACGACTGCCCGCGAGGTCCGGCTAAGGGCCGTTTGGCCACGCCGCTCGGGACCAATGCCTCCGGTGGTGCAATCGCCTGGAACTTAGCGTGATTCATGGTTGTCGATCGCGAGGAGGATCGAGATGTCCGAACGAAAGCCACACCGCGGAGTTGTCGTAGGCACCGACGGATCCCCGTCATCGCAAGTCGCGCTGCAGTGGGCGGCGCAAGAGGCGGCGATGCGCCACGTTCCGCTGACCGTAGTCCACGCCGCAGCTTCGTTACAGGTAGCTGCGTCGGCGATGATGTGGCCCGCAGGCCGAATTCCTCAGGAAGCCTTCGACGCTGAAAAAAAGAAGGCGCGCGAAGTGCTCACCGACGCGGTCGGTTTCTTAGAGATCTCCGCGGGTGTCGGTGACCTGGACATCGACAGTGAACTCTTCTTCGATGCGGCCGTGCCGACACTCATCGATCTCTCCAAAGAGGCCAAGATGATCGTGGTCGGTTGCCGGGGCCGATCTGGGCACAACCGCTTACTCGGTTCTGTCAGCGCCGCGCTGATTCATCATGCGCACTGCCCGGTGGCGGTGATTCATGACGAGGCCGAGCCGACTGAGCACGTCCACCTGCCCGTGCTGGTGGGGATCGACGGCTCCCACGCATCGGACCTTGCGATAGAGATCGCGTTCGACGAAGCCTCTTGGCGGGGTGTGGAATTGGTGGCATATCACGTGTGGAGCGACGCAGACATGACCACCGTTTCCGGCATGAATCCGTCTGCCATCCAGACGGCGGCCGACAAGACCCTCGCCGAGAGCTTGGGCGGCTGGCGGGAACGTTACCCCGAGGTCCCGGTCCGACCGATGGTCGAATTCGAATATCCCGCGAGACATCTGCTCGAGCAGTCCAAGGGCTCTCAGCTCGTAGTCGTCGGCAGCCACGGCCGCGGTGGTTTCGCGGGAATGCTGCTCGGCTCGGTCAGCAGCGCTGTGGCGCAAGCGGCTCACGTACCGGTGATCGTTGCGCGTCAGCGTTAGTCCGAAGCAAGGGAAAAGGAGTGGCCGTCATGAGCAGCAGAGGTTCCGGCGCCGGCGAACACAGCATCGAAGACGACAATCAGCTCCCACAGGAGGACACGCTTGTCGATCGCGGCGTCGAGGACCTGCTCGATGAGGGATACTCGCCTCTTGAGTCGCCTTACGCACCTGGCATCTTCGGCGCGCGAGAGAGCGTCGATCGGTTGCTCTCAGAGGAAGAGCCCGATCCGGCGACGCGCATCGACAGCCCGCTCGATGGGGAAGAGCAACAGCGTGCGGAAGAATCCGAGCGCGATACCGAATTCCCGCGGCGACGTGAGGTTGGGCGAGTGCGGGCGGGCCGACTTATTGCGCCCGACATGGGGTTTGGCGAGGACACCGAGTCTGAGCTGGTCGCCATCGACGTCGGTATCAGCGGGGGAGCAGCCTCCGCGGAAGAGGCCGCCGTTCACATCATCGACGACGAAGCGTAGCCGAAATCGGGCAGGAGAAAGTCATGCACGCGAGCACGAAAGCATCCTCGCTTGACCATGCGATGCAAGTCGCGCACGCTTGGGTCAACGCGGTCGCCGAGGAATTCGACACCGACGATCGAGAATTCGCGTACGGGGTACTACGTGCATGGCTGCACACCCTGCGCGATCGGCTCACTGTCGAAGCGGCCGCGCACTTTGCGGCACAGCTGCCCGACGTGATCAGAGGTATCTTCTACGCGGGTTGGGATCCCTCCGCAGTTCCGCTGAAATTCAACGCCGATGCGTACGTAGTCCGGTTCGCGCGAGAAGCGACGATTGCCATCCCTGATGTATGTAGAGCCGCCGCAGCGACAACAGTCGCCGTGCTTAAGTTTCTCCCGTCCGCCCAGATGGACAAAGCATTCGGGCAACTTCCCGAGGAGATCCGACACTTGTTGGAACCGTGCCCGCCGTCCGGGTCGAGTTAGCGCGATGGAAATGTGGGTTCAACTCAGAGATTGCGATGACGACGTCCATTTTTCGGACGATGTGACGTACGAAGTGCATGCGAGCGGGGTTTTGGAGATCGCCAGCCGAACCGATATTCATCTGTACAGACGCGACACCATCCGACCGAAGCACCTGAAGCTGAGTACTTTTGACCCTCGATATCGGTGTTGTTCGCATTGATCCTGGTGCCATGTCTGAATGCCCCCATCACAATGTGCTCACCGACCTCAGCCCCCAGCACCGCGCCCTGCGACAGATGATTCCTGACGTCTACCGCGGTTTTGCCGCACTGAGCGACGCCGCACTCACAGACGGGTCCCTGAGCGCCAAAACCAAGGAATTGATGGCGATGGCAATCGGGATTGTGCATGGGTGTGACGGGTGCATCGCCTCGCATGCGAAGGCGGCGGCCCGTGCAGGCGCCACGGCACAGGAGGCAGCGGAAGCGATCGGCGTCAGCATCATGATGCGCGGAGGGCCGGCGACAATCTACGGCGCTCGAGCGTTCTCGGCATTCAACGAATTCGCCGACGACGAGGTGTAGTAGCGATTTGTGACATATGTCGACCGGTTGGAGACCTTCGGCCCTGTGGTCGGCATCGTCCACCTGGTGGGATCGACCATGAGGCCCATAGGCCTCATGAGTTCGTTTCGAATCGAGGAAGTCATGACTGCGATACACCGGGGTCAGGTCCGCACCCGGATGTTCGCCCGTGTGCTGGGTCCGTTCTTCACGATCATCACGGTCGTGGCGATGGCGCGCGCTGGGGACATGCGGCAGATGCTGTCGGACTTCACGGCCAGCAATGTGTGGCCCTGGGTTACCGGGGCCTTCATCCTGGCAGGCGGAATCGCCATCGTCGCGTTCCACCAGTTCTGGCGGGGCGCCGCCGCGATCATCATCTCGGTGCTCGGGTGGCTGCTCGTGGTTCGCGGAATCCTGCTCATCGCCTTTCCGGGGATCTTCGCCTCCGTGGCTGACCGGATGATCGGCGCACCTGTTGGCTGGATCGCCGCCTTCGCCGTTATGGCCCTGATAGGGCTGTACCTGACGTACGTGGGATGGAAACCCCAGCCAAACCATCTGGACGGCAACCAACGAAACATCGACGTCGAATTTCCACGTGCCGCCTGACCGGTTGACGCGTCCGCACCGTGCGGCATCATTCATCGCCGTTGCGGCATCGCGGCCCTCTGGACATCGGGACTCTTGCCGCTTGCGCAGGGCCATTGGTCCATATCTTTCCGGTAGAGCCGAGATCACACTCGAGCGATGACCGCATTCGCCGATCCGATGGTGCACGACGAACTGATGGGTGTTGTGGCGACTTTGTCCGCGAGATTCCCGAACCGCTCTCGAGACGAAATCGAGCACGTAGTGGCGAAGGTCCATGCGGAGCTGACAGAGCACGCCACCGTCACGTCACACCTGATTCCGCTGACTCTCAACCGAAGCCGACGCCTGTTGTCGCGACCCGTCATTGATGAATGTCCCAGCCCGACGGGCACCTGAGTCCCTCCGGCCGGGGCCTTTAGACCCTCTTCAATTTGAGCCGGCTTCGGCATTCTGGATTTGACAAAGAGGATTCTCCTAACGAGGTGTCGAACCGATGAGCGCACATTTTCCCGACGCGGAGACCATCAGGTCGGCCTTGATGCTGGCCAGCAGGGCACCTTCGGTGCACAACTCACAGCCATGGCAATGGCGGGTCGGTGAAGAAAGCGTTCACCTCTATGCGGATCCGGATCTGCTTCTGCCGCATACGGATCCGGAAGCACGCGACTTCATGATGAGCTGCGGGACGGCGTTGAATCACTGTCAACTCGCGTTCGCCGCCTTGGATTGGCAGTCCAAGGTCCATCGCTTTCCCAACCCAGATGACCCGAATCATCTGGCGGCCATGACGCTTCGCCACTACCCGGCGACGGAAGTGGACGTGGCATTGGCTGCAGCGATTCCGCGGCGCCGCACCGATCGACGCCACTACTCGTCGTGGACTGTGCCACAGGGCGATATCGCGATGATGGGTGCTCGGGCGGCGCGTGCCGGTGTGATGCTTCGCCGCGTCGATGCGCTCGCAAACCTGAAGCGACTCATCACCGAGGCTGCTGCGCGCCACGCCGCCGACCATGACTACCTGACCGAGCTCTCTGCCTGGAGTGGACGATATGCCTCTACCGCCGGGGTCCCGGCCCGCAACACCCCGGAGCCCGACTTCAACGCGCTTCTTCCCGCGCGGTCGTTCGCCGGCGCGGTCCTCGCGCAGACGCCCGATGGAACATCGGCCGATGACAGCGCTGTGGTAGTCGCCCTTGGCACCGTTGCCGATGATCAGCTTTCGTGGCTGCGCGCCGGCGAGGCGACCAGTGCAGTGCTGCTCACCGCTACGGCCGCCGGCCTGGCGAGCTGCCCGATCACGGAGCCCCTCGAGATCCCCGATATCCGCGCGGCGGTCGCGAAAGACGTATTCGGGGCAGAGGGCTACCCACAGATGATGCTTCGCATCGGCTGGGCGCCGGTGAACGCCGACCCGTTGCCTGCCACGCCACGGCGTCCCCTCAACGAGGTGGTCACGCGGTTAGACGGTTCGACCTTCGACTGAATCGTCGTCGATGTCGTCAAGGTCGACTTCAACCCTGAGCACTGATCCGTCGATGTGCTGCGTGGTGGGCCATCCCGCATCAGTGATCACCCGGCGCATCGCGTGGTTCTCTGCGAGTACGTCGGCGACAAACCGATGCCGACCGGCGCTTCGCGCGATGCGACCGAGGGCGCGCAACAACGCCGTGCCAACTCCACGCTCGTGCTGCTCGTGCGCCACGACGGCGGCGATTTCGGCGTCACCGGGCGTCGGCAACTCAGCGTAGTTGGCGAGTCCAATCAGATCGCCGTCCTCAAAGACACCAAATGCGACGATCCCTGCGGCCGGTGCGGTCAAGGAGAGCGCCCACTCGCCGATGTACGCCGGATGGGCTGTGAAGAACCGCTGATAGCGCTCTTCGGAGTTGAGTTCGGTTGCCAGTCACACC
>Ga0318562_10000263_pt1 | contig 24841 bp, 25 predicted proteins | sample GRESIP066b5f18_FD_203688 | JGI IMG/M metagenome (GOLD analysis project Ga0318562, IMG submission 203688) | Tropical soil microbial communities from Luquillo Experimental Forest, Puerto Rico - GRE.SIPMG.066b5f18 | ecosystem: Environmental > Terrestrial > Soil > Tropical forest > Bulk soil... | reverse complement strand
CCGTCAGAAAATGTAGGAGTCAAGCCTTCCCGGAGCCTTCTTGTTGGGAAATACCTTGAGCTTCACCCCGATGATATCCTGCGGGTGCTCAGTTCCAACCCGGACCTTCCCCTCGCAGACAGCCTGATCGTGGTGGCAGGGCACCGGGATATCAGGAAACTCTATGATTATGCGGCGGCCAATACAGCCCTGGCCGTAAGAATTAGAAACAGCAGCGATTCCCTGGTCAGAATGGTAGCCAGGCTCGCCAATAGCAAAAGCGGCCAGCTTTATTTCCCCTTCCTGGATGATCTTGTCCGGCAAAAGATTACCCTTGATGAGATCAACAAGGTAAAAGACAATGACCTGGAATATTACCGTCTGCTCGTCCGGACCAGGATGGAATATGCTGCCAGGCTACTTCCCCCCGAAAGGGATACTGCCCTGGAAATGGATGCCCTGACAAAAATGCTCGCCAACAAGGGCAAGGATGTTTTTGTCCGCGAGATCAATGCTTTGCACTCGGTGAATAATCCGGCAGTCAGATTCAAAATCCTGGAGCCCCTCACAGCAGAAGAATTGTATTACTTAATTGTCCTCAGCGAGGATGAAATTTATACGTCCAGCTACCTGGGAGTGTATGACCGCATTTTTCAGAGAATGAGCCATCCTCGTGGAGACAGTCTGATTTTGAGCCTCCATGGGGACTATTTCCGAAAATTTATCAAAATGGCGGCTGCCTATAACAAACTGGATCATTTTCTGTCTACAATGGAAAAGGAAAACGCCAGTACCATCATGAAGGCTTTTATCATCGGCCTGGAAAGGGCAAATGAAGAGGAAGCCGTCGATGTGGCAGACTCCTACAGCAGCATCATCGAAAAGAATCCGCAGCTCGGGAGATTTGTGCTGAGCGAGGTAAAATGGAATCATGAGCGCAATGTGGAGAACCGCAACAGGAAAGGGATAGTCGTCTATAATCTGCTGCAAACGCTCTTTGAATCTGCAGATACCAGCAATAGGACTGACCTTTCCGCCCGTCTGGGAATCTCTCCCATTTATTCTGTTGATTACAGATCTTTGACCGACGACAGCGGACGGGTTATCCAGCAGGTATTCTTTTATGGCGACGAAGACAAGGATGGCCAGCAGTCTTTCTCGGATTTCATGACGCTTTTCCAGCACAAGCCGGAATGGAAGGTTACGGAAAACCCAACAAAGGAATGGGTCACTATCAATTCCGTGAAAGGGAGACCCGTCATGATTTTTGCCAACAAACCACTGTTAGGTCCTGACGACCCGGACGACAAGGCACAACATCACCTGGATGATTATCTCTATGACAGAAAGCTAAAACCTACAATATATATCCATCGTGGCCATAGTTACCATGTCCGCTACACCCTCAAACAGATCGAACCTTCCGCACGAATCGTGATTCTCGGATCCTGCGGAGGCTACAACAACCTCAATGATATCCTGACCATATCCAGCGACGCCCATATTATTTCTTCCAAACAGGTCGGCACCAAGACTGTAAATGAACCCATCCTCCAGGCCATTGACAAGGAGCTCCTGGAAGGCAAGAGTATTGATTGGCTGAATATGTGGAAGGAATTGTCCGGCCGGTTTCAGAAGGACCCGGTCGCCAGGGAACGCTTTGACGATTATATTCCGCCTTATAAGAATCTGGGGGCCATCTTTATCAAGGCCTACCGCAAGGCGATGGGGGATGAAGAATGAACAGCAGACCCATACCCCCCAGGCCTGTTGAGCAGGGCAGGGTTCCTGCAGGTTTTCCGCATGGATTCATACCGGAATCCCAAATTCACTGCCTCAGACATCGCTGCGGCCTTGAACTCTCCTTATCTTTGCTCCTTATATGTCTGACCGGGTAAAAGGAAAAAGGATTTTTGACTTTAGCTTGCTGAAAAGGGTATTCCAATATGCCGCACCCTACCAGCGACGGGTATATGTCTCGATCGTACTGGCCATACTGCTGGCCATTCTTTCCCCCCTTCGTCCCTATTTCATTCAACTCACCGTAAATAACTATATCCGAAACGGTATTGTCAACAACAGTGGCGGGGGCAGGGTAATCACACTGCTTTATTATATCACGCTATTCCAGATTGGACTGCTGCTGCTGGAAACTGTTTTCCGGTTTTATTTTTCTTTTATCACAGCCTGGCTTGGCCAGACCGTGGTTAAGGACCTCCGGGTGGCCGTATATAAACATATCCTGGGATTCAATCTGTCCCAGTTTGATAAAACGCCCATCGGGACCCTTACCACCCGAACGATCAATGATATTGAAGCCATTAATGATATTTTTTCAGACGGGCTGATCCCCATTATTGCGGACCTTCTGTCCATTGTTTCCATTCTCATTTTCATGTTTCGTGATGACTGGAAGTTAACCCTGGTATGCCTGGCGCCGTTCCCATTTCTGATTGTTGCTACCTATTTTTTCAAGGAAAGTGTCAACAGGTCCTTTATTCGGGTGCGCAATGCCGTGGCAGCCCTCAACGCTTTCGTACAGGAACACATTACCGGAATGCAGATAGTGCAGTCATTTGCAGCCGAAAACAGGGAATTTGCAAAATTCAGGAAGATCAACCGGGAGCACCGCAATGCCAATATCCGGGCCATTTTTGCCTATTCGGTTTTCTTTCCCATCGTGGAAATAGTGCTCGCCATTTCAACGGGCCTGCTGGTCTGGTGGACGGCAAGTCAGGCTATGCGTCTGCCCATGGAGCAGACCGAGGCCATCACCGGGAAGATCGTTGCATTTTTCCTGTACCTGAACCTCCTGTTCCGGCCGCTCAGGGTTATCGCGGACAAGTTTAATGTATTGCAAATGGGTATGGTTGCCAGTGAGCGGGTATTCCGGGTACTTGACAATACCGACACAGCAACGACAGACGGCCGCTTTGCACCGGGCAGGATCAGGGGAAAAATAGAATTTGACCACGTTTCCTTTGCCTATGCCGATGACAGTTATGTGCTTAATGACATATCCTTCCAGGTTCAGCCGGGAGAAACTCTTGCCATTGTAGGCCATACGGGTAGCGGGAAGACATCTATCATCAGTTTGCTCAACAGGCTTTATCACATCCAGAAAGGTGACATTAGGATTGACGACGTCCGGATTGAAGATTACCAGCTGGAAAATCTTCGGTCCAATATCGGGGTTGTCCTGCAGGATGTGTTTCTTTTTTCCGGTTCTGTCCTGGATAACATTACCATGCGCAATAATTCGATATCGCGGAAAAAGGTCATAGAGGCGGCCAGAATGATCGGCATGCATGATTTCATTATGAAGCTTCCTGGAGGGTACGATTACGATGTTATGGAAAGAGGCAGCAGCCTATCCCTGGGACAACGGCAGTTGTTGTCATTTATACGGGCGCTTCTTTACGATCCATCCATACTTATCCTGGACGAGGCCACATCCTCCGTTGACACCGAATCGGAACAACTGATTCAGCAGGCCATCGACAAACTGATTGCCGGGAGGACTTCCATCGTCATTGCCCACCGCCTTTCTACCATCCGCAAAGCAAATAAGATCATCGTACTGGATAAAGGGGAGATCAGGGAAATAGGCACACACGAAGAACTGATCAAACAAAATGGATTTTATTTCAAACTGCACCAGTTGCAATTTGAAAAACATCTCAAAACTGCGTGACAGGCAGAAATATATTACAACAAACGCTGATTTAAAGGGCCCGGATTGGTTTCGGAAACGACAGAGTACAGACTGGAATTCAGCCAGTCGGAGTTCTTCAGGATACATTTTATATTTTGAACCCACCCCCGTATCTTTGCGGCAAATTTCAGGAACGGTATGTTGCGCAAAAGCTTCAAATCTTTATTGGTAGCGGGTTTCAGCCTCATCGCCCTGCTTTTTTCAAATGTTTCCAGTGCCCAACAGGGAGGTGAAAAGAAGGATGAAAAAAAACTAGACCCGGCCAAGATTATCATGGAGCACGTTTCTGATGGCCATGAGTTTCACTTCTTTACAACAGCCAAGCACCCGGTCACCATTCCTCTTCCCGTAATCCTGTACAGCCCTTCCAAAGGATTGTCGGTATTCATGTCTTCTGCCTTTGATCATGGAAAGGAAATACATGAAGGCTACCGGTTGCTTGAAGATGAGTTTATGGTCGAACACAAACTCGATGAAAAAAAGGATGCCAAAGGCAAACCAGTTTTCGAGGCTGGAAAAATATATGCCGCCGACAGCCAGGGCATGCCCGACCCGTCCATAAAAGTCTATGATTTTTCCATTACCCGGAATGTAACCCAGCTTTTGATTTCGCTTATTTTGCTGACCTGGCTGATGACCACTGTGGCCAAACAGTACAAAACCGGACAGGGCGTGAAAACGGCACCAACCGGCTTTCAGAATGCAGTTGAACCCGTGATTACCTTTGTCCGTGATGAAGTGGGCAAACCCAACCTCGGGCACAAATATGAACAATACATGCCGTATCTGCTCACGGTTTTCTTCTTCATCCTGATTAATAATCTGCTGGGTCTTATTCCGGGCTCCGCCAATGTATCCGGAAATATTGCTTTCACAGCCATGCTGGGGATAATTTCCTTTCTGTTGATCCTGTTCAGTTCCAATTCACATTACTGGTCCCATATCTTCAACCCGCCGGTTCCCTTTGCCATTAAATTCATCATGGTACCGATTGAGATCATGGGAATTTTCACCAAGCCCTTCGCCCTGATCATACGTTTGTTCGCCAACATGATTTCGGGTCACATTATTATTTTGAGTTTTATCATTCTGATATTCATTTTCGGGGCAATGAACAGCAGCCTGGGTTTCGGAACATCCCCCCTGTTTGTCCTATTTGCCGTATTTATCTATTTCCTGGAGATCCTGGTGGCCTTTATCCAGGCCTTCATTTTTGCCAACTTGACCGCTGTTTTTATTGGCCAGGCCTTTGAAGGGGGGCACGGAGATGTACCCGGTCACGAAGATCCGATTGTAGTATAGTAAGATTTTTATCATAAAACCCAAGTATCATGAATTTAATGACCATTTTGCTGGAAGTACAGCCAGGTTATGGAGCCATTGGTGCAGGTCTTGCCGCTGTGGGCGCCGGTATCGGCGTTGGACAGATCGGTAAAGGCGCTGTGGAAGCCATTGCCCGCCAGCCGGAAGCTTCCAATGACATTCGTGCCAACATGATCCTGGCTGCTGCCCTTGTTGAAGGGGTTGCCCTTCTGGCAGCAGTGGCAGGTCTGCTTGCTGTATTCAAGTAAGCCGGCGCCACGTAAAAAGCATACTGCATCCGATGCACAGGGCGGAGGATGCAGTATTTCTTAAATTAACACAATGCTTCATTCTTTAAAATATATGGTATGAACTTATTGACTCCGGATCTGGGTTTGTTTTTCTGGAACCTCCTGGCCTTCCTGATTGTTTTTTTCATCCTGAAAAAATTTGCCTGGAAGCCCATCCTGAAATCGCTGAAAGAACGGGAAAAGTCAATTTCCGATTCGCTGGCTACTGCTGAAACGGTCAGGGCAGAAATGGCACAATTGAAAAGTGAGAATGAACAAATGCTGGCCAAGGCGCGCGAAGAAAGGGCTGCTTTGCTCAAGGAAGCCCGGGAAGTGAGGGATAAGATCATAAATGAAGCAAAAGAGCAGGCAAAAATCGATGCGGCAAAGATTATTTCCGATGCCAACCTGAGCATCGAACAGAAGAAGATGGCAGTGCTGACGGATGTAAAAAATCAGCTGGGGAACCTCGTGATTGAGGTTTCAGAAAAAGTTCTCAGGAGAGAATTGTCCGATAAGGCAGAGCAGGAAAAGTTAATCATGAAGCTGACAAACGAATACAAATTAAATTAACCAGGCCTGAGGATTCGGAGAGGACCCGGCTGCTTGTGGTCCCTGAAGAAGCTCCCTGACAACACTCATCATATGATTATTTCACGGCTGGCTGTAAGATATGCTAAAGCCCTTTTGGGGCTGGCCATCGAAAAAAAGCAGACAAACGAAGTGCACCAGGACATGCTCCTGATAAAGAAGGCGTGTGCTGAAAGCAGGGAGTTTGTTGTGCTGCTGAACAGCCCGGTGGTAAAGCCACACCGCAAACAGAAAATCCTGGATGCACTGACTGATAAAAAGGTGACCGGCATAACAAGCAATTTTAATAAACTGCTGGTGGAGAGAGGCCGTGAATCCTATTTGCCGGAAATAGCCGAATCATATATTGAACAGTATAAGGAATTCAAACGCATTCATGTCGTAAAACTGACCACCGCCGTGCCCGTGAGTGAAGCGGTCAAATCTGCTTTCGTCAGCAAGGTTAAGAGCATCAGTGGGGTTGAGCACATAGAGTTGCAGACTTCAGTCAATCCGGATATAATCGGGGGATTTATTTTTGAATCAGAGGGCAGGCTTGTCGATGCCAGTGTGGCCTACGACCTGAACAGTATCAGGAACCAGTACAGGAAGAACGAATTCGTCTATACTTTACGGTAAGACGGGATCGTAAAACGGACCGCAAATGGCGGGCCTTATGAAGTAAGGAAGAGCTGGCTGTCCGGATGATCATCCTTCCGGCCGGTCACCCAATCAGACAAAAAATTGAATATTAGATTATATGGCAGAACTTAAACCAGATGAGATATCAGCGATATTGCGCCAGCAGTTGAGCAACTTTAACGTTTCTACCCAGCTGGAAGAAGTAGGAACAGTGCTCCAGATCGGGGACGGCATTGCCCGTATTTACGGGCTGAACAATGTAGGCAGTGGTGAGCTGGTGGAGTTTGAAAATGAGGCCAAGGCTATTGTTATGAACCTGGAAGAAGACAATGTGGGTGCAGTGCTGATGGGCCCTAGCGGAGAAATTAAGGAAGGAGCTACCGTCCGCAGAACAGGCAGGATTGCATCACTCAAGGTGGGTGAAGGCATGCTTGGCCGGGTGGTAAATACCCTCGGCGAACCCATTGACGGAAAAGGACCCCTGCAGGGAGAGTTCTTCGAAATGCCCCTGGAACGCAAGGCGCCTGGAGTTATCTTCCGGGAGCCTGTAAAAGAGCCCCTGCAAACAGGTATCAAGGCCATTGACGCCATGATTCCAATCGGCCGTGGCCAGCGCGAACTGATTATCGGCGACCGCCAGACAGGAAAGACAGCCATTGCCATCGATACCATCATTAATCAGAAGGAATTTTATAAAGCAGGTAAACCGGTTTACTGCATTTATGTAGGCATCGGCCAGAAAGCCTCTACGATTGCCGGAATCATGAAGACCCTGGAAGACGCGGGAGCAATGGCTTATACGGTTATTGTTGCCGCCTCCGCCTCGGACCCGGCCCCGCTGCAGTTCTATGCTCCGTTTGCCGGGGCTGCCATCGGGGAATTCTTCCGCGATACCGGTCGTCCTGCCCTGATCATCTATGATGATCTGTCCAAACAGGCTGTGGCTTACCGTGAGGTGTCCCTCCTTCTTCGCCGTCCGCCCGGCCGTGAAGCTTATCCCGGAGACGTATTTTACCTGCACAGCCGCCTGCTGGAGCGGGCAGCCAAAATCATCAGCGACGACAAAGTGGCAAAAAACATGAACGACCTGCCCGATTCCATAAGGCACCTGGCAAAAGGGGGTGGTTCCCTGACAGCACTACCCGTCATCGAAACCCAGGCGGGGGACGTATCTGCTTATATCCCGACCAACGTCATATCTATAACAGACGGACAGATATTCCTGGAAAGCAACCTGTTCAACGCAGGTATCCGTCCTGCCATCAACGTCGGTATTTCGGTTAGCCGTGTGGGTGGTAATGCGCAGATCAAATCCATGAAAAAAGTTGCGGGCACGCTCAAGCTTGACCAGGCACTGTACCGCGAAATGGAAGCCTTTGCCAAATTTGGAGGCGACCTAGATCCGGCTACCAAGCTCGTACTGGACAAAGGAGCCCGCAATGTGGAGATCCTCAAACAGGCCCAGTATGCCCCCTTTGCCGTAGATAAACAGGTAGCGATCATTTACCTGGGGACCCAGGGGTTATTGCGCGAAGTTCCGGTAAGGAGAATCAAGGCTTATGAAGAGCATTTCCTGCTTGAAATGGAAAATAAACTACCGGATGTCATGGCCGAATTCAAGAAGGGCAATCTTCCGGAGGATGGTGTCAGGAAAATGACAGACCTGGCCAAAGAACTAATCCCCCAGTATAAATAATGGAATTCTTCTGAGTGGAAATAGGTCAAAGCCCCGGTTCATACCGGGGCTTTTTCATGAAAAAAAATTGACCAAATCACTTGCAAAATCCGAATTCCTGTGCAATCTTTGCATCACTATCCCGCACACACGTACCCAATCTCCTCATAAATTACCGGATTCCAATTTTCCTTTGCGTTTATAGCTAATCTGTTCATTTTCAGTAAAATATAAACTCTCCAATTCCTCCGAAGAACGGATGACTTTTCCCATGCCCATGATCAGCTGAGATAACCCCGACCCCGTAAAAACAATATTATGAAACAGTTGTACCCAGGCTTTGGATACCACAAGATTGCCGCGACCCTTAAAGCATCTGTTCTGGCAGCTGTTTTTTTTCTGGTTTCATATACTTCATCTTCCCAGACTCTTTTTGTCAATCTACCTATTTCACGCCCGAACATATTTCTCTTGGACGGGACCGTTAGACCCGGCTCCGATGCCAGCGTCCCGGCGGCCCTGATCAATGCCATAAAACTTCCCGCTTCCAAACCCAAGGATCCAGTCAACAACTCGCTTCCCCTGAGCCTGGAAGGATTTACAGCAAAACTGGACAATAGAAAAGTAGTCCTGGATTGGGAAACCACAATGGAATTAAACACCAGCCATTTTACCATCCAGCGAAGCACCGACGGAATCAATTTTGAAGATGATGCCATCGTGATTGCCGAGGGTACCAGTAATGTCTTAAAGACCTACAGTTATTCCGAGAATGTCTATCCTGTAAGCAACAGCCTGATATATTACAGGCTAAAACTGGTAGATATAAGCGCTGGATACCGGTATTCGGAAGTGGTCTATGTCAAGTGGGACAAGGAGGGCTCCCAGGCAGGGATCCAGGTATATCCCAACCCAGCTGTCAGTCAGATCCGGGTTACTGTTCCTTCAGACTGGCAGGACAAAACGATTGCGATCAGCATTTACAATACGGGCGGTATTCTGGTGAAACAACTGGTTTCCGGCAAAGGAACCCAGACCACAGCCGTTGAGGTCGCCGATCTACCCGCCGGTTTATACATAGTCCACTCGACCACTGGGAATCAGGGAGTTGTGGGGAAATTCATAAAAATGAACTAAGAAGAGTTTAGTTTTAAAGGGTACGATCAACAACAGCCGGGCTTGTCTAAGCCTGGCTCTCTTTTTTTAGGAAAGTCAAAAAATATTTGGTTTATGTTATAAACTACTTTACATTTGAATTCGAACCTGCTTCATGAAACGTCTACTTATCCTTTTGACATTATCCGCCTGGCAAGTCCTTGCCTCCGGGCAGACGCTGATCAGCGGGAGGATCGTGGATACCAAGGGACACCCCGTTTCCGGCGCCAGCATTTCCGTTAAAGACTCCTACGACGGGGCCACCTCAGATTCTACCGGCCGGTACCGGTTCTCAACAGCCGAAAAGGGGCTGCATACACTGCTGGTCACTTCCGTGGGCTATAAATTCGTGGAGCTGCCGCTTGATCTAAACGGGTCAGGCCAGGTGCTGAACTTTGTCCTTAAAGAAGAGCTCAGTGAACTGAAAGCTGTAACCATAACAGCAGGTTCTTTTGCAGCAGGAGATAAGCAACGCGGGGCTGTCCTCAGTTCCATAGATGTGGCGACCACCGCGGGCTCCAACGCAGATATTTCTACCGCATTAAAAACACTTCCCGGTCCCGGTCAGGTGGGGGAACAGGAAGGACTGTTTGTGAGGGGCGGGGCCAATTATGAGACCAAACAGTATATTGACGGTACGCTGGTCAATAATCCCTATTTTACCAGTGTTCCGAATATTGCCCAGCGCGGCCGGTTCTTGCCTTTCCTTTTCAAGGGAACTGTTTTCAGTACGGGAGGCTATTCCGCCCAGTATGGTCAGGCCCTCTCGTCCGTAGTCCTGCTCGAATCCCTTGACCTTCCGGAAAAATCAGAAGTGGATGCCACTATTTCCCCGCTGGTGGTGGGAGTCGGTACCCAGCAGTTGTCAAAGGATAAAAAATCCTCCTGGGGTCTGACTTATAATTATACGAACGTTGGGCTTTACTTCGATGTTGTCAGCCAGACTCCGGACTATTTTACCATTCCGCAATACCATACTTCAGATGCCAATTTCAGGATCAGGACCAAAAGTGGAGGCATGATCAAATACTACACCACGTTTAATTACAATAAGCTCGGCCTGCGGAACCCGGACATCGACAGCCTATACCTGAAGGACGCATTTTCCCTCTCAACCTATAACTGGTACAACAACCTCAGCTGGAAAGAATATTTGAATAACGGCTGGAAAATGAACCTGGGGCTTAGTTACAGCACTAACGTGGACAATATCAAGCAGCAGGTGGAAGACCCGCAGAACCAGCCCCGCATCTTCAGTGACTCAGTGTTCTGGATGCAGTTCAAAAATTTCACACTCAAGAGCCGCCAGGACCTCTATCAGGCAAAGGCGGTATTTGAGAAAAAACTGGTCGGTATCAGCTCCTTCCGCTTTGGGGGAGAATACTGGTATGCGTACAACAGGCAACCTTTCAACCAGACCGGAGTTCACATCGATACGGTGTTCAAGTTTATTGACAACTATACAGCCTTTTTCGCGGAGACAGACATTTTCCTTACCAACGAACTCGCGGCCAAACTGGGGGCCAGATATGAGTACTCCACCGTTCTGGCCAAACCGGCTATTGCTCCCCGTGTTTCCCTGGCATATAAAACGGGAAGGGATGCCCAGGTATCGCTGGCGTATGGAATATTCTACCAGAAACCCGAGAATTCCCAATTGTTTTATACCACGCAGCTGGGATTTACAAAAGCCACCCATTATATCATCAATTACCAGAAGATGACCAGGGAAAGGACATTGCGGATCGAGGCCTATTACAAACAATACGAAGCCCTCATCAAAACGGTCCCCGTCAATTACTTCTATTCTTCTTTTAATAACAGCGGTACCGGATATGCGAAAGGCCTTGATTTTTTCTGGAGGGATAAGAAGACGTTCAAAGATTTTGATTACTGGGTCAGCTATTCTTATCTCGATACCAGGCGCAATTACCTGAACTATACCTCGGAACTGATGCCCGGTTATGCGGCTACCCACACGGCGTCTATTGTGATGAAAAGGTTTTTCACGGACCTCAAAGCCGGTGTGAATCTGACCTACAGTTTTGCCACGGGCAGGCCCTACTACAATTTCATGCTTCAGAACAACAGCAAATATATCCTTGCCGACCAGGGTAAAACAAAGACTTACAACAGCCTGAATTTTAGTGCAGAATATGTACCCAGCATAGGAAAGCCCAATGCGCGGACTTTTGTTGTTTTGTTTGCCAGTGTTACCAATGTTCTGGGATACAGTGCCATATACGGATACAGTTATTCTTATAGCGGATTGTATAAACAGGCCATAACACCGCCTGCTCCCCGGTTTTATTTTATAGGATGCTTCCTGAGTTGGGGTGTTGACAGGACCCAGGACGCGATCAACAATAATTTGTAAAACGGAAGAGTTTTTAACGGGAGGGAAGGGATTTCCGTTTCAGGTTTTTAAATCAGTGGATACATGAAAACAATCCTGATTACAGGGATGCTGTTGCTTTTATTTTCCGGCGGGAATGTCACCCTCACTGTCATCGCAAAAAATGTACAGATAGGTAAAGGCCCTGTCGTTGTGGAGATATGGGAGAGCGAAGAAAAGTTCTTTAAAACACCTTATGCCGCAAAATCACTTGATTCAGACAAAACATCCGTGATTTTTTCCTTTGATCTCAAAGAGGGTAGGTATGCCATTTCTGTTTACCAGGATCTCAACAACAATGGAAAACTGGATTTGGGAATGTTTCATAAGCCTGCGGAACCGGTGGGATTTGGCAACAATTTCCGGCCCAGGTTCTCTGCCCCCAAATATGAGGATTGTGCGGTAGATCTGAACCGGGCACTTACCCAGGAAATTGAACTAAAATGAAACCATTTGTTCTTTTGATATCACTCTTTTTAGTGGGCCTGGCACTGACTCTGGTTACTCCGGGCCTTACCTTGAAACTATGCGGGAAGACGGCCCTCAGTGTCATGCTGGTTTTTACGGCCATCGGCCATTTCCGGTTTACCAGGGGGATGAGCATGATGCTCCCGGAAAAAGTGCCAGGGAGAAAGGGGATCGTCCGTGCCACAGGGCTGATCGAAATACTTGCCTCCATCGGTTTGCTCACGCCTTCCGCCTCCAGGGTAACGGGCATGCTGCTGATTATTTTTTTCATCCTGGTCCTGCCTTCGAATATATATGCAGCCATAAACCGGGTGAACTATGAAAAAGGAGACTTTTCCGGAAAGGGGTTGCCTTATCTGTGGTTCAGGATACCCTTCCAGGTCCTGCTCGTGGCATGGACGTATGTTTTTGTATTAAGATAAAAGTATTGTCTCATCCTAAATAACACAAATATGCGAACAGTCATTATTTCCATCCTGCTTTTAGCAGCCATTGGGCTGGAGGCACAGTCAGACAAGTATGCAAGCGCCATGAAGCAAAACCTGGTGTTGTTTGATTCAGCAAAAACTTCCCAGGACTTTCAGACCCTCGCCAATAACTTTGAACGGATTGGGGAGGCAGAAAAAACTCAATGGCTTCCCTACTATTACGCTGGTCTTGCCCTGATAAGAAACGGCTGGCTGGATCCCAAAGTGGACAAGGATGCCAATACGGTCCGCGTAAATGCCCTTTGCGACAGAGCAGAGGCCATAGAAAACAATGCGGAGATCTGCACCATCCGTAACATGGCTGCGACACAGGCAATGATCGTGGATCCGCAGACCCGGTGGCAGACCTATGGGGTGCAGGCCAGTGCAGCTCTTGAAAAAGGAATGCAGATCGACCCCGCCAACCCGAGACTGTATTACCTCCAGGGTATGAGTCTTTTCAATACGCCAACCGCTTACGGAGGAGGAAAGGACAAAGCCAAGCCATCCTTCGAAAAGGCACTTGTACTATATAAAACCTTTGTCGTCAAGCCTCTTTATCCAAACTGGGGTCAGAAAGAATCAGAGGCTATGCTGGCCAGGTGCCAGTGACAGAAGTAAGGCCCGAATCCGGAAAACCGAAAAATTTCGCCACACATTATTTGTATGTCTTATGCAAGAAGAAGCATTCTCACCCGAACAAAGCATCCGCCTCATTCAGTCGATGATTGACAAAACCAAGAACACGGTTGCTGATGACAGTTACTATTTCCTGCTGTGGGGCTGGCTTGTCCTGATCGCCTGTATGTCGCAATACATCCTGAAAGTCATAGTCCGGACCCCCTACCACCCAATGGTATGGTATCTGATGTTTTTGGGAATTATTTTTTCCATCATCCATGGATTCAAACAAAATAGAGAAAGGAAGGTGAAAACCTATGTCGAGGAAATGCTTGACCACCTGTGGATCAGTATTTTCTTCTCCTTTGTCATGTTTGGATTTATATTTGCCCGAATGGGATGGCAAAACTGTTATTCTTTCTACATGCTGTTGTATGCTGTAGGAAGTTTTGTCACGGGCAGAACGCTAAAATTTCCTCCCCTGGTCTGGGGAGCCGTCGGGAGCTGGCTTCTGGCCCTTCTTTCCACCTTCACCTCTTTTGATCTGAACATGCTCCTGTGCGGCGCAGCCATCATCGTGAGCTATATCATTCCAGGCTACCTGTTACGAAATAAATATAGAAAGCAACTGTAAATTCCCGGAAATGGAAAACGACAAACCAATCAGCGGACAGGAAGGTCTGCACTTGATTCAAAAGATGATATTCATAGCCAAGCAGGAGCAGCGAAATGATGGGGTAGGGTGGATTTGGTGGGGCTGGATGCTGTTTGGTGCTTCCCTATTCAGCCTCCTCAATGCACGCTACAATTGGGTATCACCCTATTTTTTCTGGGATACACTTGGGGTGATTGCCCTTATTTATTTCATCATCAGGTCCATCAGGTATTTCTCGGGGGCAAGGAGAAAGGTGGTGAGAACTTATACTGGAGAACTGATCCACAAATTAAACATTGGATTTTTTGTATCCCTATTGTTCATCATGGTTGCGATGAACGGTGTGCTGAACCCCATGGCGGGTTTTCCCATGCTGGTGAACCTGTATGGATTCTGGATCCTGGTCTATGGGACCGCCATGAATTTCAGGCCATTTATCATCGGTGCCTTCGTCGCGTGGGCGATGGGTATAGCAGGACTGTTTGTGAAAACCTATGAGGCCGTCCTGCTCACCCATGCGCTTGCCGTGCTCGGGGGGTACATCATTCCGGGCCATATTGCCAACTATACATTCAGAAAACTAAACAGGGAGGTAGGACATTTTAGTGTTTAAAGATCTCGATCCCATATTGCATTCGCAGCTGCGTCTTGCCATTGTTTCGCTACTGATCAGTGTCAAGGAGGCAGAATTCACCTTTCTCAGGGAAAAAACGAATTCCACTGCTGGGAACCTGAGTGTACAGATCAATAAGCTAAAGGAAGCGGGTTATATCGACGTGGTCAAGCAATTCAAGGACAACTATCCGCTGACGACTTGCCGGATCACCTCTGCCGGAGTCCAGGCCTTCGAACAATACGTAAAGGACCTGCATTCCTATCTCAACATTGATGTCAACATTGATATCGGGATAAGCAGTGATGGGAAAAAATAAACCCTCCCGGTTAAAGGAGGATTTAGTTTGAATGAAAAACCCGTAATACGTTTAGATTCTACCCTTTCATTAATTTCATTTCCAGCCTTTCACTGCTGTTGACAATCACTTCAAGGATATACATACCCGACTTCAGTTCGTGAGTGCCATCAATTGAATGGGTGCTGAACCCGGTTGCAGCACTGGCTGTCTTTCTCATGATTTCATTGCCCTGCTGATCCTTTATTTTCATGACCACAAGGGATTTTTCTTTCACCTGTACATTTACCAGGATATCATTGATGACCGGATCGGGTGTGATGCTGAGGGAGGAAAGACCATGAGCATGGTACATTCGGGCTATCAGGACTTTGGAGTAGGAGACATGTCCGCTGGCGTCCACCTGCTTGAGCCGGTAATAAAAGTCATTTTTTATTGCCAGGGCGGGCCTCACCTTATCCCTGAATGAGTAGGTCTCTTCCTGTCCCTGGTTGCTGTAACCCTTGATTTCCCCCAGTTTTTCAAAGCTGGACCCATCGAGGCTCCTTTCTATTTCAAAATGATCACAATCGCTTTGGGGGAGGGTGTTCCAGTTCAGGTCGAAGGAATTTTTACCATACGCCGCGTTGAAACCAAGGAGATTTCCATGCTGGCCGGTCCCGGCAGAAAAATCAGCCTCGATCAGGCTTGCCTGTTTCAGGCTTGTATCTCCCGAAAGTGGACCATTCTTATGATCATAGATCAAGATGCTCCTGTTGGCGAAAACCCCTGTGGACATAAATGCCAGGACGGGTATCACCAGGATGTTTCTGAAGTTGATGTTCATTTTTTTGCGTTTCTGAAGTTGTACAATTGTGTTCCTGCGCAATTGACATACAACAGGAATGACTATTTGCAGCCGGGTTTCCAACCCAAATATGATCCCTGTTTCCATCAAAGGGGTCGTTCAAAGGAAGAATCATCATGTTACGGACAGCATGAAAGGGCTCAAAGATGGCTACATAGTTATTGGAGACAGGAGGGTAAGGTAAATAAGGATTAGCTCAAAAGGCAGTACAAATGTGAAAATGGTCTTAAGGAAATGGCTGTAAAAAAATGATTTTTTTACAAGTACCGGATTATCAAAGGAGGGATGTCATTTCAAAGGTAAAAAACGCACCGAACATTTGCAACTCTTTGCCCGGTTTTTTTAAAGGGCTATTTGACGTCCGGGACAACCTTTACCGAAGGGATTTTGTATTTATGCTAAGACGATAGTATTATAAATGGCGGCCTGTTCTAAGATGTCCCCTATCATACAGATTACCGGTTTAAGCAAGCAATTCAGGGAGTTAAGGGCCGTGGATGACCTCTCTTTCTCTGTAAATGAAGGCGATATTTATGGTTTCCTGGGCCAGAATGGGGCGGGAAAATCCACCACCCTGAGGATGCTGCTTTCCCTGATCGAACCCTCGGGGGGGAGAATTGAGATGCTGGGCATGGATCTGCGCCACAAAAGAAAGGAAATACTCAGACAAGTGGGAGGGGTCATTGAACGGCCTGACCTGTATAACTACCTGACCGGGTATGAAAATATCTCTGTTTTTGCCCGAATGAGCGGGATGCGTTCCGGAAAAAGGAAACTGATGGACCGGCTGGAACAGGTAGGCCTGGCGGAAAGGGCGGACAGCAAGGTCAGGACCTACTCCCAGGGAATGAAACAGCGGCTGGGCATCGCCGTAGCCCTGGTGCATGACCCCCAGCTGATCATCCTGGATGAACCGACCAACGGGCTGGATCCACAGGGAATCGCAGATATGCGCAACCTCATCCTGGACCTGAGCATTCATCATAAGAAAACAGTACTCGTATCCTCCCATCTGCTCAGAGAAGTGGAGCTCGTTGCCAACCGTATGCTGATAATCGACAAGGGCAGGAAGATTGTGGAAGGCAATGTGAAGGATCTTTTCAATTCCGCCAAAATGCTGGTGGAATTGCAGACACTGGACCCTGCAGGCACCCTGGCCATCATACGGGATTCTGCCTGGAATGCTTTACTAAAGGAGGCAACTGACGGGAAATTTATTTTTGAAATGGACAGGGAAAGTATCCCAGCCCTTACCCGGGACCTGGTCTCCAGGGAAGTCCGGATTACCAAACTTCATCCCAGGCATTCCCTGGAAGATTATTTCTTATCCCTCACAACTCCGAATCAGCATGTGGACACTTTTGCAAATTGAACTGTTTAAAATATTCAAGAGACCGCGCACTTATATCAGTTTTGCTGCCATCGCAGCCATTATACTGATCATTCAGCTCGGTCTGAAATTTGACGGTACGGCTTATCTGCAGTTGCTCCTGAGCGGAATAGCAGACTCCTTCTATGTTCCCTATGAAACCATCCTGAACGGTTACCTCGTTGCCTTTATCATTCTCAATACCCTGCTGATTCATCTGCCGCTGCTCGTTGCTCTGGTTGCGGGAGACGTCGTCGCAGGCGAAGCCAATATGGGAACCCTACGCCTGCTGTTGACCAAACCCGTAAGCCGCACCCAGCTTCTGCTCGTAAAGTTTACCGCCTCGGTTATATATACCCTGCTGCTGCTGATCTGGATGGCTCTGCTGGCGCTCTTTCTCAGCATATTGTTTTTTGGCACCAACGATATGCTGATTGCCAGAAATACCGGTATGGAGCAAATTGAAAAGTCAGATATCCTTTGGCGTTATATGGCGGCATTCGGATATGCTGCCGTCGCGCTCAGTACCGTGGCAGCACTTGCATTCCTGTTATCGGTGATGGCTGACAACTCAATAGGCCCCATCGTTGCAACGATTTGTATTGTGATCGTGCTGACGATCCTGTCTGAGCTCAGGATACCCATGTACGACAACACAGTCAAACCCTATTTGTTTACATCCCACATGCTGGCCTGGAAAGGATTTTTTTATTCGCGTGCAAACCAGGAAGGCCAGGCGATCCGGGGATCCATTGAAAATCTTCCAGCCATAGGGAGAAGCCTGGGAATCCTGATTGCCTATATTGTCTTCTTTGTTTCCACGGCCGTTATCCTGTTCAGGAAAAAAGACATACTGAGCTGAAACCACGTTTATGAACCACAAGACCTTTATCTTTTTGATGATTCTTTCCCTGGAATCCCTGAACCCTGCCAGGGGCCAGGATGCGACCCAATTGGTCCGGAACCTGAAGTCAAAACTTGACCAGGTAAGCAGCTATGAAGCAGAAGGTACTATGAAAACGAATGTCCCCTTTCTAAAAGTTCCGGCTGCCCGTGTAAAAATATTTTATAAAAAGCCGGACAAGTTCCGGGTCAAGAATGAGCAGGGAATTTCGCTTGTCCCCAAGACCATTTCCAGTATCAGCCTGAATTCCCTGGTGGATGGGAATTACAGCATACTGGATGCAGGCAGGGAAGTCGTAAGCGGCCAGTCGCTGAGGGTAATAAAATTATTGCCTTCAGACGAGAACCAGGAAATCGTGCTTTCAACCCTGTATATAGACGAAAAAGACCTGCTTATTGTCAGGGCCAGGACCACAACAAAAGAAAATGGCACCTATGAGGTGGAACTTGCTTATGGCAAATACAGTTCCTATGCCCTGCCCGACAAGGTGATCTGCCGGTTTAACAGTAAAGACTACAAATTGCCAAAAGGGGTAACGTTCGATTATGATGACGGAAGCAACAAGAAAAAGGAGGATCAGGCTGCCGGCACAAAAGGGCAGGTAGAAATCATTTATAACTCTTACCAGATCAACAAGAACATTCCTGATTCGGTGTTTTAAAATCCATGCCCTGGCAAAAATGGGCTACTTTCTTCCGGCCGGTAATTTCTCTGGAACCCTTCGGGCCTAGGCTTCTTCAATTTTTTCGTCCTCGGCATTGGCCAGCACAACTGAACCCATTTTCTTGAGGGGGTTCTTGCGGTTTTCTTCGTATTCCCGTCGGTTATTGATGATGTCCAGACAAGCATAGATGGCTGCCAGGAAAGAGGAGTGGTCCGCCTTATTTTTTCCGGCAATATCAAATGCAGTGCCATGATCGGGGGAAGTCCTCACTGCGGGAAGTCCTGCTGTATAGTTGACACCTTCCTCAAAGGCCATTGATTTAAAGGGGATCAGGCCCTGATCGTGATACATAGCCAGCACGGCATCAAATTTTTGCTGCTGGTTTTTTGCAAAGAACCCGTCTGCACTGAAAGGTCCGAATACAAGCATATGATGCTTTGCATCTTTCACTGCGGGCTTGATGATTTCCTCTTCCTCCCTGCCTATCAACCCCTCATCCCCGGCATGGGGATTCAGGCCCAGGACGGCGATCTTTGGCTTGTCAATTCCAAAATCCCTGGTCAGGCTATCCTTTAATATATTCAATTTGGAAAGGATGGCTTCCCGGCTGATATTCCTGGCAATTTCACTGACGGGAACGTGCTCCGTTACGAGTCCCACGCGGAAATTTTCTGCCGTCATCAGCATCAGCACATCACTCACTCCAAAAACCTGTTTCAGGTAAGGAGTGTGTCCCGTAAAATTAAATTCAGGAGACTGGGTGTTTTTTTTGTGGATGGGGGCGGTAACCAGGCCATGGATCTTTTTTTCCTTCAATGCTTCGGCGGCCGCAATCAGCGATTTGACGGCATATTTCCCGCCTGTTTCTGTCAGCTGGCCGGGGGTAATCGATACTTCCTCCTCCCAGCAGTTATAAATATTGACCTGCTTGGGATTGACGCGGGTGAAATCCTTGGTGCTCTGGTAATTGAAATTCAGTTCAGGTATGGATTTGCGGTAAAAATTGATCACTTTGTTCGAAGCAAATATAACGGGGGTGCACAGCTCGAGTACCCGGTGGTCCGAAAATGTCTTGATGATCAGCTCCGTTCCGATCCCGTTTAGATCTCCAATGGATATTCCTATCAGTGGCCTTGGCTGTTGATTGGTCATGCGTATAAATTTCGGAGGCTAAAATTACGATTATTAATGTTTATGAAGGCGGCGGAGAAGGTTTATTTTTGCTTCAGCGGGAAAGATAGACCCGGTAAATTCACGGGGTACCAGGCATTCAGCGGATATTGCCATTATCGCATATATCGCCCCGGGAATCTTCTTGATCATGCAGATGAAACAGGGAAACATAACACTAAAGAAATCACTGGGGCAGCATTTTTTGCGCGACGAGAATATCTGCCGCAAAATTGTTGCAGCACTTATGGAACATCCCTTTGACCAATTGCTGGAGGTTGGTCCTGGGGCAGGTGCACTTACCAAACACCTGCTTGCCATCCCGAATATTCAATTCAGGGCAGTAGAGATTGATTCGGAAAAGGTAAATTTCCTGGAAGAAACATTCCCCCAGCTGGCTGGCAAGATCATAGAACAGGATTTTCTGGCCATGGAAAGGCCATTTGGCGGGAAATTTACCCTGACCGGGAATTTTCCTTACAATATTTCCTCTCAGATTCTGTTCAGGGTACTGGAATGGAAATCGGAGGTCGAATGCATGGTAGGCATGTTCCAGAAAGAGGTCGCCCAGCGGGTGGTCTCCAGGGAAGGCAGTAAGGCCTATGGTGTTCTGAGTGTGCTGGTGCAGGCCTTTTTTGACGTTGACTATCTTTTTGAAGTGCATGAGCAATGTTTCCAACCGCCGCCCAAGGTGAAGAGTGCAGTAATACGGCTTTTACCCAGGAAAGAGCCGATTTTGGCAAGAAGCGAAAAGGACTTTTTTCTCCTGGTCAAAACGGCGTTTAACCAGCGCCGGAAAACTCTGCGGAATGCTGCCAGGGGATTATTTGGAGAAGTGGAGCTTCAGTCAGAAATTTTTAATAAAAGAGCCGAGCAACTTACTGTGGGCCAGTTCGCAGCGCTAAGCTTTAAGATGAAACCGGCAGCCGTTATAAAAATGAATGATGCATGAGGAAAGTTGTTGTTACCGCAAGAGTTCATGAATTCCTGCCCGACCGCCTGGGCAAACTGGGGTATACCGTTAAATATGAGCCACAGATCAGTTATGAGGAGCTGCTGGAGGAAATCCGGGATGCTGAGGGTCTGGTCGTTACCACCAGGCTAAGGATAGACCGGCAAATGATCGACCGGGCACCCGGATTGAAATGGATTGGCAGGCTGGGAAGCGGGATGGAACTCATCGATGTTGCCTATGCGGAGAAACTTGGAATACGCTGTGCCAGCAGCCCGGAGGGGAACCGGAATGCGGTAGGTGAGCATGTCCTGGGGATGCTTCTGGGTCTGCTTAACAAGACCATCTCATCGCACCAGGAAATCAGGGAAGGGAAATGGATCAGGGATGCCAACCGGGGCACCGAACTCACCGGCAAAACCGTAGGCATCATCGGCTACGGCAATACAGGCGGTGCATTTGCCAAACTCCTTTCCTCCTTTGATGTGACCATACTGGCCTATGATAAATACAAGTATGATTTCGGGAGGGGAAGGATCAAGGAGGCCAATATGGAACAGATAGCCCGGTATTCGGATGTGATCAGTTTCCACGTCCCGCTGACGGAGGAGACCCACCATATGGCGAATGACCCATTTTTCAATTCACTGGAAAAAAAACCTGTATTTATCAACGCCTCCCGGGGAAAGGTCCATGACACCGCCGCCCTGATACGGGCTCTGAAAAATGAAAAAATAGCCGGCGCTGCCCTGGATGTACTCGAAAATGAAAAGCTGGGGAATTATACAGAGGAGCAAAAACAGCAGCTCGACTGGCTGCTTTCCCGGCCTAATGTCGTCATAACCCCCCATATCGCCGGTTATAGCCACGAAGCTTTTTATAAAATGGCCAAGATCCTGCTGGAAAAGCTGGATTTATGAAGGAACCAGGCCTGAAGGGAGTTTCGGCCTATAAAATCATTCCTTCATTATAAAAAAATTCTATCTTTGCATCAAATAGTGCAACGCTTCACATATGTATGAGGCGTTGTATTTTTTTTCTTTTTTGTAATGCGAAGTAAAAGGAGGCAAATATGAGTGGGGTTACCTATTTGACAAAGGAAGCTTTAGATCAACTGAAAGCGGATCTCCAGAGGATGAAAACAGTTGAGCGTCCGGCCGCTTCAAGGGCTATAGCAGAGGCCAGGGAAAAGGGCGACCTGCGTGAAAATGCCGAATATGATGCCGCCAAGGAATTGCAGGGAATCCTGGAGGCTAAAATACAAAAACTGGAAGGTGAACTGGCCAACTCCAGGATCATCGAGGAAGGAAGCATCGATACCAGCAAGGTATCTATCTTAACTAAGGTAACCGTTACCAATCTCAACAGTAAGAAACAAATGACTTATCACCTGGTTTCTGAAAAAGAGGCTGATCTCAAATTGGGGAAGATTTCGATTACCTCGCCAATAGGGAAGGGCCTACTTGGCAAACAGGTCGGGGAAGTTGCAGAGGTGGTGGTGCCGGCCGGACTCCTGAAATTCAAGGTGGAAAATATTACGGTCTGAGATCAGCCGCTTCGGGGCAGATCTTTTTATTTGCGGGTTATGGACAGAATACAGAATTTAGCAGCAGCAAACTTTCCATGACCATCTTCTCAAAAATCATCAAGGGGGAAATTCCAAGCTACAAAATCTCGGAAAATGACAAGTTTTTTGCTTTCCTGGATATTTATCCTCTCCGGGAAGGGCATGTATTGGTAGTGCCCAAGCTGGAAGTGGACAAATTCTTTGACGTCCCGGATGATTATCTTGCTGACATGCTGGTATTTTCAAAACCCATCGCAAAGGCCATTGAAAAATCTTTTCGCTGCGACCGTTGCGGTATGGCTGTCGTTGGTCTGGAGGTCCCACACGCGCATCTGCACCTGGTGCCAATCAACACGATAGACGACCTTAATTTTACACGTGGCAAAATAAAAGTGTCCGCTGGGCAGCTGAGAGCTGCCCAGGAGAGAATCATCAAGAATCTGTCCTGACCCCCCGCATACTTACCCAAGGATCTGAATGATATAGCCGGATCGTTTTAAGCCCCTCAACTTCCGGGTAAACCCGATCCAGAATGGTTTCCCGGATCAAAAAAAATAAAGTTGTGGTCTTCTTTCCCAATCTGCTGCGTCCTTCTCCTTACCGGTTGCACATCATCGCGGGTAGTTAAACCTCCGCGATCATTCATCCTATTTTCTCTTGGTCAATGTTTAGTGGAAGATCATAAAAAATCAGGCTTATGGTCTTAACTAGTAAAACCCCTTCTAACCATAGCTTCAACTCAGTCAGGGTTGAAATTATTAACAGCACCTTGATTTGTAATTCCTGGTAAAGATTCCATGGGGAACGCCTATCTGCGCAGCCTTCCCGGATTCTTTGCTATGAACTCTTCCCAACCTGAGAGTCTTTTGCCTTCTTTCTTCAGGGAGATGCCCTGATAGTGGTGGCAAACGGCAACTGCCAGGGCGTCGGATGCATCCAGATGCTTAAGCACTGCGGTGATCTGTAAAATTTGCTGCAGCATTTTCCAAACCTGGTCCTTTCCTGCGTTCCCGTTTCCGGTGATGGATTGCTTGATCTTGCGGGGCGAATATTCTGTAACCGGAATGCCTGCATGAAGAGCGGCTGCAATGGCTACACCCTGGGCCCTGCCCAGTTTAAGCATGCTCTGGACGTTCTTTCCAAAAAAAGGAGCTTCAATGGCGAAGTCATCTGGATCATAAATCTTGATCAGCTGCTCTACTTTACTGTGGATGATACCGAGCCGTTCATAGGCATCTTTTTTGGAAGATATCTTCAGTACATTCATATCCACTAGGCGTACCTGATTGTTGCAGATGGAGATCAGACCATATCCCATGAGCAGGGTACCCGGATCGATGCCTAAAATTATTTTGGTATTCTTTTGCAAGAGGAAAACTATTTTTGATACCTTGACCTTGTTGCCAAACAAAAATATCAAAATAATACTCAACTATGTTCTGGGACCACTCGTATTCCTCCTACTTTTTTATTCCATCTATCATCAGATCCTGAAGCAGCCTGACTGGAAGCAATCCCTGCTTCATGTCGGAAAGGCAATCACACGGCAAGGACGGTGGGGCCTTCTTTTTACCCTTTGCCTCATGGTGGTTAACTGGGGCCTGGAGACAAAAAAATGGCAACTGGCCATCGCTCAATTACAACCCCTGCCATTTCCAGCCGCATTCAGGGCTGTCCTGACAGGTGTAACCATCGGTTCCTTCACCCCCAACAGAATGGGGGAGTATCTGGGAAGGATGGTTTATGTGGATGAAGGAAAGCGGATTGCTTCGATATCCCTCACCGTGGTCTGCAGCATGGCGCAAATGCTGGTCACTCTGGTAACAGGCTGTGCTGGGTTGCTGTGCTTGTCGGTCTACCTTCACCGTCATACGGTTCCCGACCAGGATGTTCTGCAGGCTGTCCTGATATACTTTTTTTCCGGAACAATTATTGTATTGCTCATTATCACCTTTTTCTTTTTTCGTCTATCCCACCTGGTAAGGATCCTGCAGGGCAAGGTTTCCTCGAAATACTTGAATATTGTTAAAGTTTTAGATGAATTGGATACAGGCACGCGGTTAAGAATTTTGGGTTTATCTTTTGCGAGATACTTTGTGTTCCTGCTGCAATATGATCTGATGTACAGAGTGTTTGGGGTGGATCTGTCCTGGGGGGAGGTATTTACCGCCGTTAGTGTCATGTTCCTGGTGATCGCTGTTGTGCCATCGTTAACCTTTTTGACTGACCTTGGCCTCCGGTGGACGACCAGTATACGCGTCGTACAAATTTTCAGCCCCAACAACGCCGGAATTTTCGCCGTTTCACTGGGAATCTGGCTGATCAATTTAATAATACCCGCATTGATAGGGAGTTTGTTAATTTTAAGGAATAAATTGTTCACAAAGAAATGAGAGTATTTTCTATTGGCTTTATCCTGGTTTTGATGATCATTTCCTTTCCGTTACTTGCAGGGGACGAATTTTGTGGAGCGCATAATACAGCATTTCTTGGCAATGAAACCCTGACCTATAAAGTGTATTA
>Ga0318562_10000262_pt1 | contig 24872 bp, 18 predicted proteins | sample GRESIP066b5f18_FD_203688 | JGI IMG/M metagenome (GOLD analysis project Ga0318562, IMG submission 203688) | Tropical soil microbial communities from Luquillo Experimental Forest, Puerto Rico - GRE.SIPMG.066b5f18 | ecosystem: Environmental > Terrestrial > Soil > Tropical forest > Bulk soil... | reverse complement strand
ACGTTACCAATTCAAGCCTGATCTTTACCTCCATAACTACAAGAGGGTTTAATGCCAGCGGCAATACGCGTTTTAACCAGTTTATGGACGGAATGGATAACCAGGCTCCTGGCCTGAATTTTTCGGTTGGGGCCATTGTGGGCGTTACAGATCTGGATGTGGACAACATGGAACTGCTCCCGGGAGCGTCCTCCGCCTTATATGGGTCAGGTGGCATGAATGGCACGCTGCTGATTTCCAGCAAGGATCCTTTTAAATACCAGGGGGTCAGTGCGCAGATCAAGGGTGGAGTCATGCACCTGGGGAAGAATGACCCGATTTCAGCCTCCCCCTACCAGGATTATAGTTTGCGCTGGGGTGTAAAAGTGAGTGACCGGTTTGCCTTCAAAATTGCCGCACAATATGTGCAGGCAAAGGACTGGGTCGCGACAGATTCCTCTGATTATACCGGTCTTGGGGCAGGATCCGGCAGTCACGTCATACCGGGGACACGGACCACGGACCCCAATTATAATGGCGTAAACATCTATGGTGACGAGACATCTGCGAATATGCTCACGGTTACCAACGGAGTGATCGACTTTGCCACACAGCAGTTCATCATGGGGTATGAAGCCCAATCAGGAGGTGTTCCGCCCACCCAGGCACAAATCAACCAGTTCCTTTCCACCAATCCCCAGGTATCTCCTTTTTATCTTGCCAAGCAGGCAGGGATCATTCCCAACCAGAATGTATCCAGGACCGGTTACCAGGAGAACCAGGTGATCGACAATACAACCAGAAGCGTAAAAGTAAACGCAGGGCTGTACTTTAAACTGAACGAAAAAACCGAGGCTTCACTGACTGGCAATTACGGCACGGGAAATACGGTGTACACTGGAAGTGACCGTTATTCCCTTAAGGATTTCAAGATGGGTCAGTACAAGCTTGAAATAAAGAGTGACAAATGGTTTGTAAAGGCCTATACTACCCAGGAGAATTCAGGCCAGGCATACAATGCCACCGTGACCACCCAGCTCTTCAATGAAGCCTGGAAACCCAGTACTCTATGGTATCCCGAATATGTGGGCGCCTATATCCAGGCAGTATCCGGCGGTGCACAACCACAAAATGCCTTTAATATTGCCCGGGGATTTGCAGACCAGGGCCGTCCTGCCCCCGGTTCAGCCCAGTTTAACAAGCTATTTGATTCCGTTCGTAACAAGCCTATCCCATATGGTGGATTGTTCCTGGACCGTACCAGCCTCTACCACCTGGAAGGCCAGTATAACCTGACCGATGTAGTCAAGTTCGCTGAAGTCATCGTTGGTGCAAACTGGCGCCTGTACAGATTGAATTCTGAAGGAACCTTGTTCGCAGACAGTACCGGGCCAATAAACACGAATGAATATGGTGGCTACGTGCAAATTTCAAAGAGGTTTTTTGACAATAAATTAAAACTGACTGCTTCCGGCAGGTATGACAAGAACCAGAATTTTGATGGGAAATTCACGCCTCGGTTTTCAGCAGTCTATACTGTGGCTCCTGACCAGTTCATCCGCGCTTCTTACCAGAATGCCTACCGCTTTCCGACCAACCAGAACCAGTGGATCAACCTGAATACCGGGGCGGGAATCCTGATCGGCGGATTGCCACAACTGAGGACATATTATCATTTTGAAAGCAACCCCGTATTTAATGCGCAGACAGGGGCTCCGCAACAGTTCGGTACGTTTAAGCCGGAATCGGTGAACGCTTATGAACTGGGTTACAAGGGTCTGTTCAACAAGACAGTCCTCATTGACGCTTACGGATACTATTCAGACTATTCGAATTTTATCGGCCGGGTTAGCGTAATTCAATCCAAGTCAGGCAACCCTGCCACCATCAATCCGGCTGATCCGAGCACCTATCAGGGATATTCTGTTTCCGTCAACAGCACCAACAAGGTGAGCACCTATGGTTTTGGCTTGAGCATTAATTATGTTTTGTCCAATAATTTTGAGTTGGGCGGCAGTGTTTCCTCCGACAATATTCACAATCCCGATACCACATTCGTTACCTACTGGAATACTCCCCAGTACCGTTTCACCATATCCCTGCTGAACAAGGGCTTTGGTTATCAGAAAAGGTTTGGATTCAATATTGTCTACAGGTGGCAGGATTCCTATTATACTCAATCCGATTTCAAACAGGGTAATGTGAGTGCCTATGGTACCGTCGATGCCGCTGTCAGCTATAAACTGCTTTCCATCCGCTCCATGATCAAGATTGGGGCTACCAACCTGTTGAACAAATATTATATTAGCCAGTTTGGCAACCCGGCTATTGGTGGATTGTATTATGCCAGCTTTGGGTTTAACGTGTTCTAAATGAATATTGCTTCGCAGTTCAAAAAAAAACCTCCGGCCGGAGGTTTTTTTATTTAATTATTGCAAGAGGTTTTTGGTGAGTGGAAAAATGCCCCAGCATTGAGCTTTTATACATTGAATCTGAAATGCATCACATCTCCGTCTTTAACCACATACTCCTTTCCTTCGATGCGCAGTTTACCATTATCACGGCAGGCTGCTTCAGAACCATATTGTATGAAATCCTGGTAGGCAATGACTTCCGCCTTGATAAATCCTTTTTCAAAATCAGTATGGATCACTCCGGCAGCCTGGGGCGCTTTCCATCCCTCGTGGATCGTCCATGCCCGGACCTCCTGCAAGCCTGCAGTGAAATAGGTCAGCAGGTCCAGCAGTTTGTAGGATGAGCGGATCAGTTTGTTCAATGCCGGCTCGCCCATTCTGTATTCTTCCATGAAGAGTTTTCGGTCTTCAGGATCATCCATCTCAGCAATCTGCGCCTCGATGGAGTTATTCATGATGATGACCTGGGCATTTTCACCAGCTACGGCTGCTTTCAATGTTTCAGAAAACTTGTTTCCCGTATGCATGGAGGCTTCATCCACATTGGCAACATAGAGAACGGGTTTATCCGTAAGCAAAAAAAGGTCGGCTATAGCAGGCAGTTCCACTTTGGAAAGGCTGAGCTCCCGGATATTTTTTCCCTGTTCCAAATGGGCCCGGCACTTTTTCAGGACTTCATACTCTGTTTTTATCTTTGCATCGCCGGTCTTTAACATTTTCTCAGTCCGCTGAAATTTCTTCTCGATACTTTCGAGATCTTTGAGTTGCAGTTCCGTATCGATGATTTCCTTGTCAGCAACCGGATTGATTGGTCCTTCATCACGAAGAACGTTCTCATCCTCAAAACACCTGATGACATGGACGATGGCGTCAACTTCGCGAATATTGGCCAGGAATTTATTGCCTAAACCTTCCCCTTTACTTGCCCCTTTTACAAGGCCCGCGATGTCCACAATCTCAATCTGGGTGGGAACAATCCGCTCGGGAATAACCAAAGAAGCCAGCTTGTCCAGTCTTTCATCTGGTACACTGACCAGCCCGACATTGGGCTCAATCGTGCAGAACCTGTAATTACTCGCCTGTGCCTTGGCACTGCTGCTCACTGCGTTGAACAAGGTGGACTTCCCCACATTTGGCAATCCTACGATCCCTGCCTGTAATGCCATAGCTCTTTTTTTTGAGCCGCAAAGGTAAATTCTACTATCCTAATTCCGAAATAAGAAAATGAAATGCCAGGATTTTACTCGCCGGGAGATCAGGGTAATTCAATAGACTGCAGAAGGAATAAAATTTTTGCAGCCAATGACATCTGGTGAAAATATGGTCAACAGGTCAAATTATCCTATTTTCAGCACCAGATGCAGACCAAAATCAATTCACCATGGCACTAAACATCATCTGGATCGCTTTCTTCCTGATTGCGTTTATCATTGCGCTGGTTAAGCTGGTAGCCTTCGGCGATACCGAAATATTCAAAACGATCATCGACGGGGTATTTGATGCCGCAGGTACAAGTGTCCAGATTTCTATTGGCCTGATTGGGATAATGTCGCTTTTTCTTGGTTTCATGAACGTAGGGGAAAGGGCAGGTGCCGTCAATTTCCTTTCGCGGATCGTGGGCCCTTTTTTTAACAAGCTGTTCCCGGAGGTCCCCCGCAACCACCCATCGCTTGGACACATGATGATGAGTTTTTCGGCTAACTTCCTGGGCCTGGACAACGCCGCCACCCCCTTTGGTCTGAAAGCCATGCAAAGCCTGCAGGAGCTGAACCAGGGAAATGATTCTGCAAGCAATGCGCAGATTATGTTTATGGTACTGAATGCTTCTGGTATGACGCTAATCCCGGTAAGCATCATTGCCCAGCGGGCCATCCTTCATTCAGCGGACCCGACCAGTATATTCATACCCTGCATGATCGCCACTTTTGCGGCCACTGTGGTGGGCATGTCCGTGGTGGCTGTCAAGCAGCGGATCAACCTCTTTAACCCGGTCATCGTACTGGTTGTCGGCGGTATATCGGCGCTCATCGCTCTGATGATCGTTTACCTGCGCATGCACAGGGAGGGTATCGAGACCTTTTCCAAAATCCTCAGCAATGGAATGATCTTCCTGCTTTTCATTGCTTTTATCTCCGGGGCGCTATTCAAAAAAATCAATGTCTATGATGCCTTTATCGAAGGGGCGAAGGCAGGGTTTGAAATAGCCGTCAAGATCATTCCCTACCTCGTTGCCATGCTGGTGGCGATCAGTGTGCTGAGAAACTGCGGCGTATTTGATTATCTTATCCGAGGGCTCAGCTGGCTGTTTGGATCAATGGGCCTGAATACGGATTTTGTTCCGGCCCTGCCAACAGCCCTGATGAAACCATTGAGTGGCAGCGGCTCAAGGGCGATGATGATTTCTACCATGAAACAGTATGGCCCTGATTCCTTTCCTGGTCTATTGTCCTGTGTGTTCCAGGGGACAACGGAGACGACCTTTTACGTAGTGGCACTCTATTTTGGCTCCATCAACATCAAGAAAACCCGCTATGCCGTTCCTGCTGCGCTGGCAGCTGATCTGGCAGGAATTATCGCCGCAATCGCCATTTCCTACTTTTTCTTTCATTCCATTGCCAGGTAGAAAATCAGGGAACCAAAAACGCAAAGGACAGATCATCCTTCCGGGTCCGGCCCTTTTATCCAGGGCAATCATTTCAGCGTAAACCGGACGGAGATGGCAAAGGCGTCCGGAACAAAGTTGATGGCGGGCGAAATATCGAGCTCCGGTTTCCAGTCGAGGGAGAGATTGATCGGAGCATTGGTGAACTTGTAGTCAATCCCCGCTACACCCATCGGCCCGGTATAAACAAGACCATTCTGGAAACCGATATAGGCACCTCCTCCGAAGAACCAGTTGAGGCTCTGGACGCCGCCTATCAGCTGATGCTGTTCATAGAGGCCACCGATTCCAAACCGGGTCCCGAAAGAAACGAGGCCTTCGATGGCCCCGCGGTCATTGAGAAAATATTTGACGGACACGGAGCTGCTGATGGTCGGGGAAGGGGTACTGAGGCGAAGACCCAGCCCCAGCTTATAGTCCTGCGCCTCGAGGCGGATGCAGGATACCGTGAGAAATATTAAGATGATAATTGGGTGTACCTTCCGCATAAATAAAAGTTTATTGCCGGGGAACGATGGGAATCCCCATAATATTTGAGCCATGTTGTTAGGATTTTCTTAATGTTAGGCGGAATCGGGAGCAGGTCGGAAGACTGCCTGAATTTGAGAATATTCCGCAGGTCAGGGCCTCCCGGCCGGGGTTACTGAAAGAGCTCGGATTTGCTTTTTGGTCTTCTTTCATCCAGCCACTTGAAATTGCGCAGTCGCATGTCGTCCAGGTTCACCTGCCTGATAGGATACATCGTACCCTGCGCATCGTTTCTCAAGACTACCTTATGCAGCTCCTTGTTCAGAAAAATCATATCGATCACATCTGCCTGGGTAACCTTGTTCACGCCCACCAGGGCCATACTGTCGTCTTTGATGTAATAAACACTCTCTGCACTCCCCTTGGCCCGCATATAATCAATTTCACCATTCCTGAAAAAACCGTTCAGGGTATTGCCCTTCACCTGGTCGTACATGTTATTGCCGGACTTAGCGACCACCAGACCGTTCTCGAAGACATATAGCCGCTCAGGCTTCTTGTTTTTCGTATACAGGTAAATGGTATCTCCCGTAATCTGCTTCCCGCTGGCCCAGAGGATAGGATTGGTGAACATGCGGAAGACAGAATCAATCCCTGAATAGTACAGGCTGTCGGCCACCCCCTGCAGGGAATCAGAGAAAATCCGCACGTTGTGATACCCCTGCAGGTACCGGGTACTGCTGTCACCCCGGTTGTGAACGGGCCGGGGAGTCCCTCCCGCCAGGGTATCTTCCTTGGCCAGTACGGAATCAGGAATGGTTCCGGAAAACAGCGTATCGGCGGTAATATAAATTGAATCCTGATCCTCCTTGAGTATCATCAGCGGCTTCTCGATGGCCAGCAGGGTGTTGGCCTTTCTGTCTGCGATCATCAGGTTGGCGATCACGGCCACTCCCTGGGCCGTATCCCTGAACACCGCATTTCCGGTAGCGGTGCTGAGACCCGTACTATCGTCAAACCTTACACTGTCGCCAACGATGGTCTGGGAGCCATCGGTGATTTTGGGCCGCATGCCAAATTCGGCTCGGTGGTGAAACAGATCGTAATATCCCTCCCTGGTCCGGATAGTCCGGCCGCTGCTGTCCCGGATATAGGTTTCTGTAATAAATGTGGCTATTTTTTTTTCCGTGTTATACAGCAGGGAATCTGCCTTCAGGTCGTAGGCAGGATCCTTGAGAACAACATTTTTTTTGAAAAACACATCCTTGGTCTCCGCGTAATAAGTGCCATCCTCGCTGGTGATGGTAGTGGTTTCATTAACAACTTTTCCTCCACTTAAGTAATTCCCTATGCGCTGGTTCATATCGTATTGCAGTTCTTCCGTGGTGAGGATGCCCTTTCCATCGGTGAGGGTTACCTGTTTTTTGAAGATGATCAGTTTCTTATCAACAAAATACTTCATGTACTGGGAGTATATATTGGTAGTGTCCGAATCATTGATGTGGACATTGCCAAAGGCTTCGACAATATTGGTATTTTGATTGATGGCGACGCTGTCACAATAGAACAAGGTCTTTTCCTGCTGAAGTTTCACATGACCGAAAAGGGATTGAACAGAGGAGGTATCTTTCCGTTCCTGGCGCAGGGTATCCGAATGCCAGATATATACCACACGGATGCTGTCTCCGTTTTTGGATTTGAAAGGAACGGAAACCTGGGCCAAGCATCTTCCGCCCAGCAGGAAACATAAAACGGCCAGTACCGGGAAAATCGCCTGCTTCATTTTATTTGTTACCGGATTTTGAAGAGGAATCACTTACCGGGGCTGTGAGCGGTCCACTTTTGTCCTTTTTCCCAAATACGGAGATGTTGACATACCTTTTGGGGTGAATCCTGAAATCATCCAGAAGTATGTTCAGACTGCGGGTGGTACTTTCCAGGTTCTGATATAATTTTTTGTCGTTTACCAACAGACCCAGCGTTCCATTGGAATTATTGATCTTGGCAATAACTGCTTTCAGTTCATTCATCGTGGATTGGATAGACTCAACGGTTTCCTCGATTTTAGCATTGGAGAGCTTCTCGGTAGTCTTCTGCAGGTTGGACAGCGTTCCGTTGATGCGGTCGCTGTTCCTGGCAAGGTTGCCGGTAAAACTGTCCACATTGTTCAGTGATTTGGCCAGGGTGCCGGTTTGTTCATTGAGTAGTGCCTGCAGCGAAGCCGAAGAAGCGGCCAGGTGGGAAAATATGGCTGTGAAATTGTTCTTGGTTTTCGGATCAAACATGGAGCCGATAACCTCGACCAGGGAATCCAGCGATTCCAGGGTCCCGTTTAGCCGGGCAACTATGGGGTCGATGTTTTTTTCAAGCTGGGAAACTAGGTTTAGTCTGTTTTGTGCCTGGATGGTGTCCCCGCTGGCGAGAAAATCCTTTGAATCACCCTTGTTGATAACAATGGAGGAGGAACTAATCAGCCCTGAATTGATCACAGCAAAGGAATTTTTGGGAATGTTGACATCCTTCTTGAGACTGATGCTCACTACTATACCGTCCAGGTCCCTGTCGGTTTCATTGATGTCGGCCACCGTCCCGATCTGGAGACCCTGTATGGTGACCGCATTGGACACCTGCACACCTTCCACATTTTTAAATACTGCATAAATCTTTTTGCTTCGGTCAAAGGTATCCTTCCCTTTGAGGAAATTAAAGCCCAGGATCAGCAGGGTTATGGCTATGGCAGTGAGCGCACCGATTTTAGTTTCGTTTGAAATTTTCATTCAAAAAGCGTTTAGAACGGGATGTGCCGTGTGAGTATTCTTCACCTGCTGTTCCTTCGAACCCATTTAAGCAACAAACCTACAGGAAAAAGCTGACTAAGCAAAGCTGTGAAGAACAGGTCAGATATTGTTGGATGGTGCGGTAGCTGCTCAGCAGGCCCGGGCCACGCCACGCAAAAAGCTACCGGGAGTTGCCCTGCGAAGAGCCCGATGGGCCTGTTGTATGATTGCTTTCCAGGTTTTCTTTATAACGCCGCAGCGCTGAAATGATGTTGTCGACAATCTCCTCCTGGCCTTTGTCACTGTTGAGATATTCCTCCTCCTCCTTATTGGTGATAAACCCGGTTTCGATCAGGATACTGGGCATTCCGGTGGCCTGGAGAACCCATATGCCTTTGTTGTTGCGCTGCATCACCCCATCGCTCTTACGTCCTGCTTTGCTGAACTCGTCTTCGACCAGGGAAGCCAGCAGGAAGCTGTTGTCGAAATATTTCTTTTCATAGAGCTGGGCCCGGATCTTTGCCTCAGGGGTATTGAGGTCCAGAACGTTGGTGCTGTCCTCCACTTCCTCACCTTCGCCGCCTTCGTCATTCTTGTCACTGATGGAACCACCCTTAAAACCACTTCTGTCGGCGGCCCAGATATAGGTTTCGGTCCCCACCCGGGTATTTATTACCCAATATGATTCATACAGGGGGACTTTGACCAGTTTCTTTTTCTTGTGACTGCCTTTGCCAACATACTTGTATACACTTTTATGCCCGATCACTCTTTTTGCATAGTATCCGCCCGCGGGATGCCCGTTCGCATTGCAGTGGACGCTGATATACAGGTCGCCTTTTGACTTGTTGGCCATATCTGCCCTGTATCGCAAGGACTGGTGAATATCGTCTACATTACCCGGTAAGACGTCCGTGGTGCGTGTGAAGATGACCTTTATATCCGGGAATTCTTTCTGAATGGCCGTACCGAGTTTCAGGGAGATTTCCAGAGCCACATCAGCCTCATGGGAAATCAAACCCTTGGCGCCAGGATCTATACCTCCGTGGCCGGCATCTACGATGATTGTGCGCAGTTTGGGAACCTTCTGTGACTCGGGATGTTTGTTAAAAGATGTTATTAAACAGATAAAGCCGGACAGGATCAAGAATGCAAACATCTTTCTCATCATACTTTTTTCATTTTAACGGTGGCCTTCTAATCTTCACAAATCGTTAAAGTGGTAAAACCCTATTTTTGTGACAATTCAATTTATGAATAACGGACGCAAAATTAACTCAAAATACTTTCTGGCGTTTATTTTAACCGCGTTATTCTTTGCTGTAACGTTCAGTAACCCTTCAAAATCGGGGATATTATCCCAATTTGACAAAATCTTAACTGTTTCAAACGACACTTCCCGGCCCAATGTTGTCCCATCAAAAGATACCAGGCCCAGGGATACGGTTCTTAAAGACACGGTTCTAAAGGACTCAGCCCTTAAAGACACGACCTCACTCGTAGCTGACAGCAACAGCTTCAGGGTCTCCAAGGACAGCCTTGACGCGCCGGTCACCTATAGCGCCGCTGATTCGGTGGTGCTGGATGTGCCTTCCAAAACGATTACCCTGTACAACAAGGCCAGTACGAAATTCAAGGGCACGACCCTGGATGCTTACAACATTGAACTGGATCAACCCAAGCAGATCATTGTGGCCACTTTTACCAGGGACACAGCGGGTAAGATGATCGGCAAGCCCAAGATGGTAGACAAGGAAAGCACGATGGAATCAGATTCCATTGTCTATAGCCTGAAAACGCAGAAGGGGATTACCCGCAATACATTCACCCAGTCCGGTGAAATGTATGTGATGGGAGAGCAGATGAAAAAGGTTTCGCAGTCGGACTACTATGCCTACCGTGGCCGGTTTACCACCTGTAACCTGGACACCCCCCACTTTGCGTTCCGAACCAATAAGCTCAAGCTTGTCAATCAGAAAATGGCCATCTCCGGACCCATTCATCCGGAATTTGAAGGGGTCCCTGTACCGATTTATCTCCCCTTTGGCTTCTTCCCGATCAGCCAAGGAAGACATTCCGGACTGCTCCCACCAGCGTTTAATGCAAGCCCCCAGTTCGGACTGGGTATTGAAGGGCTGGGATATTATAAAGTGATCAGTGACAATTTTGATGTTACGACCCGGGTGAACCTCTATTCTTATGGGGGATGGAACCTCTACTTTACGCCCGAATACAGGGTCCGCTACCGTTTCTCCGGGCGCATCAATCTGGCCCTTCAGGACACCAGGACCCTGAGCAACAGCGGAAAGACCAACTATGATGATACAAAGACGTACAGTTTTTCGTGGAGCCACACAGTGGACAGCAAAGCCCATCCAGGCCAGAATTTTTCCGCCAATGTGAACCTGGCATCCACGCAGTATAACAAGTACGTGCTGAACAACCCTGCCATCAATTTTTCCAATCAGCTGAGTTCTTCGATTTCTTTTTCCAAAACATGGGAAGGAAAATACAATCTAACGGTGAGCGGCAGCCACAACCAGAACAATCAGACCCGTCTGATCAATCTAAACCTGCCCAATATCGGTTTTACGGCGACCACAATGTACCCCTTGCAGAAGAAGGAATTTGTTGGCACTCCCAAGTGGTATGAAAAGCTGGGCATCGGTCTGACCACCAATATTACAGGCCAGTCCAGTTTCTACGACTCGCTGTTCAGCTTTCATAAAATGATTGATACCTTCCAATGGGGAGCCCAGCACAATATTCCAATCACCCTGGCACTCCCTTCCATTTTCGGGGGAGCTCTTCAGATAGCCCCCGGGGTAAGTCTGCAGAACAAGTGGTATTCCCGGAAATTTATCAGGTCATGGGATAGTGTTTTGCAAAAAGTGGATTCCAATTTCATGAAAGGCTTTTATACGGCCAGTTATGTTTCCTTTTCCCTGAACCTGAGCACGGCGATATTTGGAACCTTCACCAATTTTGGAAAGAAAAGCTCCATACTGGGCCTTCGCCACGTTATGCGACCTACCATCGGCATCACCTATACACCCGATCTGAATTCACAATATTGGTATACGACCCAGGTGAGCCCGAAAGGCAATTACGGAAACACGCAGACATTCTCGGTATTTGAGGGTACCCCATACGGCGCCTTCCAGCAGGGTACCTTTGGGGGAATTTCCTTTGGACTGGATAACAACCTGGAAATGAAGGTGAGGTCAAAATCTGATACAAGCGAAACGGGGACAAAGAAGGTAAAACTGATCGATGGCATCGGCTTTAGCGGCAGTTACAACTACCTGGCTGATTCCTTTAAACTTTCTCCGATCAGCCTTTACCTGAGGAGCACCCTGTTTCAAAATGTGAATATAACCGGAGGGGCTACCCTTGACCCTTACATCAGGGATACGGCCGGGTTCCGCCGGGATATCTATGCGTGGGCCAATCCAGGCCATAAATTCTCGCTGGGCCATATCACTGGAGGAAATATAGCTATTTCCACCAGTTTCAGGAGTAAACCGAAGGATCCCAAAAAGGAAGAGGAAGCCAAGCAGCTTGCGCTCAGTCAGATGCCTATGACCGTCGAGGAGCAGCAGGCACAACTGGACTATATCAGGGCCAATCCAGCACAATTTGCCGACTTCAATATTGCCTGGACCTTGAACGTATCCTATTCATTGAATTTTACCTCCGTTCTGCGGTCGGATTACAGCGGTTATACCACCCAGTTCAATTCATCCCTTACCCTGAACGGTGATTTCAACCTTACCGAAAAATGGAAGGCGGGATTTAATTCGTACTATGATGTAAAGAACCTGAAGATCCAGTCCCTCACCTGTTTTCTCTCCAGGGACATGCATTGCTGGCAGATGTCGATCAATATTACACCGGTGGGTCCCTGGCGTTCCTTCAATATCACCCTCAACCCGAAATCCGGACTGCTGCGGGATCTGAGGATCAACCGGTCAAGGACATTCGAATAGGGAAACGTTGGTCGATCGGGATGAAGGTCCTTTCGGTTTTGGTCAGCCGGCGGCGAGAGGGGAAAAAGATTAGGGGAGATCCCGCCCTGTTTTCTACTATCATCATGAACATTGGTATTCTTCCGGCTTCCTTCTCAGCAATTTGTCTCATAATAGCTCTTCATGACCCCGAATACCCTTTCCTTGAACGTTTCCACGGTATCCTGTTCTTCCGGCGCCATGGGTTCCAGGAAATGCATCGACAGGCGGTAGGGCAGGAGAAAAAATCCTTTTGAGGGAGGATTCACTTTGCGGGAATTGAAAATCATGGCCGGGATGATGGATTTACCGGTCAGCAGGGCCAGGCGAAAGGCGCCATCGTGAAATGATTTGAGCGGTTGCCCCGTTTTGTTCCGTGTACCTTCGGGATAAATGCACATATGAAGACCCATTTCCAGAACATCCTTCATCTTCTGAAAGCTTTCCCTCCGGCTGGCTTCACTGCCGCGGTCTACCAGCACACTTCCCGTTCTGTAAAGCATGCCGAACAGGGGTATCTTGGCCATTTCCATTTTGGCAATCGTCTTATTTCCCCCGGGAATTCCAGGCGAAGAGACGGGCACATCAATCAGCGCGTTGTGATTGCACACGACAATATATGTCTCACCTTTTTTAAATCGGTCCTTCCCTTTTACGCGGAGGGGGCAACCGACAAGGGTTAGATAAATATTCATCCAGATTCTGGCAAACCGTACGAAGCGGTTTGTTTTTCCCGGGTCAGGTCTGAAATAGCAAAAGAGAAGGAAGGGGATGAAGAAAATGATCATGGTGATCACAAAAAGAAGGATGCCCCAGGTGGCCCATACCCGGCCGAATATCTCGGTCAGCAGATTGAATCGCTCCTGGCTTTCTTTGTGGTAAACTGTTTCTGACATCATCATACTGTTGTTGGTCACGGCATCCGGCAGGGGGCCGTTAAGGTTGCTGCGGCAATTTCCAATCTATGGGATCGATTTTATTTCCGGTCAGGTACTCGTTTGTCTTTGAGAAATGCCTGCACCCGAAAAATCCTTTCTCCACCGAGAAGGGTGAGGGATGGGCGGCCTTGAGAACAAGATGTCTGGTTTCATCGATCAGAATCTGCTTTTCCTGGGCAAATTTTCCCCACAATAAAAAAACAACTTCCTTCTTCTGCTGGGATATTTTTTCAATAACGGTGTCAGTAAAGGTTGCCCACCCGATTTTGGAATGGCTCATGGGCTCATTGGCCCGTACCGTAAGTGAGGCGTTCAGAAGCAGCACCCCCTGCCGGGCCCAGTAAGTCAGGTTGCCATGTCTCGGCATGGAAAGACCGATATCGGTCTGCAGCTCCTTGAAGATATTGACCAGGGAAGGGGGTGGGGGAATTCCTTCCGGTACGGAAAAACTCAGGCCATGTGCCTGCCCCGGCCCATGGTACGGATCCTGGCCAAGGAGCACGACTTTAACTTTGTCAAAGGGCGTTGTGTTGAATGCATTAAATATAAGGCTGCCCGGGGGGTATATGATTTTGCCGGCGGTTTTCTCAGTTTTCAGAAAACTGACGATCTGTAAAAAATATGGCTTTGAAAATTCCTGCCTTAAGACTTCCTTCCAGCTGGGTTCTATTTTTACATCCATATAAGCCGCTTGCGGGAAGCAAATTAACTAAAGCGGCATTTAGGGACAAATGTTCCTGCCTGGCCCTTGTATATTTCAACAACGGCTGTTTGTCCATTGTATAATCCTCCTTGTAAAGGGATTGTATTTCCGGATGCTAAATCCGAAAGTGGAGAAAAGGTCTTCCTTCCCCTTGACAGCCGGTAACCCGCCAATCTTGTATCCTGTCCGGCTTCCCTAGACCTCCTCCTTCACCGGGGCCTTATTGTATTCGTCGATCAGCTTTCGCTGAATCTCAAAAGGTACCGGTGCGTATTCTAAAAATTCTATCCTGAACTTGGCCCGACCCTGTGTGATGGACCTAAGGGAGGAAGAATAATCATCCATTTCTGCCAAGGGTACTCTGGCAATGATCTTTGTAAAGTGACCCTCTGTATCCATACCTTCCATCATGGCCCGGCGCGTTTGCAGGTCACTGATAATTCCTCCGGTGAGATCATCGGGACAAAGGACCGTAACCTGGTAAATGGGCTCCAGGATCTGGGGATCCGCCTGCTGGAAGGCCTGTTTAAAAGCCATCAGACCGGCAATCTTGAAAGATATATCATTTGAATCCACGGGGTGCATCTTCCCATCGTAGACGCTTACGCGCACGTCGCGGACATAGGAACCGGTAAGCGGTCCCACCTGCATTTTTTCCATGATGCCTTTCAGGATGGAGGGTAGGAAACGCTGGTCTATGGCACCACCCACGATACAGTTCAGGAAAACCAGTTTGCCACCCCAGTCCAGTTTATATTCATCCCTTCCCCTTACGGAAAAGTTCTTTGGGTCGGACATTCCTTCATACCAGGGCTCCACCTGCATAAAGACCTCTCCAAACTGCCCAGCACCCCCGGATTGTTTTTTATGACGGTAACTGGACTGGACGGATTTTCGGATCGTCTCCCGGTAAGGGATACGTGGTTTGGTGAACCGGACACTGAGATTTTTGGCAATATGCTCCAGTTTCCATTTGATTACCGACAGGTGTAGTTCACCCTGGCAGTGGATGATGGTTTGCCGGAGTTCCTGGGACATTTCAACGATGACGGTAGGGTCCTCCTCCTGGACCTGATGGAGCGCCAGGGACAATTTTTCCTCGTCTCCCTTTTGCGATGATTCAATGGCAATGCTCATAAGGGGGGAAGGAAATTCTATTGGGGGCAATTCGTAATTTTTACCCCGAGCATGCAGGGTGTTGTTCACATGGGTGTGTTTCAGTTTGATGGATGCACCGATGTCCCCCGCCGAAAGCTCATTGACTGCTGTCCGTTTAGCCCCTTCCACGACAAAAAGCTGGTTCAGCTTTTCGTTCACCCCGTTGGATTCATTCACCAGCTCCATACCCGTCCTCACAGTTCCGGAATAGACCTTAAAGAATGACATGTCTCCAATATGTGCCTCTGAAATGGTCTTATAGATAAAGATGCACGCGGGGCCGTTTGGATCGCATGCCAGCTGTTCGCCAGACTTTGTTTTTTGAGCGGGCATCTCGTTGGCACTGGGACATACATTGTCTATAAATCCCATAAGGCGGCCACTTCCCATGTTTTTCTTGGCAGAAAGAGAAAACAGGGGGAACAGGTCATGATTAATCATAGCCTTTTTCAATCCTGTCTTCATTTCATCCTCATCCAGTTCTCCCTTGTCAAAATATTTTTCCATCAGGGATTCATCATTTTCCGCTATGGCTTCGATCAATTCCTTATGCAGGCGGTCAGCCTTTTCCTTTTCCTCAGCCGGAATGGGCAGTTTCTGGGGTTTGCCTCCGGCCTCGGGAAACTGATACATCGTCATGCGCAAAACATCAACTATGGTATCGAATCCCAGGCCCTGGTTAAGAGGATACTGTACCACCACCACATTCCGGCCAAAATGGTCTTTGGCCTGTTGCACCGTTTTATCAAAATCGGCCTTGTCCTGGTCCAGTTTGTTGACGGCCAGGATCATGGGTGTTTTGAACTTTTCCGTGTATTCCCAAATAATGTCGGTACCCACCTCCACACCGAAATTGGCGTTGAGTAACATTACACCTGTATCCGCCACGCGGAGGGCAGATACCACTTCTCCTACAAAGTCATCATAGCCCGGGGTATCCAGGATGTTGATCTTATAACCTCTCCATTGAGTGTGAAGGAGTTTTGAAAATATAGAATTTCCCCTTTCCTGTTCCAGTTCATAAAAATCGCTGACGGTATTTCTTTCTTCGATGGTTCCCCGGCGGGTCGTCAGACCCGCTTCGAAGAGCATACATTCAGCCAGGGTAGTTTTACCGGATCCTGCATGGCCAAGCAGGACAATGTTTTTTACGTGAGCGGTATCGTAGTTGGTCATGGCAGGCAATTTTCTTATTAAGTTAAGGAATAAGGGGATGGAATCAAAGCCGTTTTTTGAACTGGAGGAATTAATAGGTTTGGGCTGAAGCCAAACATTTTTTACTTTTGCGCCCGTTTAGGTGCATGGATCCATAACTTGGAAAATTATGCCATATCCCCCTGTACCACAGAAATTTATGGTCCGGTAGCTCAGTTGAATAGAGCAACTGCCTTCTAAGCAGTAGGTCACTGGTTTGAATCCAGTCCGGATCACTCCCTATTTCGTGAAACCCGCTTCCATAGCGGGTTTTGTTGTTTTACCTCCATGTCAAATTTGACTAATGATGCAGTTTGGACATGATCCATAACTTCAGATTGTGGAAGAGAAGTAGCTGCGGAGTTTATATTCATAAAAGGGAAATATTTTGAGTAAATACTGGCCCATTCCAAGACTACAGTCTATTAAAAAAATAAAATCAGATCAAGAAGCCAGAGCCTCATTATAGGCAACCTACCTTCTAATTTCTTAAAGATTGGAAATTGTCCTCTAGGCCCCTAAATAAATGCAAGTTGAGCAGGGGAGGGAGATATACTGGTGCCAGCTCCCCTAAAAAAATCGCTCATTTAAAAGGTATCGAATCAGCTTAACTTTAAATGAGTAAATATGAAAAAGACAAGGTTCACGGAAACCCAGATGGTCAAGCCCATCAAAGATCATGAGAACATCCGTATGACGGAGGATATTTGCCGGGAGCTGGGTCTTGGTACTAATAGCGTCTAGTGAAAGCTTCCCTTAGTTACCAGTGTTTAAGGATATATTTTGCCAACTATCATTACAATCCTGACGGCATGTGGGATCTCCTGTTACAAAATCTTGCTGAAAGAAATATTCTTCTGGATACAGAAGAGCTTGCAATAGTCCAGTCCCTATTCACCTATAGAAAATTCAAGAGAAACCAGTACTTACTGCAGGAAGGAGACGTGGCCAGGCACGAAAGCTTTGTTCTGCGGGGAATTGCGAGAACTTATGAGGTGGATGAAAAGGGAAAGGAGCATGTGTTGTTCTTTGGCCCCGAGGACTGGTGGATCGGGGATTTATATAGCTTTCTGTCAAACACACCAACCCGTTATAACATTGATTGTTTGGAGGATACGGAAGTGTTGCAGGTTTCCAAGGAAAACCTGGATGTGCTTTACGAAAAGGTACCGAAACTCAATAAATATTTCCGGATTCTATTCCAGAATGCGTTTATTACGCTGACGCATAGAGTAGGGGCTATACTCAGCCGCGCGGCGATGGAAAGATACCAGGAATTCCTTCAAAAATACCCCCATATCGAGCAGCGCATTGCCAACCGCCAGATCGCCTCATTCTTAGGCATTACTCCTCAAAGCCTGAGTCGTCTTCGCAAGCAACTGGCCAAAAAGTAATCCCGGGGAAATAGTGAACATATGGTAATAAGATTATTTACCATCAGGTATTGGAAAGCGCGGCCCGCTCTGTGCACTTTTGCACTGGCAGTTAGGTGCCCACGATAGGTATTGAATAGCAACCTGGGCAAATGGCTGCCGGGCATTTTATGATTTATAAACAGCACAATTAAATCTTATGACACGGACTGAGATTGAAACTTCGCTGAACGAGCTAAATAGGTTAGTCCTTTCAGGCAATACAATGGAAGCATTTGATAAATTCTACCATGACGAAGTGGTCATGCAGGAAAATGAATTTCCGCCTACAGCTTCCAAACTGGCCAACCGCCAGCGTGAGCTGGATTTCTTCATCAATATTTCCGAATTCAGGGGAGCTGAAGTAAAAGGAATAGGGATAGGTGACCACATATCCTTTGTTATCTGGAACTACGATTACAGCCATAAGCAATGGGGTGAGAGAAAGTATACTCAGGTATCGATTCAGCACTGGAAAGATGGAAAAATCATCAAGGAAAAATTTGTATATGCTACCTAATAGCGGGCCTACTGCACCTTAATCAAGCGAAAGGTGGATTTTTCGCATTTTTTGGGCAGTCATTTTCGAGCTAAAGTGCTAACCTGAATTGGGCATTTTAGAGAGTTTCATGGGACCTGTATAACAGCCCCTGATTTCTATCCTTTTTAACGATGAATCCCTTGTGAGTCCTGGATAGACGGTTTCCCACTCTGCAATCATTAATCATATGATGAAGAGGAAGGGGACACTGGGGCCATTAATTACTTTAGAATACTTTAACAGAATCAGGCTTCAGGATAAGCAACCGATCTTACACGAAGCAAGTATCTCTTGTATACATAAATTTTGCAAACATGAAAATACCATTGGCAACTTCGACCTCAGTATTTGCTTTGTTAGTTCTAACATTTGCATCTTCCTGTTCGAAAACTTCCTCATATAACACAAGCAGTGGCAATAACCCAGGTGTCGCTGATATAGTTCTGACCAACAATGCCATTTTTGGAAACATCATCACCGACAAAAACGGCAGGTCCCTATACTTTTATTTCAATGATGCGGGCACAACGTCCAATTGCACGACAGGTTGTGAAACGGCCTGGCCGGCCTTTCTTGCGTTGAATCCAGGCGTTAGTCCCGGACTAAATGAGTCAGATTTTGGCACCATCACACGCGCGGATGGTTCGATGCAAACGACCTACAAAGGCTGGCCGCTCTATTACTTTGCGGGCGACAGTAAAGTCGCCGACGTAAATGGCGATAAAGTGGATAGTCTCTGGGCCGTTGCAAAACCTGACTATACCGTAATGGTTGCCAATGCTCAATTGATTGGGCTCGATGGCGTTGACTACAATGAGCAAAGCGTTGCCGGTGCAGGTATATCACAGTTCATCACTGATGATCACGGCAGGACTTTGTATCTTTTTTCCGGAGATGCTTCCAAGCAGAACCGCTTTACAAATTCTGATTTTAGCAACAATGCATTGTGGCCCATTGATGAAGTGAGTTCCATCGGTAGTGTCCCAAGTGTTCTTGATCGGAGCCAGTTCTCGAGTATTAATGTATTTGGCAGAACCCAACTTTCTTGTAAGGACCATCCTCTTTATTATTTTGGACAGGACAATTCGAAGAAAGGGTCTACCAAAGGGGTAAGTTTCCCCACACCAGGCGCGGCACTTTGGAAAGTCATTAATTCCAGTACTCCTGTCCTTCAGTGATATATGATGTCTTTATAAATTGGCCAACAGGCAATGCGCTTTTGATAAGAAAAATTCCCTGCCATGCAACGCAATCGCGTTATCAAGAAGATCGGCATATTTTTCCTCATTGCTACACCCTGGTTTTGCCTGTCGGCCTGCCATAAAATGATCTCAGTGACTCCACCCCCCACCGGCTACCACGAAGTGAACGCGTCTGGCTTTGCCGGCCTGCAGGATAACCGTTCTGAAGCAATATGACACCGCAATTTAAGTCGCTTCGAGCGGCAATACTTTATATGCAAGCACCGACTTGGGAACTCGCTGGGATTCCCTTAAAGTCGGGAACTCAGGTGAAGCCATAACATCCATCTCGGTTTTCCATAATGAAATCTACGTCGGTACGGACCACAACAGAATATTCATCAGTGGGGACGGCGGTAAGTCGTGGGGGAGCGTTAGTGATCTGTCTGTCCCCTCCAGCGAAGGAACCGTCACCATTTCCTCCTTTGCCGAAAGAAGGGTACCCTGTATGCCTCTACTAACGGCAACGGGGATTTCGTCTTTATTGAGCAGACCCATACATCGATGGCGTTCGACAATAATCTTCCATTCCTCATTACCTATTATTTCGTTTATGGTCTAATTAATTCCCAGGATACCCTGCTTGCGTCAGCCGCCGTGAACGGGACCTTATATCGCTACGATTTCGACTCTGCACAATGGTTATTTAGTCCGCTTCCCAACCCTCGATGGTTTATTGTAAATATGGTAACAGACAATGGGGTATTGCATGGTATTACAAATAGCCAGATTATCCTTCGTAGCGAAAATAATGGGGTTCTTTGGCGAACCGATTCCCGGGATCTCAAATCCTCTTATCCGGCAATTGGCGCTCCTCCCCCTCAATTCCTCTATACGGGATCGACCTGGGACTATGCCGTAACTAATGTAAGCGGTGGCACCTGGGTGAAGGAGCGAAACTGGGGGGCGGCCGGCGCTACCTGGTCCCAGGGTCAGGACTTCCAGGAGATTCTCAGGGCCAATGCCATCATCGAAGCGGGGGGCAGCCTATTTCTGGGAACAGACGCCGGGATATATACCCTCAAGATCGCCCAATAACCAGTAATACTTTTGCCTCTTTGTGTTGACCCTCATTTTTTTTATAGGAAGCCAAATTAAGTCCACTGGGTTTACAGCCTCGAATGGACGTATTGTATGAATAGTTCTTTATTGTCGAATTTCTTATGCATTAACCTGCCATTTCCATTTTTGCATCAATTATCTTTGAAAGGCTAATGTTTGCACACTGATGAACATGATCCAGAGTAGTAAATCAATCTGACAATGATGATTTGTAAAGATGATTACGCAGACAGTATGGCCCATTTACTACAATAGTATCCTTTGCCCGCTATCCTTGTATTCTACGATGGCAGATCTGAAATCAGTAAGTCTGAATATCCTGTCAAAGGAGGTTTTAAATACTCCTTCCTCCCACATCCCAATAATTTGATTCCACAGGGCATCAATTTCCTCCTGGGTTTTGCTTTGCAGCCAGGCATCAATGCCAAATCCCTGAATCAGCATGTTCTTGTAAATAACATCCCCGTTGTAAAATGACACCGGATCGTTGCTAAGTCGTCCATAAATGATCACTGTACAATGAGAGGCCGCGATCTTAAACAATTTGCTTCCCAAATCACCTCCCACTGCATCGAAAACGGCGTTAACTCCTTCAGTAACCCTGGCACGGATAACCTGAATGATATCTTCCTGGGACATATTTACCACTAGACTAGCACCGAGAGCGGTGAGCTTATCCTTTTGGCTGTCATTCCTGACAATTCCAATTACTCGGACTCCCTTTTGCACCGCCATTTGCACAACGAGTTGTGAGACTGAGGAGTTCGCGGCGGTAAGTACAAGCCATTGATCTTTCCCTACTTTGGAGGAATCAAGCAGCGCGTAAGCTGTAAGGGCATTTAGACTTAGCTGGCATGCCGTCTCGAATGGAAGATCATCCGGCACTAACCTGCATGCCGAAAGGCTGATATTAATCTTCTCGGCCCAGGCTCCTGCCGCTCTGAAGGCTGCACGCTTGCCCAATAACGATAGATTGACATTCTTACCGCAATCAGTGATGATTCCTGCACCCTCCAAACCTGCTATTTGTGGAAAAGACGGTTTTTGGCGATAGACACCCTGTACAAACATTTCATCTGAAGGATTGATGGGGCGCGCCATGATGGTTATCTGAACTTCACTGTCGCCAGGTGCTTTGATGTTTGTTTCTTCCAATTGCAGCACTTCGGTCAAGGGACCTGCTTGCCTAAAAATAATGGCCCTCATTTTACATTAAATTAATGTCCAAGAAATAATGTGAGGTATTCTGTTTTTTGATATGGATGTAATCAAGAAATGATGCAGCAGTCTTGAATATGCCGGCCAACTAATAACCGATCCCTGAGAAACTGCAAAAAAATATGCTGCATCAATTCAATCTCCGGAATTCCAGCTTAAATTAATCGATCCATTGTTCCCGTTTAGGGTCAGATTGAACTAATTATTTGTAACCGGAAGAGTAGTGTAATTGATAACTGCCCTGGGGAAAAACCAATAAAGCCCTCAGTTGATCTCTTGCTTTTACCAATAAGGACCTCGAATGGCCAGTGGAAACGTTCAACCTATTGGCAATCCATTCAAGGTTCATCCCTTCAATTACAAACAAATTGTAAATTATTCTTTGTTCTGCGGGCAATTTCCTGATTGCCTCAATAACTAGTCGATGCGATGTGGGATAGCTCCATTCCTCTGTTGCGTGTTGATCCTTCCATATTTCAGTATCCTCGTTTGGTTCATCCTGGCCTGCCTGTTTACCAAGGTAATGTTCAATGCAAGCGGAAATTACGATTTCTCTTATTTGAAGTTGTATGGTTTTATATACCGAACCACCATTCAAGCTACTACTGTCCAACTCTGTCAACTGCCTAAACAGGACGATAAAAGAATGATTTACAATTCTTTCAATATCACTGAGTACTTCGACATAGCGATAGGAGATGCCAAGAACGCAGTTATTGAACAGCCGATATAATTCTTTTTGCCACTTCCTTTCATTTCTGCGGCACCCTTCAACTATTTCTTCTATATGACTTTCCATAACTGACCCGGACTTTATCTGCTTGTTGTTAACTCTTAGTTTATCCACCAAACCAGTTTCAACGTTAAGTTTGTGTTCAGGTTGGCATAGTGCGGAGTAATATAATTTGAAGTATAGACAAGGTAGACCTCGGACAAGGGTTTGAACCGCCACTCAAACCTGCTGTTGATATTGAAATTGTTAATGTTCGTATTATACTGGGCAAAAGTTGTTAGGTACAAATCCTTTGTGAAATCAATTTCTACCGTCGGACTGATAAGCACTGGATTGACAGTTTTTCCAGCTACTTTGATGTGGTCATAGTTTATCATAATGGACAAATTTCCCCAAGGCTGAATACGTTCCTTGACACTCGCAGCAAGTGAAAGCTGTTGTCCACTGAAATATTGTCCAACTTGGGTCGTTAGGGTCCAGGAAAAAGGTTTTAAGAAATTAGATTCGTAGTCAATTTGAAAATACCCGAACTGATATTGCCTTGCTTTGAAATTATCGAGACCGCTGAATATGCTCGTTTCAAAAGGAAGATTCACTATTTTCTGGACCCAGCCTGCATAAAAGGTCCTGCGGTTGGCAAACAAAATGGAATATTTGAATGCCAGATCTGCTTCATTAAGACTGCCATCTGATTTATTGAGGAACAGCGAAGGGTTGGCTTCAAGGACATGCATATTAATTAGGCTTTTGCTTTTCGGATAGATATCATATTCCACATGGGTGCTACTTTCATAATAGCCCAAACGAACCGTGACATTGTGCGCCGCATCGTAATTGTACAGCCTCGGCGTGAAACCCAATGCGGCAATATAATTTTTCCCGATTTCATTGAATTGGCTGGACAAGATCACTTTTGGGCTGAAATAGTCAACGGTAAAGTTCGTGAACACATTATCCCCTAATGAAGCCGGTGTGAATGCACCGGATAGTTTAGCTCCTACATCAAAATTTCCCCGGGGAGCAACATAAGTAAATTCTATTCCGCCTACCCGGTTATACTTCTCTGCACTGACCTGCTTCAGGGCCGAATCGCCGAAAAGTACAGTGTTGGTCGCATAAAACCGGATATTGGATCTTTTTAACACCTGTCTTTCAATTGCCGTAAGAAAATAGTTCTGGTAAACCCCGTTCTGTTGCTTGGCAGATTGCATGTCCGTTACTTCGATCCTTGTTTTAGGATTTACATAGCCATTAACCCTGACACCGCCCAGTAGGGGAATGGCCTGGCCATCGCTTGTCAGCCCGATGGTACGAGAAAAATAGGGTCTTATATTGGGAGAACCCAGGTTCGTATAGAGGTCACTATTTTCAAGAAACAATAATCTTTTTTCAGGGAGCAGCACACTGTAGCGGTCGAGGTTGATCACCTGCTGGTCAACATCCACCTGAGAGAAATCCGGGTTGAGCGTAGCGGCCAGATTGAGCGAGGAACTAATGGCTATCCTTGCATCCAGCCCTACGTGAAGATGTGATCTGGTGGAACTGTCATGTGTTATGTCAGTATTAATATAGGGAATAAATGAATTGTTGTTGGAAGGCTTGTGCGGGATTTCTTCAAACACGGCTCTTCCCAGATAGCCCAGATTACCTCCGAAATATTGCAGGGGTACGCGGTTCCAGGTGGAAAAGGAGTTATTGGCCATATCATTGCGGATAAAATTAATCCCCCAAACGTTCCTGTTGGAAGGGAAACGCAGCGATTTAAAGGGGATTGCCAATTCTGCCGTCCAGAAGCCTGGATACCGTTTGGTAGCAGAATACCATTTAGCATCCATTTCAAAGGAAGCACTGTTGTATTGCGCAATTCCATCAAACTGAGCACCGCTTGCATTTACCCCAAATGTGAAACCCGAGGCTTTTTGGCCGCTAGGGTCCAAAACGATGGAAAACCCCTCGCTGTAATAAGGATTGATGTCTCTCTTTAATGACTGAATGACTAGGTTATTATCCCGGTCATACATTTTTGCAAAAACGTAGAGATTTTTGTCATCATAGAGCAGACGGACGCTGCTTTGCAAAATGGCTAGGCCGGTATCAAGGGGCCATTTGTTGATGAACTGGTTTGCCTGGCTTGCCTGTGACCAGCTGATTTCATCGTCGATCCCATCGATGATTATTTTTTCCGATGTTTTCGAAATATGAAGGATCCTGGCAGTATCCTGTTGTGATAAAACCCTGACTGGGGAGGCCAGGGCGATCCAACTCAACCACAATAGGGTTCTAAAATTGTTGTACATGTCGAGAAAGTTTTGATTGTTGAGACAAAGGAATATCAAATAGATACCCTCCGACAAAGAATTAGCCG
>Ga0318562_10000261_pt1 | contig 24900 bp, 25 predicted proteins | sample GRESIP066b5f18_FD_203688 | JGI IMG/M metagenome (GOLD analysis project Ga0318562, IMG submission 203688) | Tropical soil microbial communities from Luquillo Experimental Forest, Puerto Rico - GRE.SIPMG.066b5f18 | ecosystem: Environmental > Terrestrial > Soil > Tropical forest > Bulk soil... | reverse complement strand
TCGCCGGTCCCGCTTCGTCCCGGCCCGGGTTCGTCCTCACCGGGAAGCGCTGATCCGATTCTCGCGGAGCCGACCGGAGCGTGGCGCGCGATTTGGCGTGCGGTGAGGCGAGCCGGCATCTAGCGTCCGCTGCCGTCGCCTCCAAGGAGGTTCTCGTGCGCCGACTCGCCCCGCTGGTGGTCCTTGCCCTCGTCGCGTCCTGCGCGCATTCCGACGCGACCCCGCCCAAGCCCGTCGCCGCGGCGCCGGCTCCCGCGCTGGCACAACCCGCCGCTCCCGCTCCCGCGCCCCCGCAGGTGCTCGCCGCCGACACGCCGCGGACCACCCAGGGCGGCGCGACCTTCACCGCTCCTGCGGGATGGACGGCCCAGGAACAGGGGACGGTCACCCTTCTCACCCCGCCGGAGGGCGATTCGCACCTGGCGATCACCACCCTCGAGGCGCCCGACGCGAAGTCGGCGGTGGACGCGGCGTGGAAGCTCTACAAGCCGGAAATGAAGCGCCCGGTGCGGCTGGTGACGCCTCGCCCGCCGCGCGAAGGGTGGGAGGAACGGCAGGTCTTCGAGTACGAGACCTCGCCCAACGAGCGCGCCGCGGTCTACGCCGTCGCCTCCCGCAAGGGCAGCTCCTGGACGGTGCTGCTCGGCGACTACACCGAGCCCACGGCCGAGAAGCGGGCCGCACCCACCGCGCTGGTGGTGCAGAGCCTGCGGCCCCAGGGCTATTCCCACGAGAGCTTCGCCGGCAAGCAGGCCCACCCTCTCGATGCCGCCCGGATCGCGGAGCTGAAGTCCTTCGTCCGCAAGGCGATGGAGCAGCTGAACGTGCCCGGGACCGGCCTGGCGTTCATCGACCACGGCAAGGTGGTCTACGAGGGCGGGCTGGGAATTCGCCAGCTGGGCAAGCCCCAGAAGGTCGACGCCAACACCCTCTTCATCGCCGCCTCCAACACCAAGGGGATGACCACCCTGCTCCTCTCGCGGCTGGTCGATCGCCAGAAGATCCAGTGGGACGAGGCGGTGGTGAAGGTCTATCCGCAGTTCAAGCTCGCCGACCCGGACATCACCCGGCAGGTGGAGGTCAAGCACCTGATCTGCGCCTGTACCGGGATGCCCCGCCAGGACATGGAGTGGCTCTTCGAGTCGGGGACGGCCAGGCCGAGCACCACCTTCGATCTCCTGGCGACCATGAAGCCCACCAGCAAGTTCGGTGAGGTCTTCCAGTACTCGAACCTCATGGCCTCGGCCGCTGGCTTCATCGGAGGCCACCTCTACGCCCCGAAGCTGGAGCTGGGCCGCGCCTACGACAAGGCGATGCAGGAGATGATCTTCTCCCCCCTCGGCATGCGCCACACCACCTTCGACTTCAAGAAGGCGCTGGCTGGCAACCACGCCGCTCCGCACGGCGAGGATGCCGACGGGAAGAACGGCATCGCCTCCCAGGGCGTGAATCGGGAGATCGTCCCCTTCCGTCCGGCGGGCGGAGTGTGGACCTCGCCGCACGACTTCGCGCAGTACGTGCTGCTCGAGCTCTCGAAGGGGAAGCTTCCCAACGGGAAGCAGCTGGTCACCGAGCAGAACCTGCTCGCCCGACGCATTCCTACCGTTCCCATCGGCGAGAACCACACCTACGGGATGGGACTGATGGTCGACACCACCTACGGGGTCACGGTGGTACACCACGGCGGAGACCTCACCGGCTACCACAGCGATTTCTTCGCCCTCCCCGACTACGGGGTCGGCGCGGTCATCCTCACCAACGGCGACAACGGGTACGCGATCCGGCGGCCCCTCATGCGCCGGATGCTGGAGCTGCTGTTCGACGGGAAGCCGGAGGCGGAAGGCGACGTCGCCTCGACGGCCAAGCGCCTCCGCGCCGAGCAGCAGGAGCTACGCGGGCGACTGATCATCCCGCCCGACCCGGCGGTGATGACCTCGGTCGCCTCGTCGTACCGGAGCCCCGAGCTGGGCGGCCTCCAGGTCGTCCGCGGGGCGAAGGGCGCGGCGATCGACGTGGGCGAGTGGCGGAGCACCATCGGGTCGCGGAAGAACGACGACGGTTCGGTCTCGCTGATCACCCTCGACCCGGGGTTCGTCGGGTTCGAGTTCGTGATCGGGAACCGCGACGGGAAGCGGGTGCTGATCGTCCGCGACGGCCAGCACGAGTACCTGTTCACCGAGACCGGTGGGTAGCTAGCCCCGCGCCTCGAGGCGCGGAGCTTAGATCCCTCCGTCGAAGGTGAGATCCAGATGGATGCTCTTCGAGGGATTGGTGAGGTCGACGGTGTCGGCACTGAGGTGGCCATTTACGCACCACAGCGGCGGGATGTAGTTCTGGTCGCCTCCGGCGTCGAATGGAGCGGCGCCGAACTTCGACACGGTGAACTCCATTGTGGAGCTGTCATACGCGTGCGGCGGGGGAGTCACGGTGTCGTACACGCCCTGGTAGATCGTCGTCCCAGGATCATTCAGGCCGATGATGACGCTGTTCGGATTGGAAGCTCCGGTCGCGGACACCAGGGGCAGCGCTCCGTCCACCGGGACGCCTGCCCACTCCAGCGTGACATTCACGTATTTGACCGGGCCGCTGGGCGGGGTGGCAGCGATCTGCACCATCGACATGGTGTGGTCCGTCGAGTTGTAGCGCGCGTATGCCGGAGTGCACCGGAACCCTGCATCGACCGCTCCACTGAGCGTCATCAGACAACGGTCAGTCGTGAAGACCGCCTGGATGTCGCAGCTGGATTGGGGCACCGGGGGTCCCGGGGGGCTCGCCGTGTCACAGCCCCATCCCAGCAGCACCGCAACGCAACCCGTGAGAATCAGCACCCCGGTCAGTCGGTGACCCATGAACATCCTCCCTTCGAGCCCGACGCGGGGCCGGAGAAGCGGCAGCGGGCGTGGGGTCACGGAGAGGGACGGGCGAGTGGGCGGCGATGCTCAGACGCCACTGTGCTGTTTCGAGAGCAGGGCGGACACCGGGGCTGGCTCGGTGTGGCGTCAATGCGTGACGGCGACGAAGGCCCCCAGCGTCGTGGCGCCGCGTAAGGCGGATCCCACCCACCCTAGCTCGGGCCGCCGCGGGGTGCCCGTGAGGTGGCGGGGCTTCGCTCGCTGAACACAGGCGGTGAGCGCCCGGGGGCTGGGTCGGGAGACCTCCGCCGGCAGCGCGGAAGAGCCGGGGCGACTGCGAGCGGATTGCCCCCGGTGCGTCGGACCCCCGAGCGTCGGCCGAGGAGGTGCACATTGACCGGTCTGCTTCTCGGGACGCTGCTCCTGGCATCCCCGAGCCCCGAGCCGCCCGCCCAGGCGCGGGAGTTCATCACCCGCTTCGCCGCCGTCCAGCAGGGCAAGGCGACTCCGTCCGACGTGGACCGGTTCCTCGAGCTCTGCACCGACGAGCTGGTCTACGAGCACCCGAGGGTCGGAGCGGTCATTCGCGGCAAGGCCGAGGTTCGAAAGGGCCTCCTCGGCCACCTCGGCGAGACACGCTCCGACCAGACCCGGGTGGTGGAGTGGCTCCAGGGGCCGAACGTCCTCACTCTTCGCATCGAGCGCATCTTCGAGGCCCGCGACGGGGAGGCCTGGAAAGCGGTCCGCCGCGGCTCGGTCTTCGTCCTGGACCTCGACCCCTCGGGGCGGATCCGGCGGATCCTCGACTTCTGGTAAGCGACGACGTCCCGGCTGGAACCCTCTCCCGGCACCGGCCGGTTTTTTGACAGCCGCCGCGGACGGGGGAACCTCTGCCCCGGAGCGGAAACAGGCCTGTGGCGAGTGCTACCACAGGCGACTGGCCTGTCTCCGAGGAGACCGACCGCGCATGGAACCCACGCCGTCACCGGTCGTCGTCGAGGAGGGCGCCGAGCCCGCCGAGGACGCCGCCAACCCGTACACCGTCAGCACCCACGTCCTGGTGCCCGAGGAGGACGTCCGTCGCCTGCGCGCCCTTTCTGCCCGGACCCGCATCGCCCAGAGCGACTACCTGCGCGAGGCGGTGGAGGATCTGCTGAAGAAGTACGGGGCCGATCGTTGACCCCGCCCCTCCGGGAGACACGGCCCGAGCGGGAACCCCTCCGCCTCGAGTTTCAGACCGCCCCCCAGCGGCGGCCGTCGGCCCCTCCTCCTCCGCGCGGCGAGGGCATCGTCCAGGCGATCCTGACCTGGCTCGATACCCAGCTCTAGCCCCTTAGCTGGGACTGGAGGCGCCGGTCTCCTCGCGCTCCAGCCGCCCCGCCAGGTCGCGGAAGGACAGCTGGTCGATGGAGAGGAAGATGACGCCCAGCAGCACCTGTTGCCCCACCTGGCAGACCCAGAGCACGTTGGCGTAGGCCAGCCCCGGTCCGTTCACCACCGCAGCGGGCAGGAAGAGCGTCAGTCCCAGCTTCACGAAGGCCTGGAAGGTGCCGACGTTGCCCGGCGCGGCGGGGATCATCACCCCCACCACCACCAGGCCTAGCACCACGTAGGAGTGGATGAGATCGAGCCGGAAGGGGAAGGCCCGCATCAGCACCCACATCCCGAATCCGTTGAGCCCCCAGTAGAGAACCGTCCATCCGAGGAACGCCAGGAGCTCCACCGGACGGTGGGGTTGCTTCAGCGCCGAGACGAAGGTGTCCACCACCTCGGCAGCGCGCTTTCCCAGCCGGGGGGAGATCCAGGACACCGAGGCCCGGACGAAACCCACCACCGGGTCGTGCCGCCACACCGCGAGGAGGAGCAGCAGGAACCCGCCGAAGAAGATGAGGAACATCGCGTTGGCGCCGGCCCGGGCCAGCCTCGCCTCCGGCGCGTCGGTGTGGACGACGAAGAGCAGCCCGCGGAGGAGCAGGGAGACGAAGACCCCGTCGGCGATTCGCTCCAGCACGACGCTGGTCATCGCCGCGCTCCGGCGGATGGAGCTGCGCTGGGCGATGAGGAACGGGCGGGCGAACTCCCCCAGCCGGAAGGGGAGCACCAGGAGCATCATGAAGCCGATGGCGCTGGCGTCGTTCAGGGAGCGAAAGCGCACCCGCTCCTGCGAGGCCAGCAGCGCCCCCCACCGCGCCGTCCGGCAGAGGTGGATGAGGAGGAGGATCACCAGATAGGGCAGCACCCAGACGTAGTCGGCGGAGCGGAGGCTGGCCCACTGGTCCTGCCAGCGCGTGTCGCGGAAGGCCCACCAGCCGAAGACCGCGGTGACGGCCAGGCTGCCGAGGAGCTTGAGGAGGCGTTTCACGAGGTGCCGCCCTCTACCCCACCCCCGCGGACCATTTCCACCGGCTCGCCGGCCAGGACGCGGCGCGGCCCTTCCCGCAACAGCGAGACCAGCCCGGTGTCACCGGCCAGCGCCTGCAGCTCGGCCAGCGCCTCCCCCACCCACTCCCGTGCGTCGGTGGGGCCGTGGAGATCGGTGGCGGCGACGGCGTAGAGGCCCTCGGCGAGCAGCGTGCGCGCCGTCCGCTGGGGGACCGGGCCGTAGCGCTTGGTGAGCGCCCCGACGTCGAGCTGGAGCCGCGCCCCCAGCGCCACCACCTCCGCGGCCCGCCCCGGCCGCTGGAACTCCAGGCATCGCTCGGGGTGGGCGAAGAGCGGCGTCACCCCGCGCCGCCGCATCTGGAAGACCAGGGCAGGGAGCGCTACCACCGGTGCCTGGTAGGGGACCTCGACCAGCACGTACGGACCGTGGTGCACCGGCCGGGCAGCCGAGGTCCCCAGGCCCTCGAGGAAGCCGTGCTCCACCAGCGCGTTCTCCGCGCCGAGCCGGAGCGTGAGGGGGATGCGGGCGCCGGCGAGCGCCTCGGTGAGGTCGGCGAGCCGCTCCCGGCAGACCTCCACCGGCGCCATGCCGGTCCGGGCGTGCGGGCTGACCGCCACGGTGTCGAAGCCGAGGTCCACCAGGGCGCGGGCCATCTCCAGCGCGTCGTCGAGCGAGCGGGCGCCGTCGTCGACTCCGGGAAGGAGGTGACAGTGGAGGTCGGCGTATCCGCTCATGCGTCGGAGCCGGGGCCGTCCTCGGTCCCCGGTGGCCGCTCATCGCCGTCGGCGGAGCGCTCGAGGACCCGGTACTCCTCGCCCAGCCACCGGCCCAGATCTACCTGGCGACACCGAGGGGAGCAGAACGGAAAGGCCGGGTTGCGCGAGCGCGGCTCGACGGGCTTCTTGCAAACGGGGCAGCGGAGGGCACGTTCCATGGAAGTCGCCACTCCTTCTACCGTGTCCCCTTGCATTTCGCCTGGACCCAGGGCACGCCGCAGGCCCGGGAGGACATCCGTGCGCGCCGTCCGCATCGAGCAGCCCGGCAGCCCCTCGGGGCTCCGCATCACGGAGGTGGACGAGCCGACCCCCGGAACCGGGGAGGTGCTGGTCGAGGTCCGGGCCAGCGCCTTGAACCGCGCCGACTGGTTCCAGATCCTCGGGAAGTACCCTCCCCCGCCGGGCATTCGCGAGGATATCCCCGGCATCGAGTACGCGGGCACCGTGCGCGCGGTCGGGCCCGGCGTGCGCCGGCTGCGGCCGGGTGACCGGGTGATGGGGCTCGTGGGTGGCGCGGCGTTCGCCGAAAGTCTGGTGACCGGCGAGCGGGAAACGCTCTCCATCCCCGAGGGGCTGACCCTGGAAGAGGCGGCGGCCATCCCCGAGGCGTTCCTCACCGCCTTCGACGCCCTGGTGCTCCAGGGGGGGATGACCGCCGGCGAGCGGGTCCTGGTCCACGCCATCGCCAGCGGCGTCGGGACGGCGGCGGCACAGCTCGTCCGCGCCACCGGCGCCGAGCTGCTGGGGACCGGCCGAAACGCGGACAAGCTGGCGCTGGTCCAGGGGCTGGTGCCGTTCACCGCGCTGGCGGTGGACCGCGACGAGGTGCGCTTCGCCGACCGGGTGCTGGAGGCCACCGGCGGTCGGGGCGTCGACGTGGTTCTTGACCTGGTCGGAGGCCGCTACCTCCCGGAGTCGGTGGCCTGTCTCGCGACGCGCGGCCGGATCCTCGCGGTGGGGACGGTGGGCGGAGCGCGCTGCGACCTCGACCTGCGACTCGTCCTCGGCAAGCGCGCCCGGATCACCGGCACCGTACTCCGCGCCCGGCCCACGGAGGAAAAGATGGCCCTGGCCCAGACCGCGGAGCGGATGCTGGTTCCGCTCTTCGCTCGCGGCGTGGTGCGCCCGGTCATCGACGCCACCTTCCCGATGGAGGACATCCGCACCGCGCTGGAGCGGATGGTCACCGACGCCAACGTGGGCAAGCTGGTGCTCCGCTGGGGAGCGGCGTGAGCTTCGACCCCAGTGGGCCGGGCCTGGCCGGACATGCCTTCGGCCTTCCCCACACACCCGAGGAAGCACGGGTGGTGCTGGTCCCGGTGCCCTTCGAGGCCACCACCAGCTACGGCGGCGGCACCTCGGAGGGTCCAGCAGCAGTGCTCCGGGCCTCGCGACAAGTCGACCTCTTCGATCTCGAAACCGGGCATCCGTATCGCGACGGCATTGCGATGCTGCCCGAGGATCCCCGCGTCCGGGCCTGGAACGTCGAGGCCCAGGCGCTCGCCGCGCCGATCATCGCCGCCGGTGGCGCAGCCCCGGGCGACCCGGCGCTGGCGAAAGTCAATTCCCTCTGCGATGCGCTCAACCGCTGGCTGGAGACGACGGTCGGCAGGCTGCTCGCCGACGGCAAGCTGGTGGCAACGGTGGGCGGCGACCACGGGGCGGTCTACGGGGCAATCGCCGCGCACGCCCACGCGTACCCGGGACTTGGCATCCTGCACCTCGATGCCCACGCCGACCTCCGCGACGCCTACGAGGGCTTCACCTGGTCCCACGCCTCGATCTTCCACAACGTCGTCACCCGCCTCCCCGAGGTCTCCCGCCTGGTTCAGGTCGCGGTGCGTGACCTGTCGAGCGAGGAGATGGACCTGATCCGCGACTCGCACGGACGGCTGGTGCTCCACCCCGACGCGGCCCTCAAGGCCCGGGCCTTCGAGGGGGAACCGTGGGCGCGCCAGGTGGATCGGATCGTCCAGGACCTGCCGGAGCAGGTGTACCTCTCCTTCGACATCGACGGGCTCGACCCCACGCTCTGCCCACACACCGGAACCCCGGTGCCGGGCGGTCTCTCCTTCCCCGAGGCGACCGCGCTGGTGGCGGGGGTGGCACGCTCCGGACGGCGCATCGTGGGGGTGGACCTCTCCGAGGTCGCGCCCGGGCCCGAGGGCGACGAGTGGGACGGCAACGTGGGAGCCCGGCTCCTGTACAAGATGATCGGCTGGGCGCTCCGCAGCCAGCGTGGAGGTGAAGGTCGCTGATGCGCGCCTGGGTCGTCTCGGCAGCGCTGCTCCTCTCCGCCCCGGCCGGCGCCGACGTCGCGCGGCGGCGCTCACCGGTGGTGGACGTGGTTCAGAAGGCCAGCGCGGCGGTGGTCTTCATCGGCACCGAGCAGCGGGTGGACCGCCGGATCCGCGGCTCTCCCCTGGGAGACCTCTTCGGCGACGGGAAGCAGCGCCAGGAGACGGTGCAGTCGCTCGGCTCGGGGGTGATCATCGACCCCGGCGGCCTGATCGTCACCAACGACCACGTCATCCGCGGCGCCTCGGCGATCCACGTGGTGCTCGCCGACGGACGGCAGCTCGAGGCCGAGGTGCTGGGTAGTGACGCCACCAACGACCTGGCGGTGCTCCGGGTGCAGTCCTCCTCGGCCCTCCCGGCGGCGAAGCTGGGGACGTCGGCGGATCTGATGATCGGAGAGACGGTGGTGGCCATCGGGAGCCCTTTCGGCCTCACCAAGACGGTGACCGCCGGCGTCGTCTCCGCGGTGGGCCGGAGCTTCCAGGCCAACGACCAGCTCTACATCGACTTCATCCAGACCGACGCGGCGATCAACCCCGGCAACTCCGGTGGACCGCTGCTCAACCTCGATGGTGAGGTGATCGGGATCAACACCGCCATCTTCAGCGGTGCGCAGGGCATCGGCTTCGCCATCCCCTCCGACAAGGTCCGGCGGATCGTCGCCGAGCTGAAGAGCTTCGGAAAGGTGCGCCCGGCGTGGATCGGCATGGAGGCCAACGATCTCTCGGACAAGGCGGCCCGGAAGCTCGGCTGGGAACGCAACTATGGTGCGCTGGTGGAGCGTGTCGAGCCGGGCAGCCCCGCCGCGACCGCTGGAGTCCGCTCCGGGGACGTGGTGGCCGAGCTGGCGGGGACACCGGTGCAGAACGCGGACGAGCTGGAGGCGCGCGTTCACGGCTACCCAGCCCACGCGCCGCTCTCGCTGCTGCTGTGGCGAGACGGCAAGAGCATCCCGGTGACGGTCACCCCTGTGGAGTTCCCCGCCGAGCTGGCCGATGGGCTGGCCTGGGACCGGCTGGGGCTGCGCCTGACGCAGGGAAAGGCTGCCCTAGTCGTCTCTGCTGTCCGCCAGGGAAGTCAGGCAGCGAACATCGGGGTCGAGCGGGGGGACCAGATCGTCCGGCTGAACAATGTGCCCCTGACCTCGATGGCCACGTTCCGGGAGGGGCTGGTGGCGGCGCGACACACACGCTCGGTGATGCTGGTGGTACGGCGTGAGGGTCGTAACTACCCGGTAGGATTCCGATTCTAGGGTCGATCGGGACCCGCGGGTTGACGGGGGCCGATTTCGTGCGCTCCGCCCGCAGCGGTAGAGTGCCGCGTCAGCGTGACTGTCGTCGTACCCACCTATCGAACTGCCGGACCGTTGCTGGCGGGGACCCGGTCGAGCGCGATGCTCGGCCTGGAGGAGCGGGAAGCGTCCGCACGCCCGGTCGTCCTGGTCTGGGCGCCTCCTGACCTGTCCAAGGACGAGGACGTCCTCATCCAGCTGCAGCGTGACACCCGGCGAGCGGCGACGCTGGAGCATCCGCACATCGTCAAGGTCCACGGGCTGGCCAACCTCGAGCAAGGGCTGGCGCGGGTGGTGGAGTTCGTCGACGGTGAGTCGCTCCGCGACGTGCTGGAGCACACCGGCAAGCTGCCTCCGGCCATCGCCGGTCGGATCGCGGTCGATGCGGCCCTGGGCATCCACTACGGCCACGTCGCCGGCAACGACGACGGGACCCCGCTCATCCACGGCGACCTTCGTCCGGAGACGGTGATGCTGGCGTTCAGCGGCCGGGCCAAGGTGGGTGGCTATGGCGCCCTGGCGGTCGCGCCCAAGGAGGCGCAGGGCCAGCGGGTGGTGAATCGCCGCCGCTACTGCGCGCCGGAGCAGATCATCGGCGGCCGCGCCGCCCAGACGCCGCAGACCGACGTCTTCCTCCTCGGCCTGGTCCTCTACGAGTGCCTGACCGGGCGGATGCCCTGGGACAAGGAGACCGATTTCGACAAGGCGGTGATCAACACCCCGCTCCCGGTCGACGGGCTGCCCCCGGCGGTGCAGGACCTGATCCGCAAGGCCACCGCCAAGCGCGCCTCCGAGCGCCACAAGACGGCCCTGGCCTTCCGCGACGCAGTGGAGGACACGCTCGGACCGCTGGCCACGCCGACGGCGCTCGCCCAGCTCCTGGAGCACCACTTCCCGGCGGCCGACTCTCCACGCGCCGCCCGCAAGCAGGTGCTCGAGGCGGCGCTGGCGGCGCACGCCCGCGCCTGGCAGCAGACGGCGAAGGAGTCCGAGGCGCCCACCATTCCCCTCTCCCAGCGCCAGCTGATGGAGCTGGAGGCGAAGCCCCGGAACTGGCGCGCGGCGATGCCGCTGGTGCTCAGCTTCGTGGTCGCCTCGACCTTGGCGGTGGCCTTCTGGTCCCAGAGTCGCTCGGTCGCCCCGCGGCCCGTCCTCTACGGCCCGCCGGGAGCCAAGGTTCCGCCTCCGACGGTGGTGCCCCCGCCCCCGGTGAGCCCGAGCACGCTGGCCAGCGCGACGCCTCCCGCTGCGGCTCCTCCGACGACTCCGGCGCCTGCGGCCGCTCCCGCGGCACCGACCCCTTCCACGGCGCCCACCGCTGCTGCCCCGCCTGCTGCTGCGGCTCCGGCTGCTCCGGTGGTGAGCACCAAGACGGCGGGCGACTTCCTCACCACCGGCATCGACCTCACCACCGACCCCTCGGTGGAGGTCAGCATGGATGGGAAGAAGTACGGGCGCACCCCGGTGGTCATCCCCGCGACGCCCGGTCGCCACGTGGTGAGCCTCACCGACAAGTCGAAGGGCATCGCCCAGAACCGGTCGGTCACGGTGGGCAAAGAAGGCGTCACCCCGGTGCGATTCTCGGTCGGCCGCGGCACCCTCTCCGTCCGGGCACCCAAGGGCGCCAACGTCTTCGTCGACGGCCGCGCGGTCGGAGCGAGCCCCATCGACGACCTGCACCTCTACGAGGGCGCCCACCACATCAAGGTGACCCTCGGCGACGCGGTCTGGCAGCAGAACTTCACGCTGCGGAACGAGCAGAGCCTCCGCTACGACGTGGAGCTGAAGCCCACCAACGGCGGTTGACACCGTTTCGGTGTTCAGCTCTCCGGATGGTGGCTGAGCGCCACCCGGTTCCCTTCAGGATCCCGGACGTAGAGCGTCCACTTCGTCTCGTGGACCAGCGGGATGCCCCGGCGGCCGAGCTCGGCGCGAACGTGGGCCCGCTGCGAGGCATCGATGCGCAGGGCGACCAGGAACAGCCCCGGGCGGCCGTCACGAAAGGACGGATCGGGCACCGGAGCCTGCGACACCCGCTCCAGCGCCAGGAAGCTGCCACCCCCGACGTCGAGCCAGATGCTGCGCAGCGCTCCGTCCGGGGCGTGATGTCGCTCCAGCTCGTGGAGGCCGATCACCTCCCGGTAGAAGCTGGCCACGTCCTCCAGCGCCCGGACCTGGATCGCCACGTGGTGAAAGCCGTGGACCTTCATCCCGCCACCCCTGGGTCGGGAGGCGGAACGAGGCGGGCCTCGATGATCGTCGAGGGCTCGACGAGCGTCGCCCGTGGGACGGGCGGTGGCGCCTGCGGCGGCACTGGGAGCGGTGGGAGCGCCCCGGCGCGATCCAGCTCCACCGCGGCGTAGGCATCGAGCCGCACCACCGTCGCCACCGCGTCGATGAGCGCCAGGAGCAGGAGGCCAATCCCGTTCGCGGCAATCGTCGCCCAGCTCGGCGGTGGGGCCATGCCGAGGAAGGTCCGCACCAGCATCGCGACTCCGAATGCCGGGAGCGCGGTCGCGAACCAGGCGACGAGGACGAATCCGGGGCGCGCGCCCAGCGTCCGCCACGCCTCCACTCCGGCCACCGCGATGCCCTCTCGACGCACCATCGCCCGCGCCAGCGCCACCTCCAGCCAGAGCCCCAGCAGCGGCCCGGCGATCGCCGCCACCGCGAGCACTGCCGCCAGCCCTGCCGCGCCAAGAACGGGAAGCGGTCCCTCTCCGAGCAGGTAAGCCATCCCTGCTCCGAGCAGGCCGGTCCAGAACCAGAGCGAGAGCGCGAGATGCACCGCCGCCGCCCCGATGGCCCACGCCAGGCCGGTGCGCCCGGTCATCTCCACCGCCGTCGCATCGAGCGCGCCCGGGCCGCCCCGGATCTGACCCTCCCCGGCACGGACCGCCCAGGCCAGCGCCACCCCACGGGTGAGCGCAGCGAGGATGATCAGCCCCCAGGCCCCGAACCCGACCAGCCGCCGGACGTCCCCGTCGGCCGCCAGAGCGAGCGCGGGAAAGACCACGGCGCGGGCGAACCCTGCCGCGGCGAGCGTCAGGGCGACCCCGAGCACCAGCCCCGGCGTGCAGAACGCAGCCCGTGCCCCGAGGCCGAGGAGCCGCCCTGTCCCGGCCCGGCCGGACTGCGCCACGCCGGTCATTTGGCGCCGGTCGGGTCGGCGGCGCTCGTCGGGGGCGCAGCGGGAGGCGGAGGCGCGGTCGCCGGCTGGAGAGTCACCGGCTTGCCGTCGGGCGGCCGGCCCACCTTGTCCACCGAGGCGCTGTTGCTCACCGTCATCCGCACCAGCTCCTGGAGGATCTTGTTCCGCTTCACGTTCCCCAGCACGGTCCGGAGGTCGTCGTAGACGCTGGGGTCGACCACCAGCGCGCCCAGGGTCCCCTCGCCGTTGCGGATCTTCCCGCTGATGACCTTCAGGTCCTCGGACATCTGGCCCAGGTTGGCGAAGAGGTTCCGCGCATCGCCGTACACCAGCTGGTGAACCGCGCCGTTCTCGCTGGTCCTCGCGTCGTGGAGGATGACCGAGAGCTCCGCGGCGGCGTCGCCCAGCTCGCCGATCGCCTTCCCCGCCTTGGGGTCGTAGAGCAGCGCGTGCAGCGCCCCCTGCCCGGTCCGCGCTCCCTCGATGACGGTGCTCAGCTCGGCGAGGGCCTTGTCCGCCTGCCCGGCCATGTCGGCGATCCGGACCAGCAGCCGGTGCACCTCCGCTCCGCCCTTCTCGTCGTAGACCAGGGCGTGGAGCGCACCGTCCCCCTTTTCGATAGTGTGGAGGATACTGCGGGTGCTCCCCACCACGTCGGTGATGTCCTGGGTGAACTTGGGGTCGCCGAAGGCATCGGTGAGCTTCTTGATGCTCTTGCTGCTGGCCACCAGGTTGTCCATCAGCGCCCCGCCGCTCTTCAGCAGCGAGGTCAGGTCGCCCGACGAACCGCTGGGGATGACCCCGCCCACCGGGATCAGCTCGCCCTCCGAGGTCCCGAGCGAGATGTCGATCGCCTTGTCACCGAGGACGCCCCGGCCCCCGACGCGGGCCACGCAGTCGGTGCGCACCCGTGGGGCGAAGGAGCGGGACATCTCCAGACGCACGTCGATCCGCTTGTCGCCCAGGTCGGGAGAGAAGGTGATCGCCACCACCCGCCCCACCTCCAGGCCTCCCAGCCACACCGGGGAGTCGCGCTTCAGCCCCTCCACGTTCTCGAAGTAGGCGTGGTAGCTGACCTGGCGATCGAAGAGACGGTTCTCCTTGCCGATCAGGAGGATCACCAGCCCGAAGAGGAGCAGGCCCAGGGCGACGAACAGACCCGCCCGGACCACTAGGCGTCGTTCGCGCTGTGTCGAGGTCTCGGCGGCCATCGGCTACTCCACCCGCGCCTCGCCCTTGCGGGCATCGAGGAAGGCGCGGACCTCCTTGAGCGGGCTGGCCCGCATCTCGGCCACCGTGCCCACCTGGACGATGTGCTTGTTGGCCAGCATGGCGATCCGATCCGACACAGTGAAGGCGCTTTGCATGTCGTGGGTGACCACGATCGAGGTGACGTGCAGCTTGGCACGCATGCTCCGGATCAGCTCGTCGATGATGCGGGTACTGATCGGATCCAGGCCGGTGGTCGGCTCGTCCCAGAGGATGACCTCGGGATCACTGGCGATCGCCCGGGCGAGCCCCACCCGGCGGCGCATGCCTCCTGAGAGGTCGGAGGGCCGCATCCCCTCGATCCCCGGGAGGTTCACCAGAGACAGCACCCGGGCCACCTTCTTCGCCCGCTCCTCCTCCGACATGTCCGGCTCCTGCTCCCGGAGGGGGTACTGGATGTTCTCCCCCACGCTCAGGCTGTCGAAGAGGGCCGAACCCTGGAACACCATCGCCACCCGCCGGCGGACGGGGAGGAACTGCTTCTCGTCGAAGCCGGTGGTCTCCTGTCCGTCGAAGAAGATGCGGCCGCGGTCCGGGTCCATCAGGCCGATGAGGCACTTGAGGAGCACGCTCTTCCCGGCGCCGGATCCGCCGATGACGGTCAGGGTCTCGCCCTTGCGGATGCTCAGGTTGAGGTCGTCGAAGACCACCTTGGGACCGAAGGACTTGTGGATTCCCTCGAAGCGGATGAATCCCTCGTCGGAGTCGGGGGCCTGGGCGGGCGCGGTCATTGGATGCTGAGCAAGGCCTTGGTGAGGAAGAAGTCCGCCAGACACACCGCCACCGAGGAGACGGCCACCGTCTCGGTGGTCGCCCGGCCCACGCCCTCGGTACCGCCCTGCACGTGAAACCCTTTGTAGCAGCCCACCACGGCGATGATCAGCCCGAAGACCACCGACTTGCCCACCCCGGAGACGAAGTCGCCTTCATCGACGGTATCCAGCGCCGAGGTGAAGAACTGTGCGAGAGGGATGTCGTACTCGAACTTGGTGACCAGGGCCGCGGCGAGAAAGCCCATCACGTCGGCGAGGACGGTGAGCAACGGCATCACCACGATGCAGGCGTACACCCGGGGCGAGACCAGCTTCTTGATCGGGTCGGCCCCCAGGGCGCGGACGGCGTCCACCTGCTCGGTGACCACCATCGACCCGAGCTCGGCGGCGATCCCGCTGCCGATGCGTCCACCCACCGTCAGGGCAGTCAGCACCGGAGCCAGCTCGCGAAAGAGGGTCAGGGCGACCACCTTCCCCACGGTGTGCTGCACCCCGAAGCGGGCGAGAAAGAAGCCGAACTGGATGGCGATCACCAGGCCGGCGAACACCGCGGTGAGCGTGGCGATGGAGAGCGAGCGCGCTCCCAGCGACTCCACCTGGTAGACGGTGGCGGCGAAGCTGGAGGGAGGCCGGAGTCCCCGCGAGAGTGCCCGGCCGGCGAGGACGAACATCCCGCCCAGGACCTCGCTGAAGGCCCGCACCTTGGCGGTGAAGGGGAGGATCGCCTCCAGCTCCTCGGTGACCAGCGCGCCCAGCGTCTCCCGGTCCTGCTCCTCCGAGCTGTACTCGGGGGACTCTTCGTCGGGGGTGGTCACTGCACCCGCTCCGTCTGGAACCCGGACACCAGTCTGGCCAGGCTCCCCGACTCGACGTCGTAGCTCCCCGCCGGGCTGGTGTAGGTGAAATCGTAGATGCAGCCGTCCTTCTTCAGCGTCCACAGCCCCAGCTCCACCGGAACGCCGTCGAGCCTGGCCTTCCAGCGGGTGAAGAGCGCCGCCCGGCCGTCCAGCATCTCCTCGCGCTGATCGATCCGCTCAGTCTGGGTGAAGCCGATCAGCTGCTGGCGGAGGAGCGCCTGGAGCGGAACGTCGCCGTAGTCGCGGCAGGTGGAGTCCACCGAGAGGGTGTGCCCGGTGGCGTCCCGCACCCAGGAGACGTCGACCTCCTCCAGGCTCACCCGCCGCCACTGGGGGCCGGGGTCACCGAACCGGTAGCGAGTCCGCTCGGTGTTCACCTCCCCGTTCTTCACCCTCACCCCGGCGCAGGCGAGCAGGAGCAGCGCGGTGGAGAGCACGACGAACGGAGAGCGGTAAGCCACGGGTGCCGGAAGACCTTCCCACAGGCCGGGGACGGCGACGCAACCCTTTGCCCTCCGGAGCCACCTCCGGGCCTTCGAAGTTGACTCTGCACGCCCGTTCAGGCAGGGTGTCGGCCGCTGGGGAAGCGTCCGACGGAGGGAACGATGGAAGAGCTGACGGGCCGACAGCGCGAGATCCTCCATTTCATCGTCCGGCAGACCGAGGAGCGGGGCTTCCCCCCCACGATCCGGGAGATCGGGGAGGAGATGGACATCCGTTCCACCAACGGGGTGAACGACCATCTCAAGGCCTTGGAAAGAAAGGGTTATTTGCTCCGGGGTGAGCAGCAGTCCCGGGCCCTGGTCCCCACCAAGCGGGCCCGCCTGGTCCTGGGGATGGGTGCTCCACGGCGGGACGCAGGGATGGTCGAGGTCCCGCTGCTGGGCAAGGTGGCCGCGGGCGCGCCCCTGCTGGCGGTGGAGAACGTCGAGGACTCGGTCCGCATCGACAGCTTCCTGCTCGGGGGCAACGGGCGGGAGGTGTTCGCCCTTCGCGTCAAGGGCGATTCGATGGTCGACGACGGCATCCACGACGGCGACTACCTCTTCGTCCGCAAGACGCCCACCGCGCGCGACGGCGACATCGTGGTGGCGCTGATCGAGGACGAGGCGACCTGCAAGCGCTACTTCCCCGAGGGCGACCGGATCCGTTTCCAGCCGGCGAACAAGGGCATGGCGCCGATCTACGTCCACCGCACCCAGTTCCGCTCGACGATGATCCTCGGGCAGGTGGTGGGCGTGTACCGCAAGGTCCACTAGCGCGCCGGCGGAGGGCCGAGGAGCGGGAGCGGGTCCACCGGCTCGCCGTCCCTCCGCACCTCGAAGTGGAGGTGCGGCCCGCTGGTCTTCCCCGATTCGCCGACCGTGGCGATCACCTGGCCCTCGCGCAGCGCCTGACCGGTGCGGACGCGGAGATCGCGGTTGTGGGCGTAGACGCTCACCAGGCCGTGGGGGTGCTCGACGATGACCAGCAGGCCGTAGCCCTGCTGCGGGCCGGCGAAGAGCACCGTGCCCTCCCCCGCGGTCTTCACCGGCGTCCCTGCCGGCGCCGAGAGGTCGATGCCGTCGTGGGGCGTCTTCCCCTTCCGACCGAACCGGGCATAGAGCACGCCACGGAGCGGCCACTCCAGGGCTCCCGGATGAACGGCCGGGCGCGGCGGCGGGGTGGACCGCGCGGAGGGCGGAGCGGGGAAGGGCCCCACCAGCGAGGCCTCCAGCCGGGGTGGCGGCGTGGCACGCGGTGGCGCGGACAAGGGGCGTGAGAGCTCGGGAGTGCTCCGCGCATCGCCCGATCCGGAGTGGGGGCCCATCGCGGCGAAGGCGGCGGCCAGGGCCGGGGGCATCTCACCGTCGGACCCGGTCTCCTCCGGTGGAGGTTCCGCGGCCGCTCGTTCCGCAGGGGGCGACGGCTCGGGCGAGGTCCGGGCCTCGGGGGACGCGGGGACGATCAGCAGTTGCCCGATGGAGAGCGGGGTGCTCACCGCGATGCCATTGAGATCCGCCAGCGCCCCGGGCGTGGTCCCGTTCAGCCGGGCGATGCGGTAGAGCGTCTCCCCCGCCTCCACCCGGTGCGTGCCCGGTCCGGGAGGAGCACGCACCCTCGCCACCGGCGCATCGTCTATCAGGTCGGGCTCGGCGTGCGCCTTTGCCAGGGCCACGGTCGGGGCCGGCGGCGGCGGAGGACGGCGCGGCGGCGGGATGTCATCGGTCCGGAGCGCGGTGCGCTTCGGCTTGCTCGCCGCGGTGGAGGCGGTGCATCCCGCGGTGCCCAGCAGCGCAGTGAGGACGAGGGCGGATGCAGCGGTTCCCCGGCGCCGTGCGACGCGCAGAGGCCTGGCCGTCCGAGCCGGTGGGAACACCACTCCAGTTCAGAGGTCTACCCCGGAAACCGGGGGACCTCAGATTTTCGCCGATCCGGGGCCGGTGAACCCTTCCACACTCCAGCGCCCAAGGTCCTCCATCCGCGCCAGGTCGGTGAGATCGAGGAGCACCGGGGTGACCGAGATCAGGTTCTCGTCCAGGACCGCGTTGCAGTCGCTGCCCGGCAGGTCCTCGTGGGTGTACCCGTTCCCGCCGATCCAGTAGTAGCGCCGCCCCCGGGGGTCGGTGTTCTCCACCACCTGGTTCCCGTAGCTGTTCCGGCCCAGGCGGGTGACCGCCCAGCCACGGGGAATGGTGGCCGAGGGGACGTTGACGTTCAGCACCAGGCGCGGCGGCAACGGATGCTCCAGCGCGGCGGCGGTGAGCCCCCGGGCGAACCGGGCGGCATGGGTGAAGTCGAGGGGTCGGGCACGGGCCACCAGGCTGAAGGCGATCGCCGGCACCCCGAGGAGGGAGGCCTCCAGCGCCGCAGCCACCGTGCCGGAGTAGGTCACGTCGTCGGCGAGGTTCGGACCGTGGTTGATCCCCGCGACGGCCAGGCCGGGAACGGCGTCCTTCATCAGATGGTGGATGGCCAGGTAGGCACAGTCGGTGGGCGTGCCGTCCACCGCGAACCAGCGGGGCTTCAGCTTCCGGATCCGCAGCGGCCGGGTGAGGGAGATGGCGTGGGAGGCAGCGCTCTGCTCATGCTCGGGGGCGACCACCCACACCTCGCCCAGCGGCTCCACCGCCTCGACCAGGGCGGCGAGCCCCTCGGCGTGGATGCCGTCGTCGTTGGAGACCAGGATGCGGATGGTCAGCTCCGCCCGCGCTGGAAGACGCTCCGCCCTGGATAGCGCGCGGCGGGTCCGAGCGCCTCCTCGATGCGCAGCAGCTGGTTGTACTTGGCGATCCGGTCGCTCCGCGACGCCGAGCCGGTCTTGATCTGTCCGCAGTCCAGGGCCACCGCCAGGTCGGCGATGGTCACGTCCTCGGTCTCACCCGAGCGGTGGCTCATCACCGCCGCATAGCCGGCGCGCTGGGCCGTGCGGACCGCGTCCACCGTCTCGGTGAGGCTGCCGATCTGGTTCACCTTGACCAGGATCGCGTTGGCCACCTTCTTCTCGATGCCCTTCCTCAGCCGCTCCACGTTGGTGACGAAGATGTCGTCGCCCACCAGCTGCACCGAGCTCCCCAGCGCCCGGGTGAGTGCCGCCCAGCCGTCCCAGTCGTCCTCCGCCATCCCGTCCTCGATGGAGACGATGGGGTACTTGCGGCAGAGCTGGTCGTAGATCGCCACCAGCCCCGCGGCGTCGTAGCTCTTCCCCTCCCCCTTCAGCCGGTAGGTGCGCGTCTTGGAATCGAAGAACTCGGTGGCCGCGACGTCGAGGGCCAGAGCGACGTCCTTCCCCGGAGTGTAGCCGGCGGCGGTGATCGCCTCGCCCACCAGCACCAGCGCCTCCTCGTTGGTGGGGAGGTCCGGAGCGTAGCCGCCCTCGTCCCCCACCCCGGTGGCGAGCTTGCGCGACTTGAGTCCCTTCTTCAGGGCGTGGAAGACCTCCGCACCCATCCTCAGCCCCTCGGCGAAGCTGGAGGCGCCCACCGGAACGACCATGAACTCCTGGAAGTCCACCCGGGTGTCGGCGTGCGCGCCACCGTTGAGGATGTTCATCAGCGGCACCGGCAGCGTCCGGGCCAGCGCCCCTCCGAGGTAGCGAAAGAGCGGCAAGCCCACCGCGGCCGCCGCGGCGTGGGCGGTGGCCAGCGACACCCCGAGGATGGCGTTCGCTCCCAGCTTGCCCTTGTTGGGCGTCCCGTCGAGGGCGAGCATCGCCGCGTCGATCGCTGCCTGGTCCAGGGCGTCCAGTCCCACCAGGGCGGGGGCGATGGAGTCCCGGATGTTGGCCACCGCCTTGCGGACGCCCTTCCCTCCGTAGCGGGCGGGGTCACCGTCCCGGAGCTCGAGGGCCTCGTGGGCTCCGGTGGAGGCACCGCTCGGGACCGCTGCCCGGCCGACGTCTCCGCCGTCGAGCTGGACCTCGACCTCCACCGTGGGATTCCCCCGGGAGTCGAGGATCTCCCGCGCGGCGACGTCGACGATCTCGGTCATGCCGGCCTTGTACACGAGCCGGCCGCCGGGAGGGCAAGTGGATGGAGGGCGCGACTCAGGCGCGGAGGTCGATGACCACCACGCCGCGCTTGGGCTTCTCGTCCCCGCCGTCGTTGTCGCTGCGGCGGACGGGGCGCTCTTCGGGCTCGGGGAGGGGAAGCTCGACCGCGGGCCGCTCGCGCTCTTCGCGCTCCCGCCGATCGCGGCGGTGGGCCTGGTCGATGACGAAGCTGTCGAGCATTCCGTTCTCCGAGGGAGGCGAGCGAGCCGGCCCTTCGTGCCTCATTGTAATGCCCTCGGCACCCCCAGCAAGGTCAGCGGGATTCCACACGTTTCTTGAATGCTTCCAGCATCTTGGGGAGGCTCTGGTCCACCAGGGCATTAACGATCGAGCGGGGCACCAAAGGACCCACCCCCACCTCGATGGTGTACGTCGCTCGCGTCTTGCCGTCGGGCAGCGACTCCAGCGTCCAGCTCCCGCGGTTGTCCTTCATCACCTCGCCCTTGACGAACGTCCAGCGCACCGTCCGTGGGCGGTCCTCCACCATGTGCAGCGTGTAGTGGATGCGCTTCACCAGGTCGATGCCGTAGGCCACGTCGACCTCGTTGCCCTTCCGGCCCGAGCTCTGCGCCTGCTTCACCTCGGGGAGGAACTCGGCATAGCGGTCGTAGTCGGTGACGACGTCGAACACCTTCTCCGCCGGCGCGTCGATGACGATGCTTCGGGTGGCTCCGGCCATGCTCAGCGCCCTCCGCCCTGCGCGCGGGAGAAGTATTCCGGCTTCTTCTCGAAGCGGTGCTGGGCCTGCACGTAGCGCACCGTGCCGGTCTTGCTCCGCATCACCACCGACCAGGTCTCGGCGCCCCCGCCGGTGAAGCGCACCCCCCGCAGGAAGTCGCTGGAGGTGACCCCGGTGGCGGCGAACATCACCTCGCCCTGGGCCAGCTCCTCCGCGGTGTAGATCCGCTTCAGGTCGCTGATCCCCATCTTCCTCGCCCGGGCGATCTCCTCGTCGTTGCGCGGACGGAGCTGCCCCTGCATGTCGCCGCCCACGCTCTTCACCGCCGCGGCGGTGATCACCCCCTCCGGGGCACCGCCGGTCCCCATCAGCACGTCCACTCCGGTCTCGTCGAAGCAGGTGGCCACCCCGCCGGCGACGTCCCCGTCCTCGATGAGCCGGATCCGCGCCCCAACCGTCCGGACCTCGCGGATCAGCTGCTCGTGGCGGGGGCGGTCGAGGATCACCACCGTGAGGTCGTCCACCCCTCGCCCCAGCGCCTTGGCAATGGCCTTCAGATTCTCGGTGGGGGACTTGCGGAGATCGATGCTCCCCCGCGCCCTGGGCCCCACCGCCAGCTTCTCCATATAGGTGTCCGGGGCGTTGAGGAGGTGGCCCCGCTCGGCCAGCGCCACCACCGCGATCGCTCCCGGGCGCCCGTAGGCGCAGAGGTTGGTGCCCTCCAGCGGATCGAGCGCGATGTCGATCCCCGGATCCTCCGCGCCCCAGCGGCCGACCTTCTCCCCGATGTAGAGCATCGGAGCCTCGTCGCGCTCCCCTTCCCCGATCACCACCGTGCCCTGGATGTGGAGCGTGTCGAAGGCCCGGCGCATCGCGTCCACCGCTGCCTGGTCGGAGAGGTTCTTTTCACCGCGGCCCATCAGGCGGGCGGCGGCGATGGCCGCCAGCTCGGTGACCCGGACCACCTCCAGCGCCAGGTTGCGATCCATGCGCGGCCTCCCTCCGACACCCCGACGGGCACGGTACTCCCATTTCCCCGGCCGGAGGACGGAAGCTTTGGGTCACCGCGGGGGCGAGACGAGTTTCGTCACCCACTCGGGGAGCCGGGCCGGCCGCCCGTTCTTCCCCAGACAGGCGTGGACCGTGGTCCCGGTGCAGAGGACGGCGGTCTCGCCGACGCGGGTCACCTGGTAGGCGAAGGTCAGCCGGACACGGCTCACCTCACGCACTTCGGTACCGATGGCGAGCAGGTCGTCGTAGCGGGCGGGCGCCTGGTAGCGGCAGGTGGCCTCCACCACCGGGAGCATCAGTCCGCTGGCCTCCATCTCCACGTAACTCCCTCCGTGGGCACGGAAGAACTCGCTCCGGGCCAGCTCGAAGTAGCGGAGGTAGTTGGCGTAGTAGACGACCCCCATCTGGTCGGTGTCGCCGTAGATGACCCGGACGCGCGCCTCGAACATTCGTCCGGCGGACCGTAGGCGGTGGTGGGAGAGCGGACAAGCGCCGCGCTCGGGTCGCCCGGGCGGCTACACTCCCGGGCCACCGCGATGCTCCGACCCCTGCTCTGCTCGCTGCTCCTGGCATCGGCTCCGGCCCTGGCCAAGCCACCCCGGTTGACCCTCTTCATCACCGTCGATGCGCTGGGGACCGACGTCCTGCTCCGCAGCCGCGCCCACCTCAAGGGAGGACTGGCGACGCTCCTCGACAAGGGCGCGCTCTATCCCGACGTGCGCTACGAGCAGGCCTTCATCGCCACCGCGCCCGGCCACGCCATCCTCTCCACTGGCGCCTACCCCTGGCGCACCGGCATCGTGGGCAACCGGGTCCTCAACCGGGTCAGCGGCAAGGAGGAGCCGATCTTCTGGGACTCGGCCCACCCGGCGCTGGAGGCCCCGCCCGGGGTCGACGACGTCTCGCCCGAGGCGCTACAGGCCGAGACGCTGGCCGACCACCTCCGCCTGTTCACCAACGGACGGGGCAAGGTCATCGTCCTCTCCGGAAAGGCGCGGGCGGCGATCGCCCTCGCCGGCCGGCTGGGCCAGCCGTTCTGGTTCAACGAGCAGGTCGGAAAGCTCGTCACCGGCACCGCCTACGCCAAGGAGCTGCCCGGCTGGGTGCGGATCTTCAACGACCGCCGGCTCGCCGACGGGTACTTCAACACCGAGTGGGGGCTGCTGCTGCCGGCGAAGGAATACGTGGGCGACGACGATCGGCCGTTCGAGGCCCCGGCCTACGGGATGCGGCGGACGTTTCCCCATCCGCTCAACGGAGGTGCCTCGGCGCCTGGCCCCGCCTCCTATGCGGCGATGAACGCCTCGCCGTTCGGCAACGAGCTGCTGGTGCAGGCGGCCAAGGCGGCCATCCTCGCCGAGGGGCTGGGGAAGGACGACGTCCCGGATCTGCTGGCGATCAGCTTCAGCTCCACCGACTTCATCGAGCACCAGTTCGGGCCCTACTCCTGGGAGATGCAGGACGCGCTGGTGCGCCTGGACAAGCAGCTCACCGACCTCCTCGCCGCGGCGGAGAAGGCCGCTGGCGGCCGGCAGAACCTCCTGGTCATCCTCTCCGCGGACCACGGGGGCGCGGCGCTGCCCGAGGAGTGGATCGCCGCCGGCATCGCCTCCACCCGGGTGAAGCCCTCCGCGCTGCGCCAGGGTCTGGGCAACGAGCTGCAGGGCCGCTTCGGCGCCCCGCTGCTCCTGGGTCTGGTGGACCAGGAGGTGTACCTCAACGCCAAGGCCATCTCGGAGAAGAAGCTGGACGGGGCCCAGGTGCGCCGGGCGGCGGCGGAGTGGCTCGGCCGCCAGCCGGGAATCGCCGCCGCGGTCACCCGCGACGACATCGAGTCCAACCTCGGCTGCGGTGGATTCCTCCCTGCCCTGCGCCGCGGGCATTTCCCGGAGCGCAGCGGGGACATCAGCTTCGTCCTCAAGCCCTTCACCGTGCTCGGCGACGAGGACGCCGGGACCGGCCACGGGCAGCCTTACGCCTACGACAACCAGGTGCCGCTGGTGCTCTTCGGCAAGGGCGTGCGGCCCGGGCTGTTCCGGCTCCAGGCCCACGCCTCCGACGTGGCGCCCACCGCGGCGCTGCTGATGGAGATGGGGGCACCCGCATCGGCGGAGGGCGAGCCACGCTCGGAGAGCATCACCCAGAACCGTTCGCCCTGACCTCGGGCTAGCGGCCGGGAGGGCTGGGCGAGACCAAGGGGACGATCTCCAGCGAGAGGTCCATCGCCCGGGCGGAGTGAGTCAGCGCGCCCATGGAGACGAAGTCCACCCCCAGCTGGGCGAGCTTCGGCAGTCGCTCGAGGGTGATGTTCCCCGACACCTCCAGCCGGACCCGCCCTGCGGCGAGCCGGACTCCCTCCGCCACCTGCCGGTCGTCCATGTTGTCCAGAAGAACGATGTCGGCACCTCCGGCGATGGCCGCCGGGAGCTGATCGAGCCGGGTGACCTCCACCTCGACCTTCACCAGCAGCGGGGCGTGGGCCCGGGCCCGCTTCACCGCCGCCTCCACGTCACCGCCGACCGCCACCAGGTGGTTGTCCTTGATCAGCACTCCGTCGAAGAGCCCGAAGCGGTGGTTCGACGCTCCTCCGGCACGCACCGCCTCCTTGCTCAGGGCTCGCATTCCCGGCGAGGTCTTCCGGGTGTCGATGATCCGCAGCGGTGTTCCCCGCACCGCATCGGCCGCCCGCGCGGCGAGGGTGGCAATACCGCAGGTCCGCTGGAGGATGTTCAGGGCGGGGCGCTCGCCGATCAGCAGGGTCCGCAGGCGAGCCTCGACCGAGGCCAGCGCTTGGCGCCCGGCGATGCGGGCGCCTTCGGAGGCGGTGAAGCGCACCTGAGCTTCCGGCTCGAGCCGGGCGAAGACGCGGGCGAAGGCGGCGGAGCCAGCCAGCACCAGCGCCTCCTTCGCCCAGAGCTCCGCCCTCCCCCGGCTCCCCTCGGGGATGAGTGCCTGGGTGGTGACGTCCCCGGCCGCGCCCAGGTCCTCGTCCAGCGCGAGGTCGATGAGGCGGTCGAGGAAGTCCATGC
>Ga0318562_10000260_pt1 | contig 24942 bp, 22 predicted proteins | sample GRESIP066b5f18_FD_203688 | JGI IMG/M metagenome (GOLD analysis project Ga0318562, IMG submission 203688) | Tropical soil microbial communities from Luquillo Experimental Forest, Puerto Rico - GRE.SIPMG.066b5f18 | ecosystem: Environmental > Terrestrial > Soil > Tropical forest > Bulk soil... | reverse complement strand
CCCCAACCCACTCCCGCAAGGGGAGAGGGAGAAAAAGCCGGGCCTTTTAAATAGATTCTTATTGTATTTTACTGGGATTTTTTCTCTTTTAGTCATGGTGAAAGCTTAATTATATTTATAATAAAAATATGCTAATTAAGTAAATTAAGTAGTTAGAGAACTGCGTTTTAATTCCCTCCGGTTCTGGATTTTCCCCCTCTCCCCTTGCGGGGGAGGGCTGGGGAGAGGGGTATTCGCAAGAGCTTTAAAGGGGCGCTCAATTCCTCTGGTGGTAATTCCCCCTCTCCCCAACCCACTCCCGCAAGGGGAGAGGGAGAAAAAGCCGGGCCTTTTAAATAGATTCTTATTGTATTTTACTGGGATTTTTTCTCTTTTAGTCATGGTGAAGGCTTAATTATATTTATAATAAAAATTCGCTAATTTACTAGGTTAACTAGGTAGAGAACTGCGTTTATAGGAATAATGCTGAGCTATGTTGTGTTTTTGCCGTATTATAATAACTTGAATCTCGTTTGTTATATTTATTTTGAAGAAATGGGTATTTTAATGGTAATTGAGAATCTTGGTCTTAGTGAAGCGCTTGTAAAGGCAATTACTGAAAAGGGTTATACGACATGGTCACCTATTCAGCAGGAGTCTATTCCGAGTATTTTACGTGGTGTCGATTTGATAGCATGCGCGCAGACGGGCACTGGTAAAACTGCAAGCTTTACTTTGCCATTATTAGAATTGCTCAGCAGGGGTAAAACCATGAAGAGCAAGGCGCCACGTGCACTTGTATTAGCACCTACGCGCGAGCTGGCCTTGCAAATCAATGAATCAATCTTGGCTTATGGCAAACATAGCTCCTTGCGTACAAATATAGTTTACGGGGGCGTGAAGATTACTAAGCAAATTTTAAGACTTCAAAGCATTGTCGATATTTTGGTGGCGACTCCAGGACGCCTCATGGATCTTTATCAGCAGGGTGCTGTAGCGTTAGATAATATTGAAATTCTTGTGCTCGACGAAGCTGATCGTATGCTCGATATGGGCTTTATTCATGCAATTAAGAAAATTATCTCTAAATTACCTAAAAATAGGCAAAATTTGTTGTTTTCAGCGACTTTCTCGCCTGAAATCAGAGGATTTGCTCAAAGCTTTTTAGTAAATCCTCAACAAATTAATATCACCCCTCAAAATACAACGGCTAAAAGTGTTGAGCATAAGCTTTATCCTGTTGATAAGGGCAGAAAAGCTGAGCTTCTGAGTTATTTGATTCGCGAGAAAAAATGGCAAAAAGCGCTGGTTTTTAGCCGTACCAAGCATGGGGCTAATAAACTAGTTCAAAAACTCATGCGCGATAATATATCTGCCCTTGCTATTCACGGTAATAAAAGTCAGGCTCAACGGGTTAATGCGTTGACGAGCTTTAAAGAAGGGAAAATTCAAATTCTCGTAGCAACAGATATAGCTTCGCGAGGAATAGATATTGAACAGCTTCCACAAGTGGTGAATTTTGACTTGCCTTATGTTCCTGAAGATTACGTACATAGAATTGGCCGAACCGGTCGTGCTGGAGCACAGGGTCAAGCTATTTCGTTGTTTAGTGCTGACGAGTATAAGCAACTTAATGATATTGAAAAAGTCCTTAAAAAACCTATTCAGCGAGAAATTATTGCGGGTTTTGAGCCTTTATTAGAATTTGTCGAAGAAAGAGAAGAGCATACTCCAAGGCCTTCTTCCGGGCAGCGTCGCTTTCATAATCGCGGCAGAAGTCGGTGATAAATATATATAATTAAGCCAATTATATCTCTTATCTAAATCTCTATGGGGAGAGCCAGATTTGGAAACATATTTATTAATTGCGTTATTAATATATATAATTATTATGCTCGTGGCTTCTTTAATTGGCCGCAAAAAAGTCAAAAACGAGTACGATTTTTTAGTAGCCGGGCGTAGGCTTTCTTTGCCTTTTTCATGCGCGACTTTATTTGCCACGTGGTTTGGTGCGGGTACTTTATTAACTGCCACGGATCAGATTCGGGCTGAAGGGCTGATGGCGGCAGCCCTCGAGCCTTATGGGGCGGGTTTTTGTTTAATAATAGCCGGTCTATTTTTTGCAAAACCTCTTTGGGAAATGAGATTACTTACAGTGGCCGATTTTTTTAGAATAAAATTTGGACCACGCGCAGAAGAGCTCTCAATTTTTCTCACTACACCTGGTTATATTGCATGGATTGCGGTCCAATTAATGGCTTCAGCCGAAGTTTTACATATTTTTCTTGGATGGCCCCTTGAGTTCAATATAATTTTAGTAGCGCTTATAGCGATGGTTTTTACGTTGCTTGGCGGTATGTGGTCTATTGCTATAACCGATTTAATCCAAATGTTAGTTATTTTAGTTGGTCTTATAGCAATATTTTATGGCGTAATTTCTTTTTGGGGGCAGGGGTCTTTTGTTCAGGGCATCGCTTCAGCAACGAGCGACATGCGCTTGTCTGATATGATAAATTTAGAAAAAAATCGCCTGGTACAACTATGTAGCTTTATTAACGTCTTTCTCATAGCGGCTTTGGGCAATATCCCCGGTCAAGATTTTACCCAACGTATTTTTTCCGCTCGATCGTCATGTATAGCACAAAAAGCTTGTTTGATGGCGGGGATTTTCTATGTATTAATAGGTTCACTGCCAGTATTCTTAGGAATAGCCTCACGCTATCTTGTGCCTGAAGAATCACAGAGCTTTATTCTTTTGAGCCTTGCTCAGCAATTTGTCAGTCCAGCCTTTGCTGTATTATTTGTGATGGCTATTTTGGCAGCTGTATTTTCTACCCTCGATAGCTCAATGCTTGCAACAGCTGGTCCCTTGGCTCATAACGTACTTAAAAAATATGCACCGCGCCATTTTTCAACAATTAGACTTTGTCAAATAAGCATTGTCGGTGTGACTTTTTTAAGTATTATAGTCGCCCTCAACGGAAGCCATATTTACGCCATGCTAGAAGCTTCATATTCATGCAGCCTGTCTATATTTTTTGCCCCCCTAACAATAGGGCTCTTTAGCAAAGATAAATACGTCCCCCATGCAGCTATTACTTCAATGCTCGTAGGCGCTGGCATTTGGAGCATTGATTTATTTACCAGCACGGCTTTTCCTTTGCCAGTAATCGCCGCTATTATGTCTTTTCTTAGTTATTATATTTGTTCTTATATTATTATGAAAATAAGATATATTATTCCCATTCGATAGTTGCTGGTGGTTTATGAGATATATCATAAGTCACCCGCGCAACACCGGGGACTTCGTTAATAATTCGACTCGATGCGCGCGCTAATAATTCATAGGGTAGCTCGGCCCAACGGGCAGTCATAAAGTCAGTGGTTTCTACTGCTCTTAGTGCTATTACGTATGAATAATTACGTGCATCGCCCATGACGCCTACGCTTTTTACGGGTAAAAAAACGGCAAAAGCTTGGCTTACTTTATTATAATAATCAAACTCGTGTAAACACTCTGTGAAAATTGCATCAGCTTGACGAAGAATAGTAATATAAGAAATTTTAACTTCGCCTAAAATACGCACCGCGAGACCAGGGCCGGGAAAGGGATGGCGATAGACCATTTTTTCGGGCAAGCCTAAAGCAAGTCCAAGTTTTCGTACTTCGTCTTTAAAGAGCAGGCGTAGTGGCTCACAAAGCTTAAGTTGCATGGTTTCGGGTAAGCCTCCCACGTTGTGATGCGATTTAATAACATGGGCCTGGGTATTATGTGTTCCTGCAGATTCAATAACATCGGGATAAATAGTACCCTGTGCGAGCCATTTTATATGGGGTAAGCGAGAAGCTTCCTGGTCAAATACTTCGATAAAAATTTTGCCAATGAGCTTACGTTTTTCCTCAGGGTCACTAATATTTTTAAGACGAGCATAGAAAATTTCTTTGGCATCGACTTTAATTACTTCAACACCCATATTTTCTTTAAGTATGCTCATAACCTGCTCGGCTTCGTTAAGACGCAATAGACCGTTGTCCACGAAAACGCAGGTAAGCCTACGGCCTATTACACGATGCAATAAAGCAGCTACGACGCACGAATCTACCCCACCGGAGAGCGCCAAAAGAACGTTTTCGTCACCGAGCTGTTCTTGCAGATTCGCTTCCAAAAGAGAAATAATCTGTGCGGGAGTCCATTCAGGTTTTACTTTGCAAATATCAAATAAAAATTTTTCTATTATGAGTTGGCCTTGTTCTGACTGCGTTACTTCAGGATGAAATTGCAACGCATAGTAACGCCTCTTTTTATCAGCCATAGCAACGATAGGAGTGTTATCACTGGATGCGATAACTTCAAATCCATCAGGAGCTTTCACTACTTTATCTTGATGACTCATCCAGACCGAATATTTTTGCGATTCCTCATCACTGGGCCATAATAAACTTGGCGTGTTTATGTAAATTTCAGTAGAGCCATATTCTCTCTTAGATGACACCTCGACTTTACCACCCAACTGATGAGCTAAAGCCTGCATGCCGTAGCAGATTCCTAAGATGGCGCAGCCTCGATCAAATATATGTTCAGGTATGCGCGGGGAATTTTCAAGAAGTACGGATTCAGGGCCTCCCGATAAAATTATACCTTGGGGGGCAAAGCTACGAATTTTATCGGCACTGGTATCATAAGAATAAATTTCGCAATAAACACCAGCTTCTCGAACGCGTCGTGCAATAAGCTGAGTATACTGAGAACCAAAATCTAAAATAAGTATTTTATTTGCTGAATTATACATTAGTTTACTCGATAGTTAGGGGCTTCTTTAGTAATAGTGACATCATGAACGTGGCTTTCTCTAATGCCGGCATTGGTAATACGAACAAATTTGGTCTCGGTGCGTAGAGCATCAATAGTACTAACTCCAACATAGCCCATACTTGAGCGAACGCCGCCCATAAGTTGGTGAACCACATGGAGTAAGCTTCCTCTTGATGGGATGCGACCCTCAATACCTTCAGGAACAAGTTTCTCTTCGCCCTGATCTGCAGATTGAAAATATCGGTCACTCGAGCCTTGGCTTTGAGCCATAGCTCCCAATGAACCCATGCCACGATAGCTTTTATAAGAGCGACCTTGATAAAGAATATGCTCCCCAGGAGCCTCGTCAGTACCCGCCAATAAACTACCAACCATGACGCAGGATGCCCCTGCAGCAAGAGCTTTAGCTATATCTCCCGAATAACGCAGGCCTCCATCGGCAATTACTGGTATGTTGGTGCCCAAAAGTGCTTTAGAAATATTAAAAATAGCGGTGATTTGAGGAACACCGACTCCGGTAACAATACGTGTAGTACAGATCGACCCCGGTCCAATACCTACTTTAATAGCGTCGGCTCCTGCAGCGACAAGCGCGAGTGCGCCTTCAGCAGTTGCTATATTGCCTGCAATAACTTGCACGTGAGGAAAATATTTCTTAAACCATTTGACTCGCTCTAAAACACCCTGAGAGTGGCCATGCGCCGTATCAACGACAATTACATCAGCGCCAGCTTCTACTAAAGCATGTGCTCTTTCTTCTGTATCTTTGTGAGTTCCGACAGCAGCTCCTACACAAAGACGCCCAGCATCATCTTTGCAGGCGAGGGGCTTGTCTTTGGCTTTTTGTAAATCCTTAACCGTAATAAGTCCCCGAAGTTGGAAATAATTATTAACCACCAGAATTTTTTCTAGGCGACGTTCTCTAAATAGCTGCACCACCGTTTCCATAGGGGTGCCCTCTAAAACCGTAACAAGACGCGCTTCTGGAGTCATGATCGTGCTCACCGGCGAGCTCAAATTACTTTCAAAGCGATAATCTCGATGGGTTACGATGCCAATAAGCCTGTTGTCATCAGCAACAACAGGCGCACCCGAAATTCCATGAGCTTTTACGAGTTGTAATAATTTTTCTATGCTCGTATTTGCTTGAACCGTAACAGGTTCTTTAACAACGCCACTCTCAAATTTTTTCACCTTACGAATTTCATGGGCTTGCGCTGAAATAGACATATTTTTATGAATAATGCCTATACCGCCTTCCTGCGCAAGTGCAGTCGCAAGCCTTGAGTCAGTCACCGTGTCCATTGCAGCTGAGACGAGAGGGATATTTAGTAGGATATTTCGAGTGAGGCGTGTTTTTAAAGAAACATCTTTGGGCAGAACTGCAGAGTAGGCAGGAACTAATAAGACATCATCAAAAGTAAGGGCTTCTTCGATAATACGCAAGGGACACCTCAATTGGATAAAAATAACCCGCTACGTAGGTGCTTTTAGGAAAAAAATAAAGGGCTTAAAATTTTTATTGCTTTATCAGTAGGATAGCAAAATGGCATTCCAGCTAGCCCACCCGGTTGAGCTTTCTGTCTCTTGATCACATTTTTTCACCTGCTGCGATTCCCCCAACCCTTGTCGTGCCGTGGCTTGTCCACGGCATCCAGGGAGCAATATTTACTTGCCCTAAAATAAGTAAATCTATTAGCTTCTGAGCAAGCTTCGCCTGGATGCCGCGGACAAGCCGCGGCACGACGAGGGTTGGGGGAATCGCAGCAGGTGAAAAAATGCGATCAAGAGATAGGTTGAGCTTTGGGGGAAGCTATGTTTTTGTCGGCTATGTGAACCTATTGATTGAGCGTCGGGGTTTGGCAGGCACAGCCGGCGATTTCAGCGACACATACTTGTCCCGTAGGGCAGGCGCCACCGCACGCAGGTTCTGAAGATTGCGCGCAGGGTAAAATAATTTGGCACGAACAGCCTTGAGCACCAGCCACACACTCTTCTTGCTCCCCGCAAGTCCCACCGCATTGCGGCGCTGTGGATTGCGCGCAAGGAAGTTGGCATGAGCAACCCACTGCAGCCTGAAGACATGTTAGTCCAAAAGGACAAGCGCCTCCGCATTGTGGAGCCGAGGAAAACAAACAGGACATCTCACACGAGCAGCCTGCAAGTCCCGCTATACATGTTTGGCCAAGGGGACAAGAACCCCCGCACTGTGGAGCTGTGGCTTGCGCGCATGCAGGAGTTTGGCATGAGCAGCTATCTGCACCGGCCACGCATACTTGTCCCGTAGGGCAAGTTCCCCCGCACTGCGGGGCCGTTGAGTCGGCGCATGCTGGGGTTTGGCATGAGCAGCTGTTTAGACCGGCTGTGCATACTTGCCCTGTGGGGCATGTCCCTCCACACTGTGGAGCCGTTGAGTCGACACATGCCGGAGTTTCACACGAGCATGTCCCTGCGTTGTCCACGCACACTTGTCCCGTAGGGCAAGTTCCTCCACACTGAGGAGCCGTTGAGTCGGCACATGCCGGAGTTTCGCAGGCGCATGTTCCCGCGTTGTCAGCGCAGACTTGTCCCGTAGGGCATGTCCCTCCACACTGAGGAGCTGTTGAGTCGGCACATGCCGGAGTTTCACACGAGCATGTCCCTGCGTTGTCCACGCAAACTTGTCCCGTAGGGCAAGTTCCTCCACACTGAGGAGCCGTTGAGTCGGCACATGCCGGAGTTTCGCAGGCGCATGTTCCCGCGTTGTCAGCGCAGACTTGTCCCGTAGGGCAAGTTCCCCCACACTGAGGAGCCGTTGAGTCGGCACATGCCGGAGTTTCGCAGGCGCATGTTCCCGCATCATCGATGCACACCTGTCCTGTAGGGCAAGAACCGCCACACTGAGGAGCCGTTGATTGTGCACAAGTTGGGATTTCGCATGAGCATGTCCCTGCGTCGTCTATGCAAAGTTGTCCTGTAGGGCAAGAACCGCCACACTGAGGAGCCGTTGATTGTGCACAAGTTGGGATTTCGCATGAGCATGTCCCTGCGTCGTCTATGCAAAGTTGTCCTGTGGGGCATGAACCGCCACACTGAGGAGCCGTTGATTGTGCACAAGTTGGGATTTCGCATGAGCATGTCCCTGCGTCGTCTATGCAAAGTTGTCCTGTAGGGCACGAACCGCCACACTGTGGAGCCGTTGATTGTGCACAAGTTGGGATTTCGCACGAGCAAGTCCCTGCGTCGTCTACGCAAAGTTGTCCTGTGGGGCATGAACCGCCACACTGTGGAGCCGTTGATTGTGCACAAGTTGGGATTTCGCATGAGCAAGTCCCTGCGTCGTCTATGCAAAGTTGTCCTGTGGGGCATGAACCACCACATTGTGGAGCCGTCGATTGTGCACAAGTTGGGATTTCGCACGAGCAAGTCCCTGCGTCGTCTATGCAAAGTTGTCCTGTGGGGCATGAACCGCCACACTGTGGAGCCGTTGATTGTGCGCAAGTTGGTATCTCGCATGAGCAGGTTTCAGCGCTCGCTAAGCAGACTTGGTCATCAGGGCAGATGCCATTGCAAGCTGGTGCCTGGCTTGCTTCGCATGGCTTTATTTTTGGGCGACATTCGCATGAGCCATTATGACTAAAGCAGAGTTCGTTAGGAGGGCACGAACCGCTGCATTGAGGGGCACGGCTTTTTTCACAACTCTTTCTGTGATGGCCACCGCCGCCGCCATCGTCATCACGATTGGCAAATTTACCCCCGCCTTGCGGGAATCCAGTAAATATTGGAGGCAAAGAAAAAGGCGGTAATAGAGGGGGAGTTATGGCAGGTGCTGAAATAATATCCAAAACCTGTGGGTCTTTCTGATCACTGGTATTAGTTGAATCGTCTTTTAATTCTTGTCCAGAATTCTTTGCGCTCGGAACTGAATTTGGTTTGCAAGCTATGTTGATAAAAGTAATCAAGCTGAGCATAAAGAAAAGTGTTCGTATCATGATTATTTCCAACTTAAGGTCCGCATTAAATAATATGTAATTATTTTAAATTAAACAAAAATATATATTTTATCTGCGGTTAATTATACGCGAAGCAGGAAAAGCTTAGTGCTTTTATGTTTGTGACTGAGCGGCCATTGACATCTCACCCAGAAGTTTCATTTTTCAGGGAAGTGAATATACCACGAGGACAATAATGAACGGCAAGAAATTTGGGATTTGCGCTTACATGTTGCTTATGCTTAGTTTTGGCTCTTTATCGGGCGCCTATGCCATGAACAACGATAATCGCTTTAATGTCGCCCCCAATAGGATGAATCTTAAGCATTATAAAGCTAAATTATTGGGTGCGCAGGATGGAGCGAAAATTCTCAAAGGAAAAGCAGAAAAGCTTGAGAAACGATATCGCGAGATCTTAAAAGAATGCAAAGCTAAAAAGCATGAATTGGGGGAAGATACAAAGCTTTCGGCGCAAGCGATGTCTCGAACCCGATTTGCCTGCGGAGAGATTGGGCCCTTAGTCGCTGCTACAGTGACCAAACCAAGCGTTGTTGTAGAAGTGGGTAATCAGATACTCAGCGGTGTAACCACGCCAACTTTTACTGCTCTTATACATGATCAACAACAAGAATATGGAAGATTGCATCAAGGAGGGCAGGAGTTTAAGCAAACGAGATTACTCTATCTTAAAATGTTAAAAAATATTATTAATATTGCTCAATTACAGGCATCTTATAATATTTTTGATTCTGAAGTGAAGAGAACAAGAAGACGGGTCAATGCGATTGAAAAAATTCTCATACCTAAAAATCAAGCGACTATTCGTTATATCGAAGACGAAATCGATGAGGCTGAGCGGGAAGATAAATATCGCATAAAAAAAATGAAGGCTAAGAAACAAGCTGAAATAGATGAAATGCAAGCAGAAACAGAAAGGTGGCGACAAGAAAATCCGCTCAATGAAGATTCGGCAAATCTTCATTCTTCGTCTTCAGAAGAGAGTTTATTCTAAGAAATTTCTCGCGAGGCGCCCGCTTTTCGCGGGCTTTTCCGATGAGCAACCTGAACTGAGTCTTAGTTTTGCATATTATTCAGGACAGCAAGTATGCGTAGGCTCATCTTCGACGTTAGAATAATATATTGCTACATAGTTATTATAGGAATGTTCTCTTTTTTCAAAATAACCGCCATGAACAGTTGCATGATGTCTTTCCACCATATGCTTTGTCCGCTCAAAAAGAGAATCTAAAGTCCAAGCTCTGCAAATTGGACAGCGAGGAAAATCCCACAGTTGTACCGTATTTGTTCTTGAGATTAATTCTGGAAATTCTTTAAGATTAAAATGTTCGCCTGTTTTCTTGAGAATTTCTGAGGATGCTTTTTTTAATTTTCCATAATGAAGATAATGCTCAAGTATGCGCCCCTCTTTGCTCGATAGCTCAAAAAAATGAAAGCCCTCGTTATCTAATCCGACATAAAAGGAGCTTTCAGAAGGGTTTTGCAATATACTACTTTGTTTTAATAAAGCATTATTTTTAGCTATAATAAATTTATGTCCACCAACGTTAAATCGCTCATGAGTATCCATTGCTGCGAGCACCGTGGGGATTATGCAGATCCCTATTGCAGCAAGTATCTTGATTGTGCTCATTAGTTACTCCTTGTTTTGCTTATTTGTCACTACCAATATATTTTTTCTTTGGCGGTTATTGCTCGCGCGCATATGGGGCAGTTTGATGAAATTTTTCCAGCGCAATCGCTACATGCACAAAGATGGTTGCAGGGTTTCATGAGAATATCTTTGGGATTATTTAAGCAAACAGTGCATGCCATTTCGCCAGATACGCTTGCTTCTGTGAGCCAAAAGCAATTATCGAGACTGAGCTTGTCAGAAGGGAACTTCAACATAGTATTGAGATCGATCCGGATGCTGAGTTTGTTGCTTGTAGCGACAGTTTTTAACTTGCGCAAATTCTCAAAAACTTCTTTGGAAATTTCATAGATAGAATTATCGTCGTTAAAAATAACTTGATAATCATCCCAAATAATCCCAGGCTTTTTTCTTAATAAAATTGTATCAGGTTTTTTGGTCATGACGAGGTGTCGTAAAGAATCGGTGATATAAAAATTATTAGTGATATCCTCGGCCGAATTAAGAAAAATATCGCCTTGGTTTCTATAATTTAAGACGCCTTTGCGAGTAATGGCATCCTGTACTATGCTATTAAACATGGGCATAAATCGTATCAAAATGCGAAAAACTACGCTGCCTTCATGAATAATATCTTCGTAATAATCGCGTTTATTCTTGCCAGAGGTGACAAACCACTGACTTTTTCTTGAGCTAAGTTTAGTGGGCTCAAATTGAACATCTGCAAAGAGATTAAAGCCTATTAACAAAGATACGAGAGCCATTAGTTTTGGCATTAAATAATACTCCGATTGTAGGCACAGTAAGGCTAATAATCACGGAGCGAGAAATATTATTCCGCTTCCAATTCTTATTAAATCAAAACGCTAAAGGAGCGCCTTATGCTTTCTTCTAAGAGTTTTGTTTTGTGCTATTTTATATGCTGTCTTACTGCTCCTAATGCCATGGCGGATTATGAAAAGAAAAAAGTTGGTGTCATTGAAGATGATTGCACTCGCTATAATCTCTTTTTAAGCTTTAAAGCGCAGGCTCGTAGTAAATTATTTATTAATAACACAAAGAGGCGGCTTGTATTTTGGAATCCAGAAGAAACAACTATAGAGCTCGAAGCTGGTAAAACAAAAAAGGCTCCTTGGGCGTTTAAGCTCAGACAAGAAGTATATCTAAGTTACAGAAATAGGGGTTATGAGGTACATTCTTCGCTGCCCAAGCTAAACTCAGATATTTTTTTAGCAGAAGGCGTCTATACTTTTAGCGAAGAGCAGGTTGGGAACTAATATTTATATTTTTAGCGCGCTGAAAATATATGAGGCTTTTCGTTAGTTATAGCTCACATAGAAATAAACCTGAGGGAGAGCGCCAGCATGAATTTCAATAAACGGTTTTTTTTTTAGCGACGTTCTTTTATGCGATATCTTTTTGGGCATCCGCAGATAATTCTGAGATAAATAAACTTATTAATGGTTGGGATAAGCTTTCGTTTTTGTGCCTGGTTGACCACATTACTGCACCCGTACCCACCTATGTGTCTATTCAACATAACTATCAAGCAGATAGTATTTGGCGAACAGATAACCCAATTTTTGTAAACTTAATAGCAGATCTTGTTACAAGGCAAACCCCAATTGACCAATCTGAATTGTTTCGCGGTGACTTTCTTGGACTCACCTTGAGTGAAACATTAGCGTTTAGAGAAGTGCTCCACGAACGTCTGAATCATGAAATTGTATTTTGGAAAAGCCCAGATATAATTAACGTCTATATTCAACCTTTTGGCAAATCTTACGAACGAGAATTTCTAACATCAGGTAAAACAATTTTAGATGCTATCCGACGCCTACCCAATTTTCAAACAAAAGTTGATAACGGAATCCAACAAGCGCTTGAAATGTTCAGCCAGGTTCCGGCAAAGAAATAAAAATATCTTAAAACGATTGGGTTTTGATATAGCAAACCCGATCGTTATGCAGCGTCTGATAAGTATAAGCGCATAGAATTTCATAAAATTGAGCGACGAGATCATCGACAGTTGCTGTATTTCAATGTAAGCACCTGTAATGCAACAGCATTTTTTCGCTTAATATTAGATGAATATATATGCTTGAATTTTAAGCGATATTAAAACGAGCCAAGACTTACTTTTGGGCATGTCTGTTTGATTAATGGGATTAAAATTTGCCTTATTTTAATCAACACAATCGAGGAACTAATGAAATACATGTGTTTATCTACTTTGCTCTTCATCTTGTCCGCAGCTTTATTTTCTATGGACCGAAATTTCAAAGCGCAGTTTTTTATGGATCGAAATGAAAATATAATAGTGGCATATGAATCAGGAAATTTGTATTTAAGAGAGTCCAATGGGAAATGGGATGAGCTAACGTTTTATCCTGGGGAAAAAGAACTTTCATATGATGCTCTAAAAACTAAAATTAAAGATACTTTCTTTTTAGAAAATGCAGTACCGGTCGAAGAAGTTAGTCGACCTTTTATTAAGGAATATCTTCTACCAATAGCAAGAATTCTTAAAGACCATGATTATGAATTTCAAGTATCTGTCATAATAGATTTTGATTTTACTTTTCCAAGCGTGTTTATTTCTCCGATTACGATGGCGGCATGGGGCGATTATCTTGCCGCGGGTACTTGTGTCTTAAAAAACCTCTCTCTTATAGGCAATGATCTTAATGACGTTCTTCTTATGCATTTGGAAAATGGTTTGAAAAATAATAATTCTGTTGAAAAAGTAATTTTTATTAATAATAAAGGAGGAAATCGATTAGCACTTTTGTGTGGCAATTTGTTTCTTTATAATAAAACAATAAAGTATCTGTGGGCTCGTGAAAATCTTATTGATAATTTCGGTGCAGCCATTATTGCTTCAGCTATCGAAGATGCTCCTTGGGAAAATAGGATTTCGCGCTTTTCTCTAGAAAAGAATTATGCAATGGATAATAAAGGAAAGAAAAAATTACATGATGCGAAAGATAGTTTGAATATTGGCCGTTCAACTCAAAAACATTTGGTGCTCGAGCTCTATACCGATAAATTTTCCGATGAAAGTTCTTCTTTAGATTCTTCTTCCAAAAAAAACAGACCTAATAAGAAGAAAGATAAAGATAAAGATAAAGATAAAGAAAAGCAAAAAAGAGAAAAGAAGACTCAAACAAACGCAAAATAAAATTTCGAAAGGGCTGGCCAGTTAGTGGCCAGCAAAAAATTATTTTTGCCCCATCACATAATCGACGAGCGTTCTGACGGCAAAACCTACGGCACCGGTAGAATTATAGGGGTGACATTTATGATTTGTTGCAGGGCCAGCTATGTCGAGATGAGCCCACTTAACATTTTCGTTAATAAACTCTTCTAAAAATAAAGCAGCAGTGATCGAACCACCATAACGGTCACCGCAGTTTTTTATATCGGCGATAGGGGATTTGATGACACTTTTTAATTCTTTGAGAACAGGAAGGCGCCAGAAAGATTCGCCGGTATTTCGGCCGCTCGCAATTAAGGCCTGACAAAGCGCATCATCGTTGCTAAATATTCCAGCGGTTTTTTGCCCTAAAGCGACGACACAGGCCCCTGTAAGCGTGGCTACATCAATGAGCGTATCGGGTTTATCACGTTCTTGGGCATAATTAATAGTATCGGCAAGCACCAACCGTCCTTCGGCGTCAGTATTGGTGATTTCAACGGTTGTGCCCTTTCGTGATACTAAAATATCTCCAGGATGATAAGAGTGTGGTCCAACGCCATTTTCAACACAGCCCATATAGCCTACGACGTTTATTGACGGAGCCAATTGGCTGATTGCCTTCATAGCTCCCAATACAGCTGCGGCACCGGACATATCAACTTTCATGTCTAACATACCGTCGGCGTTTTTTATATCGAGACCACCTGTATCAAAAGTTACGCCTTTACCTATGAGTGCTATGACTCGTTTGCTGGGTTTCTTAGGTTTATAGCTTAAGCGAATAAGGCGAGGAGGAGCTGCCATGCTTGATGCACTGGCTACCGCGAGCAAAAGCCTCATGCCTTCTTTTTTAAGCTGCTTTTCATCAAGTATGTCTATTTCTAGGCCGCAGCTTTTAGCTGTCTGATCGGCAATTTTCGCCAATTTTTCGGGATTGAGCTCCATAGGACCTTCGTTGATAAGATCCCGACTGAGGCATACGCTTTCACTAATTTCTTGAGCGCGCACAAGAGCATATTTAAATTCTGTGGCTGGTTCATCGTTAAGAAGAATTTCTAATGCTTCTACGTAGTTTTCATGTTTTTCTTTGGTTAAATAGCGGCAAAATTTATAACTGGCCAATCTAAAACCTTCTGCTACAGCCTGAATAAGATCAAAGAGAGGGACTGTGTTGTGCTCAGGCAGCATATAGATGACTTTTTTGGCACGTCTTTTTTGAGCCAGCTTATATGCTTCTCCGCCACTGCGACGATATATTTCGGTTGTTTGCTCAGGAGCCGGGCCAAGTCCAAGAAGTGCAATAGCTTTGGCAGGGCTGTGCCCGAGCGTTGAGCTTACAAAGCTCTTTTTTTCTTTGCCCACAAAGCCTTCGGCCAAAGCCGCGTTATTTATTTGGCTCACGAGATTTTTGTCGAGGTCTTTGATTTTAAAATTATGCTCAGGTTTAATTCTGAAAGTTGAGGCTATGAGCAGATCACATGATGGCGTAGTTTTTGTGGCTTTGGCTAAAGTGATTTTCATAACACCCCCTTTTGAAAATAGGTCTTTATTTCTAGGTTCCTACTATTGTTTACACTTGAAGGAAATGCAGTCAATGTTGAGTGAATTAGATTCTAAAGTTTTTGGCGGTACTTTGTTAATAGCTGGCACGAGCATAGGCGCTGCCATGCTTGCCATGCCAATTTTGACTGGAATGTTTGGTTTTTTGGGTACGCTTGTAATTATTATATGCTGCTGGCTCTTTATGTATTGGATGGCGCTTATTATATTAGAAGCCTGTCTGCAATTTGAAGAAGGAGTAAGCTTTGTCACGCTTGCTCAGGACTCGCTGGGCAATGCCGCTGCGGGTGTCACATGGGTGACCTTCTTGCTGCTCTTTTATTCGCTTTTGGCCGCATATTTAAGTGGCAGCGGGGGTATTGTCGTTGATGCTTTGGAAAGCCTTTTTAATATAAATTTACCGCCTTATTTCGATATTTTTCCTCTGCTCATTATTTTTGCCCCTTTTATTTATTTCGGATTATCAGTTGTCGATAGACTTAATCGCTATCTGATGGTCGGTATGTTCATGTCGTATTCAAGTATTGTCGCCTGGCTTTTGCCTAAAATTAGCCTTGAGAAGCTTCTTTATGTCGACTATTCTTTTTCTTTGCTTTCTTTTTCTGTGATAGTCACGAGTTTTGGATATCATGTTATTATCCCCACTTTAGTAACTTATCTTGAACGCGATGTAAGGCGCATAAAATCCTGTCTCTTTTATGGTAGTTTTATTCCTCTTATAATTTATATTTTATGGGAAACTGCGATATTAGGAATTTTGCCAGTCCAAGGTTCAAACGGTCTTGCTCTAGCTTTTAAGCAAGATTTGCCATTAGCGCGGCTTTTGCGCATTGAGCTCGGCAGCGATTTTATTGCAGCGCTCGCGCGTGGCTTTTCGATAATCGCTATTATTACGTCTTTTTTAGGCGTTGCCCAGGGACTGTTTGACTTCTTAAAAGACGGTGTCAAAGCTGGGGCCTCACGAAAAAAGCAAATTTTAGCTTTCGTGTTGACTCTTGTTCCTCCGGTTATGCTGGTTATCTTTTTTGAGCAGGGCTTTATTACGCTGTTAGATTATGCAGGTGCTCTTATTGCTATAATTATGGGCATTATTCCTATTCTTATAGTATGGCACTTACGAAAACGAAAAGATCGTTATGTTGAATATCGGGCACCTGGTAATAATTTGGCACTTAGTTTGGGGCTCGTATTTTTTGGTGTACTTGTTTTGCTTGTTTTACTTAAAAATTTGGGTTTTCTTAATTTTAATATAGACGTACTTATAAGTTAATAGGTTGGGTTATTAAATGGTAACAGTACAAACAAAAGTCATGCTAGGACTAAAATTACCTACTGATCCTCGCTGGGTTCAAATAGTCGAAATGGATATTGGCGAGGTTTTGACCGATCACGCTTATTGTGAACAAAAGGCTGCTACAAACGCTATTTCTAATATCGTAAAATTTCCTGAGTATCCCGACATGGTCGATGCGATGGTTCAAATTTGCCAAGAAGAAATCAGGCATTTTGGTATGGTGCATGAAAAGCTCAAATTACGAGGCCTTAAACTTGGGCGTGAGCGTCGAGATCCTTATGTTCAGGACTTGATGAATTTCATGATTAAGGGCGGAAGCCGCGAGGCTCAATTTGTTGATAAGATGCTTTTTTCTGCCCTTATCGAAGCACGAAGCTGTGAACGTTTTAGTTTATTAAGTGAGCATTTGAAAGATGCTGATTTGCGCGTTTTTTATCGTGAACTCATGGAAAGTGAAGCGGGGCATTATACGACTTTTATTGGGCTTGCACGCAAATATGCCACAAGTATAGACGTAAAAATAAGATGGCAAGAATTTTTAAACTATGAAGCGACGCTCATGACTAAATATGGCAAAAAAGAGAGTATTCATGGTTAGTTTTACTTTTTAGTTAAGCGCCCATAAAAAAATATTCATGCTAACCCTTGCTTAATCATGAAATGTGTTAAATTTCTGATTATGAAGGGTAAAAAAAATATTATTATACAAATTTTATTTGTCTTAGCCTCATGCGAGGCTCTGGCAAATATTGCGATATCACCGACGTTGTTAGAGTTACGTGAGGACTCTCTCATAGGTGAGATTGTCTTGGAAAATCAGGGCCCCGAAGCGAAATTATTTGAGGCATCGCTTAAGAAATGGACGCAGAAAGATAATGCAGACATTTTTGAAGCAACCACTGATATAATAGTTCTCCCACTTTCGGCTAATATATTAGCTAACAAGAAGCAAAAATTTAGAATAATTTTACGCAAACCAGCACTCCCAGAGGCTCAAGATAATTATCGGCTCTTTTTTTCTGAGACGCGCAAATTTATATCGGTAAAAAACGGCCTGTCTTTTTTGTTAAATATTAATTTGCCAGTTTTTTCTAACGGTAAAAATCTAAATAATACTTTAGGTGTTAATTGGTCTGTAAAACAAACACAAAATAAGTCAGTTGGAGAATTAATGCTCAGTAATAACGGCTCTAAGACATTTGTTGTTACGAGTTTTAAACTTTCTGGTAGGTCGGAATATAGCGATAATAATATGCGCTATGTTCTCCCGGGAGCTTCGGTGGTTTTAAATATTCCGTTGAAAGAAGTTAAATCCGATGCTATTCATATTAAATATGTAATTTCAGGAAAATCAGAATCAGTTGATCTAAAAATAATCCCCCTCAAATCTTTAAAAAATGCAAAATAGCTTTTATGCACAGTCGAAATATAACCGTGCTGTGTTATTTGATATAATAATTATTATATCTTATATATTATGGTCGCATATTGGTTACTGTTTTGCTACTCATATTATTAATAATAATAATTCGCCAGAATTATTATATTTAGATTTGTCGGTTAATAATATAAAGCAGTCTGGTATTTATGCCGTTGTCAAAATTGGATCAGAAATATGGCTCAACAGCGAACAGATTAAATTACTTAACCTGAAAGACACTCATAATTTAGTTGAAAAATTATTTTTTAATCAACGTTTTGTCTTATTGCCATCCTGGATTATTACAAGTGTAGACATGGTCGAATTATCTTTGGCTCTTACTATACCGCCCGAATATATGCGTGTGACCGTTATGAGCGAGGCCCAGAAGCCTGTGCTTGTATCGCCAGCTACCTATGCTTTTTATTGGAATTACGATCTTTCGCTCTATCATAGGCCTTTAGCAGGGCAGGCCCAATTTATGGCAGCCCATAAACCTGTCGTTGCGACTCCCTATGGCTCATTGAGCAATCAATTTATGACGAGAATAGAAGGCATAAATAGTATAGTTCGGCTTGAGACGTCGTATGTGCTTGATTTTCCTCGCTATCAAATGCGATTGACTGCAGGTGATTTTGCGACTGATACACCAAGTTTTATTTCTCCTGTAGCCGCAGCGGGCTTAAAAATTTCCAAAGGCTTCATGTTTCAGAATGCCTCATTAAGTTATCCAGCAATGAGCTTTTCGGGCTTTAGTCCAAGACCAGCTGATGCTGAAATTTGGATTAACGATATGTTGAGGCTCAGAAAAGAAGTGCCTATGGGCGGTTTTGTGCTGGACAATATAATTTTGCCCCCCGGTGCGCGCGATGGAACTCTGGTTGTAAAAGATGCGCAGGGTATCGTCAGCTCTATCCCATTTTCATATTATGGCGATCCAGAGCTTTTGCGCCCGGGCTATACTTCGTATAGTTATAGCTTGGGCTTTATTCGCAAAGATTATGGTACGCGAAGTTTTAGTTATGGTGAGCCTGCAATTTTTGGTAGTCAAAAAATTGGTGTCAATAATTATTGGACCCCATCGTTTCATGTGCAGCTCAGTCCAAAAACTTTTCTCTTTGGTTTAGAGCAGCGATTCAGATTATTTGATATTGGCTCCACTGCAATCGCCGCAGCTCTTAGCACGCGTTCTTTTAGTACCGGTTTTCTTATTTCCCCACAACTGCAGCTTGATATACGACGAGCTCATTTTAAGGCGCGCGCTCTTATAAGCTCGGCAGATTATTTACCCGTCGCTCTACCCGAATCGAAAGATAAGCATGCCAAAATTAGTTTAACGAGCGGGCTTAATCTGGATCTGCCTTATGTGAAGCATTCAAGTATTAATTATTTGCTCGTGGCCAATAATAAATTAAGAGAACAAACTATAGGCATAAGACAGCAATTTCCTGTTTATAATAATCTTATTATAAATCTAAGCGCCGATTATAATTTTAGTAAAAAAAGCTTCATGTTTTATCTTTTCTCGTCGTATCAAGTATTCGATCGGCATAGGGTGACATTTGATGCTCATAATAACTTAGGTAATTTTCAAGCAACCACCGGTATTTTGGGTAATTCAGATGCTAACAAAAATTATAAATTTTCCTATGGAGCACATACGAATCTGAGTAATAAAATTTCTGCTCAAGCAAACGCAAATTTTGAAAATCGTTATGTGCGTTCACATCTTAGTATTTTAGGTGCTAAAAATAATCTTGCTTACGCCACAGGATTAGCAGGCTCATTCGAGATAATTAATGGCCGCTTCTTTTTTTCCCGACCAGTAGAGCAAAGTATTACCCTCATCGAATTACCTGGCCAAAAAAATGTTCAAATTATGCAAAATAATGGCAAAATTTTAGGAAAAACTAACCACAACGGACATTTGTTAATCCCTGATTTAGTTCCCTATGAAATCTCTCGATTAAATATAGATAATAAAGATCTCAGTCTTTTTAGTAATACTTCAGCGTTTAATAACGATATAGAGCTAACACCAGGATTTCAGACCGCTCATCAGGTAAAATTCTCGAGCAAGATAGTTAGACACCTGCATTTTTATTTAAAACTTAATACTATAAAACTTCCTCCTGGCACAGCACTTATTTTAGATGACGAAGTTGAACAGAGCTTTGTTATGAATGACGGAGATGTCTATCTCGATGTACCACATGACAAATTAGTAATAAGTGGCCATGACGAGTTTGATAAATGCCGGTTCAAGATATACTTAACAACAAAAGATCCTGAAGCTATTATTGAAGAAATCGGCGATATTTACTGCGAGCAGTGATTATTAATAGCTTACGGTCACCGCTACGGCGGTATCAACATAGGCGCCTGCAGGTACTGGAGCTTGTCCTATAGGTATTTGCGCATAGACAGTTCGTGTCTGAAGGAGACCAGTACCGGTACCTGCTACTGTTGCACCATAGGTGGTGCCATTACCCCAAAGCGTTGTATAGCCACTGTCAGAGTAGAGATAATACCCAATAAAATTAGTAGCAGCAAAAACCATTCTGCGATAGCTTGCATTGCCATTGTTACCGGCACCTATAGCAATAGTATAGGGCACACCGGTTGTACATGCTACGCTGATAGAGCCGTTGCTGACGTTAGTTACTGTAAGAAAATAGCCACCGATAGTACCGAAGCTGGTATCAACAGCTGTGACTATGCATAAATTGCCCACCGTGGCGGTTACATTCATGCTTGCTGTTGCGGTAGCGCAGAACGCTAGGCGAGAAAAGAATATATTAAAAACTATCAGCATCATGCAAGCGCTCAAAAAGCAATATCGCATAGTATTACCCTGGGATAATTATACACTTTTAAATTATATCTATATTTATGATGCAATTACACATAAGTTGCCGTATTTTTTTTCTTCCCAGGGGTATTACAAATATTTACCAGGTTACCGTAACTGGTACAGGGGTATTGACATAGACTCCAGATGGGACACCGGCTTGTCCTGTTGGTATTCGAGCATAGACAGTGTGTGGTTGAAGGAGACCATTTCCGGTATCCGAAACGAGGCCTCCATAATTAGTACCATCTCCCCATAATGTCATATAATTAGAGTCTGAATAAAGGGTATATCCTATATAATTTCCCAATCCATCAGTCATTACACGCCAGCTTGGAACTGCGTCAGATGTAGAACCAATAGCTATGTTATAGTTGATGCCTGTTGTGCAGGCGACGTTTATAGTGCCATTGGAGACATCGGTTGGTGTTAGAAAATAACCCGGGACAAGACCAAAATTGGTATCGGTGGCAGCCACTATGCAAAGATCAGCTACTGTTGCTGTTACGCTCATAAACGTTGAGGCGGTCCCTGCTAATGCAGATGTGCCATATGATAGATTGAGAGCTATTATTATTATATAAAATTTTAAGAAGCGATATCGCATAGGTGGCCCCGTTGTTGATGAACACCTATATATAATATTGAGCTAAAAATTATATTTAAATAAGATTTAAATTATTCTCTATTTCTATATAAATTCTAATAGGTAACAGTGACCGTCACCGTATCTAGATAGGTGCCCACGGGTACATTTTGTGATGCCGGTATAGATCCATAGACCGTGTAATTTCTCGTGGTTGAAAGTAAATTTAATACGTATGAATCAGATACAGTTGACGTGCCAGATGTACCATCTCCCCATATGGCAGTTAGGCCTGAAGTAGTATATAAATTATACGATAGTAATGTGCTGCTTTGTATCATTTGTCGCGCCGCAAAAGTACCATTTGTACCAGCATTGAGTGCTATGACATAAGAGACATTGAGACCAGCTACAAGCGCCGAGCATGTTACAGAAATGGTCCCTGATCCGCTTAAGGGAGTACTCGAAACCGTACTATAGCTGCCAAATGACACGGCCGGAGTATTACTTATGCCACACGTACAACCGATGCCGATACAACTTGCATGCACATAGGAACCGGCTATTAGTACAAGCATAAGAGCGATATATTTTATTTTCATAAAATCATGTCCCCATGGGTTGGATTCTCGAAAATCATAATATTTTCTCAACAATACTGGGCATATAAAGGCGAAAAAATTACATGCGCGAAGCTTCAGTCTATTGTTTTTTTGCATGAAGCCGATAATTTTAAAGCCTTATGGAACAATATTTTCAATGCCTTCGCCAATCCCCACTTTTTGCACCTATTCGACCAAGCACGATGCTTTTTGAGCCTTTGGAAAAGCTTCCTGAAATTACTGAGATAAATAATCTTTTACAAATTACTCAAATCAAATTTGTGCCCCAGGCGCCAAAGTCATGTGCGTTTGAAGATGGCTATGAACCGCGAATATTTTTGCGGGGTGAAGTGCAGACACGAGAGCAAAACTGGCATGATTTTTTTAACGCGCTGGTTTGGCACCGATTTCCTAAGACTAAGCGCATAATTAATCGCCTTCACTATGATTTACAGAAAAATAAATTCCCAGACAAACAACGCGGACCTGCTGAAAATATGCTGACGATTTTTGACGAACACGGGGTTATAGCAGTTTCAGCTAATTCTACTTTACTTGACTTAATTAGGCAGCGTCGCTGGCGCGAGTTATTTTGGGAGCGTCGGGAACAAACGCGCGCCGAGTTAAGTTTTATAATTTTTGGCCATGGCCTTTATGAAAAATCACTCAAACCCTATATAGGACTTTCGGCGCATAGCTTACTCATTCACCATGCAGATTTGACCATTGTCGATGATTTAGCCATGCAATTTTTTCTTAGCAAAACCAATCTGAGCACTAAAGACTTAGTGCCTATACCTATTTTAGGTTATCCAGGATGGTGGCCTCATCAAGATGAGAATTTTTATACCAACAACCAGTACTATAGAGGCCCTAAGCTAGATTAGATGAGCACCTATAAAATAATAAGACACATAATCTCGACCGCATTGCATACTGTTTTCTACGTCCTCGTTATTTTCGACAATAAAAAGGAATTCGGTGGCTTTGGGGTGGCCATTTTTTACGCCAACGACTAATTTTTTATTATGGGGAATCTTATCATTAGGATACCATTGCAAATGACCACACATACAAGCAATATCGGCCAAGTCCCATAGAGATATGGGTTCAAGATTATGCGCGTGCAGATAAGCAGATTTTTCTCCAAGTGCACTAATTTGCCCAAAGCTTGAAAATGCCAATGTCAGAGAAAGCGTAATAAGCAACCAATGTCTCATAAAGACCCCCGTAGATATGCTCAGATAAAACAATAATTGGAGTTTTCTATTCCTGCTTTTAGGAGCTCTTCATGGGTTGGTTTATTATTTTAAGTATTTTTATTACAAATTTGCTGAGCTGTGCGCACATGCCGTGTCAAACAAATCTGCCCGAAAAATTAGCGAAAAGTATTCGCTATGAACAGATTTGTACAGAAAATGGGCAACTGGCCCATGTTGCAACGCTCGATCCTGCTCATATTAAGCTCAAACTTGTTAAAGCTGTGGGAAATCCAAGTTTACAAAAAGTCTCCCAGCTCGCGCACACGAACAACGCTCTCATAGCTATAAATGGCGGATTTTTCCATGCTGACGGTAAAGCCGTAGGAGCTTTAAAAATTGATGGCACATGGATTTCTAAGCCTGCCAAGAATCGCGGTCTTGTTGGGTGGGGAGAAGATAATAAACTAATATTTGATCGAACGAGCTCGACTTTTCCTGATAATCCCTGGTGGGAAAAAATAGACAATGTCGTTGGAGGGGCGCCTCTTTTAATACGCGATGGTGAAAAAATCTCGGTTAAAGAAGAAAAGACTTTAGATAATTTTTTGACAAATCAATATGCTCGTACGGCCATTTGTGTGGATAAAAATAATAAGATTAAATTAATAGTAATAAACGGTGGTGACCGTAAAACTTACGGCCTCGGTCTTAAATCAGGCATGAGCATAGACGAGTTCAGTGATTTTTTGCTCTCACTCGGCTGCGAAAATGCTCTTAACTTAGACGGCGGATACTCATCGACTTTTGTCAAGAAAGATCTTGTTGTGAACGCTTATGCCTTATCTTTTTTACCTGAACGCGCCGTTGCAGATGCGCTCTTGGTAATACCTAATGATTCGTCATTGCGAACAAAGTGAAGCAATCCAGCTAAATGCCATTTAGCCCTGGATTGCTTCACTTCGTTCGCAATGACGATTAGGAAATTTGGTAGTAGTTAAGTCTTCGAAGCTTTCTTTTTCTTCTCTAGGTGCTGGTTTGATTCTTTTGATTTCTCTTGGAAGCAAGTTTCGTACCTTAATCGTCATTGCGAACGAAGTGAAGCAATCCAGCTATAATGCCATTTAGCCCTGGATTGCTTCACTTCGTTCGCAATGACGATTAGGAAATTTGGTAGTAGTTAAGTCTTCGAAGCTTTCTTTTTCTTCTTTAGGTGCTGGTTTGATTCTTTTGATTTCTCTTAGAAGCAAGTTTCGTACCTTAATCGTCATTGCGAACGAAGTGAAGCAATCCAGGGCTAAATAGCATTATAGCTGGATTGTTTCATTTGGTTCGCAATGACGATTAGGAAATTTGGTAGTAGTTAAGTCTTCGAAGCTTTCTTTTTCTTCTCCAGGTACTGGTTTGATTCTTTTGATTTCTCTTAGAAGCAAGTTTCGTACCTTAATCGTCATTGCGAACGAAGTGAAGCAATCCAGGGCTAAATAGCATTATAGCTGGATTGTTTCATTTGGTTCGCAATGACGATTAGGAAATTTGGTAGTAGTTAAGTCTTCGAAGCTTTCTTTTTCTTCCCCAGGTGCTGGTTTGATTCTTTCGATTTCTCTTAGAAGCAAGTATTGATTCGTCATTGCGAACGAAGTGAAGCAATCCAGGGCTAAATAGCATTATAGCTGGATTGCTTCACTTCGTTCGCAATGACGATTAGGAAATTTGGTAGTAGTTTAGTCTTCGAAGCTTTCTTCTTCTTCTCCAGGTGCTGGTTTGATTCTTTCGATTTCTCTTAGAAGCAAGTTTCGCACCTCTTCTTTACTCAA
>Ga0318562_10000258_pt1 | contig 25048 bp, 23 predicted proteins | sample GRESIP066b5f18_FD_203688 | JGI IMG/M metagenome (GOLD analysis project Ga0318562, IMG submission 203688) | Tropical soil microbial communities from Luquillo Experimental Forest, Puerto Rico - GRE.SIPMG.066b5f18 | ecosystem: Environmental > Terrestrial > Soil > Tropical forest > Bulk soil... | reverse complement strand
CAAAAAATATTAAGAACTTCGGGCTTAGGTTCAAGCCTGCAACCGCTAACGTGAGCCATTAGGCTGTGCGTATGGGTTGCGAAGCCCATTGGTCTTTAGCCAATGGGTAGTTCACATTTCTGAAATTACGAATAGCAATGGGCATCATACCCTCGCTAAAAGTTTCAAACTATGGCATCATTAAGATACGAATCGCAGACAAGGCCTCCCCTGGTGGACGGAGACAAGAATTATCACCAGGTCACGGTGGATATTATAAGGCCGATAGAATCCAGCCCGAGCAGACTATGGTGGATAGGATTTCTGACAGCCGTAGCGGTGTTGTGCTTTGGTATTTATTCTGTATACCGTGAAGTGACCTACGGTATCGGTCAATGGAACCTGAACAAAACGATCGGATGGGGCTGGGACATTACCAATTTCGTCTGGTGGATCGGTATCGGTCACGCCGGGACCCTCATATCTGCAATCCTTCTGCTGTTTCGCCAGGGTTGGAGAACTGGTGTTAACCGCGCGGCGGAAGCCATGACCATTTTTGCGGTGATGTGCGCCGGCCAGTTTCCCATCTGGCACATGGGACGCGTCTGGATGGCTTTTTTTGTTCTCCCTTATCCCAACACACGAGGTTCCCTGTGGCCCAATTTTAATTCTCCCCTGCTCTGGGACGTTTTTGCGATCTCCACCTATTTTACCGTTTCCCTGCTGTTCTGGTATTCGGGACTTCTGCCTGACCTGGCAACCGTACGCGACCGGGCAAAACTGAAATGGAGAAAATTCATGTATGGATTCCTGTCGTTTGGCTGGAGCGGTTCAACTAAACACTGGCAGAGGCATGAAGCCCTTTCCCTGGTTCTTGCAGGACTGAGCACACCGCTCGTTCTTTCTGTTCACACGATCGTTTCCTTTGACTTTGCCACCTCCGTAGTCCCTGGCTGGCACACGACGATTTTCCCTCCTTACTTTGTCGCCGGAGCCATATTCTCCGGGTTCGCCATGGTGCAATCCCTGCTGGTAGTTACCAGGAAGGTCCTGAAACTGGAAGAATATATTACCATCGAACACATCGACGTCATGAACAAGATCATTGTGTTGACCGGGTCCATCGTCGGATGCGCTTACCTGACCGAACTGTTCATGGCCTGGTACGGGCAGAATAAATTTGAAGGCTGGGCCTTCATGCAAAACAGGGTCAACCTGTTCAGCCCTTACGGCTGGAGTTACTATATCATGATGGGATGTAACGTATTGTCGCCGCAGATTTTCTGGTTCCGCAAACTCCGGAGAAACCTGACCGTCACCTTCTTTATGTCCGTCATCGTCAATATCGGTATGTGGTTTGAACGTTTCGTGATCATCGTCACGTCCGTTTACCGGGACTATATACCTAGTAGCTGGAGTACCTATTATACTCCTTCCACTTGGGAAATCGGTTTTTACATGGGGACTTTTGGCCTGTTTTTCACCTGCTACTTCCTGTTCTCCAAATTCTTCCCGGTAATTGCCCTGGCGGAAATCAAACATATCCTGAAGAGGTCCGGGGAAAATTACAAGGCCAAAATGGACGACATAGAAAAAGAGACGGCGGAGGAATTTGCTCACGAATTCGAACATGCGCATTGATTCTAAACTGAAACAAGCTAATAGCTAAAAGATATGGCAGTCAAAAAATTTGTTGTGGGTTGTTTTGATGATGAGGCGGTTCTGTTTTCCGCGGTGAAGAAGGTCCGCAATGCAGGCTACAAGATTTACGATGTCTATACCCCGATGGCGATCCACGGCCTGGACAAGGCCATGGGCCTCCGGGATACCAGTCTTCATACAGCCGGGTTTATTTACGGGATTACCGGAACCACGACGGCACTCAGCGGGATCGGCTATGTCTTTACCTATGACTGGCCGCTCAATTTTGGCGGGAAACCGCATTTTTCATTACCCGCCTGGATACCCATCGTCTTTGAACTGACCGTGCTATTCGCTTCGGTCGGAATGGTGCTCACCTTCTGCTATCTCTGCCAGATGGCGCCTTTTGTGAAGAAGCATCACTTCCATCCCAGGTCAACCGATGACCTGTTTGTCATGGTACTGGAATGCACACAGAAAACCAATGAATCCGATCTGCAGGCATTTTTACAAAGTACCGGAGCAAAGGAAATCAACGTGCAGAATGCGGAAACGGGCTGGTGGCTTGGGCGTTACGATAAACAGGAAAAGGGGATAGAACCATTAGGGAAAAAAGAAACTGCTTTAGGCTAAAACGAAAAGAATATTTAAATGCTGACGAAGAAAATATCTGTAATAGTTGCATTGATCATTGTCGCGACCATGCTGGCCATCAGCTGCAGCGACGTCAAACGCACTCCGGGACGGGTCTATATGCCCGATATGTTTTACAGCAGGGCTTATGAAACCTATTCGGTTACTCCCGAGCAAAGGGAGGAACTCCTCAAACAGGGCATCCATTACAGCAACCTGCCTGTTGCGGGAACCATCAAGCGCGGGGAAATGTTCCCCTTTTCCCTTGCCCTGGACAAGGAAGGCGACAGTGCGAACTATGTAGCTTCCAAAATGATCCGCAACCCGCTTCCAGCACTGGATTCCCCCCAGTTCATCGAAGCGGAAAGACTCTACCTGGTCAACTGCGCGATCTGCCATGGCTCCAAACTGGACGGGAACGGTCCCCTTTATAAAGGCGGGGATGGCCCTTTCCCGGCAAAGCCGGCGACCCTGGTGGGAGATGCAAAATATGAATCCATGCCCGATGGTCAGATGTTCTATTCCATGACCTACGGAAAAAACAAAATGGGAAGCTATGCCTCCCAACTGGATACCCGCCAGCGCTGGATGGTGATTCATTATATTAAGGCAAAGCAACATCCTGCAAAAGCCGGAGGCAACGGTTCGGACTCAACAGCTTCAAAAAAATAAAAAGATTAACGAACAGACAATCGAATATTCAAAAAATCATCGGGCATGTCACTGAAAGAACATTTTGAAATATCAGGCCGCTACAAGCAATGGTCCTTGGGATTGATGGCCGTTGGAGCCTTGTCACTGATCACCGGTTTTTTTATATATGGAAACGGCGACCAGGCCGGACAGACTCATTTCTGGGGATCTCTCCTGCAGAACAGCCTTTATTTTCTGCTTACCGTGAATGCTGCGATGTTCTTTTTTACTGCTTCAACCCTGGCCATGGGTGGATGGCAGATTTCCTTCCGCCGCGTTACCGAGGCCATTTCGGCCTGTGTGCCGCTGATCGGCGGGATCAGCTTTCTGATCCTGATGATCATCGTACTGGGTCACAAAACCAATATCTACGAATGGCTGGACAGGGATATGGTCGCCAAGGATGAAGTGCTGAAAGGAAAGAGCGGTTTTTTGAACTCGGGTTTTTTCATATTCTGGACTACGCTGACCATTGGTCTGTGGATCGGGCTGGGAATGAAAATGCGTGCGTTGTCCCGGGAGATTGATGACAAACCGCTCAGTGTGGAAGAAGGCCGCCGCTATATTTTCAAAAATACGGTCTGGGCATCGGTATTCATTGTCTGGTTTGCCCTGACGGTAGCTTCCACTATTCCCTGGCTCTGGCTGATGAGCCTTAACGCCCACTGGTTTTCCACGATGTACAGCTGGTATACCTTTGCCAGCACCTTTGTGTCGGGCCTGGCACTGATAACCCTTTATGTGATCTACCTGAAGAACCAGGGATACCTGGAATATACCAACCAGGAACATCTTCACGACATGGGCAAATTTCAGTTTGCCTTCTCTATTTTCTGGACCTACCTGTGGTTCTCCCAGTTCATGCTGATCTGGTATGCAAACATTTCGGAGGAAACCATCTATTTCAAAGTGAGATTTGAAGGAGCCTATTCGGGGGTATTTTACCTGAACCTGATCATCAATTTCCTGGCGCCCATTCTCATTTATATGAAGGCCAGTTCGAAAAGGAATTATGCAACCGTAACTTTTATGTCTGTAGCTTTGCTATTTGGGCACTGGCTTGATTTTTACCAGATGGTCTTTGGCAGTGTTTCACCAGACCATGTACCCCTGAGTCTGTTTGATTTCGGCATCGCGGCCGGGTTTATCGGCCTGATTCTCTGGCAGACCGGGAGGGTACTTGCAAAATATCCGCTGTTGGCAAAAAATCATCCGTTTTTCAAAGAGAGCATCATACACCATACTTAAAACGTAACAGGATCACCACCCTGGCATTATATATAAGACTAAATTATTCAAAGCATCATGTCAACGATTTTTCTGTTCTTGATTTTGTTATTCGGATTCCTGATCACCTTCCAGATTGCCAAGGCCAGCGAGTATGTAGGCATATTAAAGGGGGAGAAGAAAAACTTTGAGCAAAATAACCGGGTCAACGGCTTTCTGATGATCGTATTCCTGGTACTGGGGCTGGTCGGAGTATACTGGTGCAATGAGCTGTTCAAAGGGAAGATCCTGGGTGAATCGGCTTCCAATCACGGCCAGCAGATCGACAAAATGCTTTATATCACCATTGCTATTACGGGTGTCGTATTTTTCATAACCCAGATATTGCTGTTCTGGTTTGCCTTCAAGTTCCAGTTTTCGGAGAAAAGAAAGGCCTACTATTTTCCGCATGATAACCGCCTGGAGCTAATCTGGACAGTGGTACCGGCCATCGCACTGACCGTGCTGGTCGGATTCGGGCTGTTTTACTGGTTCCGCATCACTGGCGACGCACCCAAGGAAGCCATGGTTGTCGAGGTAACGGGCAAACAGTTCTCCTGGATATTCCGGTACCCGGGTAAGGATAATATCTTCGGGAAAAAATACTTCCAGTACATCAGCGATGCCAAGAACAACCAGCTCGGCCTGATCTGGGACGACCCCGCCAGTCACGACGACATCGTGGTGGGCCAGACCATGTACCTGGTGGTCAACAGACCGGTAAAGCTGGTTGTCAATTCCAGGGACGTCATTCACGATGTAGGACTGTCCCATTTCCGCATGAAGATGGATGCGGTTCCCGGCACACCTACCAGCATGTGGTTCACACCGCTCTTCACCACGGAAGAAATGAAGAAAAAGACGGGCAACCCCGATTTTGAATATGAAATCTCCTGCGACCAGATGTGTGGCAAAGGCCATTTCTCGATGAAAGGAATCATCAAAGTAGTGACCGAATCGGAATTTATACTCTGGAGGGCCAGGCAAAAATCGAATTACGTGCAGATTTTTCCCGAAAAGGATCCGATGAACCAGCCTAAGACGGATACATCCAAGAGGGTGGTTACTGCGGCCCTGACAAAGGAACCCGCAGATAACATGCTGGCAAAAAAGAAATAAAAAATATCGACCTATAAATAACTAAAATATTTCTCATGAGCAACGAAGGAACATTGCATGGACACGCTGAAGTGATAACCACTCATGAAGTGCATCATGATGAGCATGCGGTTCATCACCACAAAGAGACCTTCATTACCAAATACGTCTTCAGCCAGGACCATAAAATGATCTGCAAGCAGTTCCTGATAACGGGGATGATCTGGGCCATACTGGGCGGATTGATGTCCGTCGTTTTTCGCCTGCAGCTGGGATACCCGGACACGGCTATGCCATGGCTGGAAGATATTTTCGGAAAATGGGCCAAGGGCGGTAAAATCCAGCCGGAATTTTATTATGCGCTGGTCACCATGCATGGAACCGTACTCGTGTTCTTTGTACTCACCGGGGGCCTCAGCGGAACCTTTGCAAATTTCCTGATCCCGCTTCAGGCCGGTGCCCGGGATATGGCTTCTCCTTTCCTCAACATGCTTTCCTACTGGTTCTTCTTTATGGCCAGTGTCGTGATCTTTTCCTCCCTGTTTCTTTCCACCGGGCCTGCCAGTGGCGGATGGACGGTCTATCCCCCGCTAAGTGCGCTCGGAGATGCCAATGAAGGCTCTAAAGCCGGGATGGATTTCTGGATCATCGGGATGGCCCTGTTTGTGGTATCATCCCTGCTGGGAGGTCTGAATTATATATCCACCATATTGAATATGCGCACCAAGGGAATGAGCATGACCCGCCTTCCCCTGACCCTCTGGGCCATCTTCTTTACCGCTGTGCTGGGTGTGCTTTCTTTCCCCGTACTTCTTTCCGGTCTGATCCTCCTGCTTTTTGACCGGCATGCAGGAACGAGTTTTTATCTTTCCGATTTATTCATTGCTTCGACGCAGAAGGCCCTTCCCAATGAAGGTGGCAGCGCTATCCTTTTCCAGCACCTGTTCTGGTTCCTTGGACACCCGGAAGTATACATCATCATCCTGCCTGCCATGGGTCTGGTTTCCGAGGTGATGGCCGTCAATTCACGCAAGCCGATCTTCGGTTATATGGCCATGGTGGGATCCCTGTTTGCCATTGCCATCCTCGCCTTCCTGGTATGGGCCCATCACATGTTTGTAACCGGACTGAACCCTTTCCTCGGGTCTGTCTTCGTGCTGCTGACCCTGCTGATCGCCGTTCCGTCTGCGATCAAAGTATTCAACTGGCTGACAACCCTTTGGCGCGGCAATATCCGGTTTACCCCGGCTATGCTGTTTGCCATTGGATTTGTGAGCCTGTTTATTTCAGGGGGGCTTACGGGGATATTCCTGGGTAATTCCACGCTCGACATGCATTTGCACGATACCTATTTTGTGATCGCCCACTTCCATATTGTAATGGGCGTATCTGCCTTTTTCGGGATGTTTTGCGGGGTTTATCACTGGTTTCCCAAAATGTACGGGCGCTATATGAATAACATTATGGCCTATATCCATTTCTGGGTGACATTTGCCGGGGCCTATCTCATTTTCTGGCCCATGCACTACGAAGGCCTTGCGGGTATGCCACGGCGTTATCTGGATTACTCCGGCTGGGCTTCGTTCAACCAGTTTACGGATCTCAACCGGTTTATATCGACAGTAGCCATGGTGGTATTTGCCGTTCAGCTGATGTTTGTGTTTAATTTCTTCTATTCTATTTTCAAGGGCAGGAAGGTTACTACGCAAAATCCCTGGGGTGCCAATACCCTGGAATGGACGACACCGATTCACGCAGGACATGGAAACTGGCCCGGTGAGATTCCCGAAGTACATCGTTGGGCATATGACTATGGCAAGGACGGAAGAGATTTTATTCCGCAGACCGAGCCCATTGGCGCTCAGGAAAGCAAGCATTGAGGTAAATCCATGGTTTGAGAATCTACAAAAAAAGGTGCTTGACCAAAAAGAGATTATGCCCTGATAATCATCGGGGCATTTGTTTAAAATCAGTTCACGCAGGGGGGACCCGGAGTAAATACCCAGTAGTCGGAATAGGAAAAGATTCCGCCAACAGCCCTGAAAATAAAGTCATTTTGTTACAGCAGGATACCGTGAAGCAATCCAGTTCTTTTAAAATAGCCAGCAAATTGCAGGATTATAAACTGCTGATCAAGTTCAATCTAAGCTTCATGGTCGTGTTTTCAGCAGTCATCAGTTATTTGCTGGCTCCAAGGGTCACTACGTACGACTGGAAGGCAATCATGCTCCTGTTTACCGGGGGTATGCTGGTCACCGGCAGCGCCAATGCCATCAACCAGGTTGTGGAGAGGGATACGGACGCGATGATGAAAAGAACGGCCGGCCGGCCCATCGCTGCCGGAAGAATGAGTGTCGGGGAAGGGGTTGCTTTTGCACTGATTGCAGGAATAGGAGGAACCCTCATCCTCTATCACTTCAATCTGCTGACGGCCCTGCTTTCCGTACTGAGCCTGTTCGTATACGCCTTTATTTACACGCCCCTCAAAAAGGTGAGTGCGGTCTCGGTCCTGGTGGGCGCGGTTCCGGGATCCCTGCCCTGCCTGATCGGCTGGGCTGCCGGCAACGACGACCTGAGTGCCGGCGGATGGATCCTGTTTGCCCTGCAGTTTTTCTGGCAATTCCCTCATTTTTGGGCGATCGCCTGGATAGCACACAGGGATTACAGCAAGGCCGGCTTCAAATTGTTGCCGTCCAATGAAGGGCCGACGCGTTATTCGGCAATACAGGCAATCATTTACTCCCTCCTGCTGCTGCCGGTGGGCGTTCTGCCGTATTTTTTTGACGTGAGCGGCAGGGTGAGCCTGGTTGTCGTACTGCTCGCCAACCTGTTTATGGTGTGGCAATGCGTCCGGCTCTACCGGAAGATGACTGTAGAGGCAGCGCGGAGGGTCATGTTCAGCAGTTATATTTATTTGCCGGTCGTGCTGCTGACCCTATTGATCGATAAAGTCAAAGTTTAGCAGAATAAAGAAATGATACCATCCATCGAAGCATCTAATACCGTGAGTGAGCAAAGAAGGAAAATACACCCTCATAAGTTTACCCTCTGGGTAGCTATCGGAAGCATCATCATGATGTTTGCCGGACTGACAAGTGCGTATATAGTAAAGCGTGACCAGCCGGGCTGGACAACCTTTGAAGTGCCCCGCGCATTCTGGTTCTCCACCACCGTCATGCTGCTCAGCAGCCTGACCATGCAGGCGGCCATCAAATCCTTTAAGGAAAGACAAATGAAGAAATACCGGAACCTGATTATGGCAACAGTGGGCCTGGGTATTTTATTTATCATCCTTCAGCTGATGGGCTTCATCCAGATATGGAACAGTGGCATTACGATGAGGGGTTCCGGAGCAGGACAATTCCTGTATGTAATTGCCGGGCTCCATGCGCTGCACGTGCTGGGTGGATTGATCGTGCTGACGGTCATGTTCCTGAAAGCGTTCAGCGCAAGGATCAGGAGCTACAACAGTGTCCCTGTCGAAATAGTAGGAACATACTGGCATTTTGTTGATATCCTCTGGATCTATTTGTTCATTTTCTTTCTATGGATTCAGTAATATTCATTTTTGTTAAATAAATTTGCGAACCAGACTAAAACAATAACATGGCACAAGCAGTACCGGCGGGGCAAAAATGGTGGAGTGGTGGCAGAAGTCCGTTCAATGTGGAGTATGGAAAGCTGATGATGTGGTATTTTCTGATGAGCGATGCCTTCACCTTTGGCGCCTTCCTGATTTCCTACGGAACTATCCGTTTTTCCAGCAATTCCTGGCCTGACCCCAACAAAGTGTTCCGTTCTTTTCCCCTTATTGGAGAAATGCAGATTCCGCTGGCGTTTGTGAGCCTCATGACTTTTATTCTCATCATGAGCTCCGTGACCATGGTACTGGCAGTCGGAGCAGGTCACAGCAATGACAAAAAGGGTGTTATGAAATGGATGTTCTTTACCATCCTGGGCGGGCTCGCCTTTTTGGGCTGCCAGGCATGGGAGTGGACACACCTGCATAACGAAGGGGCCTGGTGGGGAAGCAATCCGTTCATGAATATCGACGGCACCCAGTCATCAACCAATTTCACCAATTTCTTTTTCACCATCACCGGGTTCCACGGATTCCATGTGTTCTCCGGTGTGATCATCAATATCATCATGCTCATTATGACCTGGAAAGGTGTATTTGAGGAGCGTGGCCATTATCTCATGATTGAGAAAGCCGGGCTGTACTGGCATTTTGTAGACCTGGTATGGGTGTTTGTATTCACCTGTTTTTACCTATTATAATCTTGAACCACCTAACAAATCAGAACATGGAACATACGCACGCAGTAGCCGCTGAAGGACATCACGAGGGTGAGCACAGTTTCTCTAAAAAAGCCATCTGGCGCACTTTCTGGATTCTGCTGGTAATCACGATTATTGAACTGGGCCTGGCCATATTATACTATGAAACTTCTTTCCTTAACAAGCATTTCCTGAACGGGGTATTTGTCATCGGAACCCTGGCCAAGGCATTTTTTATCATTGCGGAATTCATGCACCTGAAATATGAAATCAGGAACCTGATCATGACCATAGCCATTCCCGCTATGTTGTTCATCTGGTTTCTCTCCGCTTTCCTCTGGGATGGCAACTCGTACAAAAATCTCCGCAACCGGTACGACAGCTATCATGTGGAAAAGAGCAAGACTCCGGTGAAGGAAAAGGAAGGAGAGAAAAAGCCGGAAACAAAAAAGCCAGGGGCGATGGAATGACGGGTTCTCTGACCGAAAAAAAAATTAAAATTCCAGAACCATCGTCAAAAGGCGGTGGTTTTTTATTACAATAACTCTACCATAGTGAGCAGGAAAGCATTGTTGGCTTTATGTGTGGCGATCTTGATCCCACTCGCCTTTTTCAGCATTACTGATTACAAAAGTAAAAATGCGGTCGCCATGCCGCGCCGCTTCTACTATGATTCGGTCATCACCACGGTTAAGGACGGAAAGGAATTTACCGATACGCTCTGGCATGCGGTGGACAATATTTCCCTCATCAACCAGCTGGGGAGCCAGGTCAGTCTGGCGCAGCTCGGACATAAAGTAATTGTCGCAGATTTCTTCTTTACGCACTGCCCCAGCATCTGCCCTTTTTTAACGCGGAACCTGAAGAAAATGCAGGACGCGATAAAACCGGGCCAGGGAACCACAGGGACGGACAGCAGTTTTGTCCAGTTCCTCTCCTTCAGCGTGGACCCGGAAAGGGATTCATCCGCGGCACTGAAAAAATATGCCGATAAATACGGGGTCAACCCGGATATGTGGTGGCTGCTCACCGGGCCCAAAAAAACGATCTATGATTTTGCGCTTAATGAACTCAAACTGGGGATAGCCGACGGCGGGGGAGTGGATTCCAATTTTATTCATACTGAGAAAATGGTGCTGCTGGATAAACAACATGTAGTCAGGGGGTATTATGACGGGCTGGACAGCGCGGACCTGTCGAGGCTGGCCAAAGATATCGTGCTGATCATGCTGGAAAAGGATAAAAACAGCCAGTCGGCCCTGCAGGAATTAAAACCCCTGCTTCCGGTATTCCTCCTGGTGCTGGTCGGCACGGCGATAGCCGTTTATTTTTTAAGCAGGCCACCCCGAAGACAGCCGGGGGCAACCAATCCCAAGAATCTATGAAGGAAAAGAATCTGACAGTACCCATTGTAATCGTATCGATCGCCATCCCTCTGGCTGTGGCCTTTATCCTGCTGGTACCCCAGTCGAGGATCAATGTAGGATTCAATACCAGGAACCTTCCCCTGTTCCATGCCTTTCTGAATTCCACTACGGCCATCCTGTTGCTGGCAAGCCTTTATTTCATACGCAACAAACAGAAAAAGGCCCATAAGACGGCCAACCTGGTCGCGGTTGTGCTCAGTACCATCTTTCTGGTTTCTTATGTGATTTACCATTCCTCCAACCCCTCGACGAAATTCGGGGATCTGAACCACGACGGGATACTGAGTGAATCAGAAAAGGCAATAGCGGGATCTCTCAGGTATGTGTACTATTTTTTCCTGATTACCCATATTGTCCTTTCTGGAGTGATCGTCCCCCTGGTCCTTTTCACGCTCCAGCGGGCCTTCCAGGAAAAATTTGACAGGCACCGCCGGCTGGCGAGAATCACCTGGCCTGTCTGGTTTTACGTCGCTGTCAGTGGAGTAATCGTCTACTGGCTGATCAGCCCATATTATTGAGGACGGGGCTATTTTCCAAATCCGATTCGTGGGAGTGAAACGGGCTCTGCCCGCAGCATTCCGATCCTGAATCTGCCACCCGTCTATGGACACCACGAAACTGGTTAGTTTTTTTTCCTGGCTGAAGGGCCCGTTAACGGATTAACCCCATTCCTCCTTATCTTTTTTGTCCCTTTCGCGAGTAACCCTCACGGATATGCGAATACTGACCTCATACAGGATAATGAGCGGGAGCGCAACGATGGTCTGGCTCATCCAGTCCGGGGATGGGGTGATAATGGCTGCTATAAACAAAATAGCCACATAGGCATATTTGCGGTAGGTCCGCAGGAAATTGGGCGTGATCAGGCCGATCTTGGTCAGTACCCAGCTGATCAGGGGCAACTGGAAGGCAATGCCCGAGCCGATCAGGATATCGACCAGGTTGTCCAGGTAGTCGTCCAGGGTAGGCCTGGTTTCCAGTAGGCCGGTGAACCCAAGTCGGTAATTCCAGAGGAAACTGAAGGTAAAGGGTGCCAGCAGAAAGTATCCAAAGGAAATCCCCAGCAAAAAGAAAAAGGTGACCCAGAAAATGGAACCACGGGTACTCTTCAGTTCCTTGGGGGAAAGGGCAGGTTTCACAAAACGCCAGAATTCCCAGAAAATGTAGGGGAACGCAACTATGAAGCCGCAGACAAAGGCAATCGTGATGCTGGATATAAACTGGGACCCGAATGTCGTGGTCTGTAGTTTCAGCTTGTCTATGGATTGCATACAAAGGGCGTCTCCTATATGGAGGGCGTGTCCGAGATTGCATAACCCTGTGTAACTGATAAAATTGCTGTGGAGCGGACCGGTGATGATGTTTTCAAAAACCCAGTCCATCTTAATAAAGACAAATACGGCAAATACGACAATTGCCAGGAGTGATCGCACAATATGCCAGCGAAGAGCCTCCAGGTGGTCCACAAAGGACATTTCCGCCTGGTTACCATTCCTGTTGAACAAGTTAAAAGTCATGAGTAAGCGGTACTAAAAATTAAAGTGGGGCAAAGGTAATTTAAAATAGCTATGAAGAACAGCCGAAAGGGTAATTGAAGAGGAAGAATTGCTGAGCAGGGGGGTAAAAAAACAAGCACTCTTTGCAGAGTGCGTTGTTTACTCCTAACTGACCTATGAAAAAAATCCCTCGAAAAAGGTAAATATTTTTATACGGGTTTGGGGGGTGAGCGGGATCTGTAAGAATCCCTCCGGCTAGCGAAATTCATTAAAAGAGGAAGAAATAAAAAGAAACCAGACCTGATTAACCACGGGTTAACATAGGTTAACAGGCGGGCAGCAACGGTCAGACAGGGGTGAGATGTTTATTTAAGTACCCTCATCCGGACCATTTCTATCCTGGTATCACTGACCGCGAGGATTTCAAACTCATAATCATCAATAATGATGTGCTCCTTCAGCCTGGGGATGGCTTCATGCCGGTTGATGATAAAACCCGACAGGGTCTCTGATTCGTTTTCGGGGAATTCCAGGTCATATTTTTCGTTCAGGTAGTCCAGTTCCAGCCTGCCAGAGAAAATAAATTCTTCCCCGGAAATCTTCTTCTCCTCAAAATCTTCGGTATCATATTCATCCTTTATCTCGCCGAATATCTCTTCCAGAAGGTCTTCCATCGTAACGATGCCCGCCGTTCCCCCAAATTCATCCACGACCCAGGCAATGCTTTTTCTTTCCCGGCTGAATTTGTTGATCAGGTCTGTAGCGCTCATGCTTTCCGGCACTGCGGGAATGGGCAGCAAAATGGATCTGACCGAGGAAGGATTTTTGAAAAGGTCCAGCTGGTGGATATACCCTTGCACATGGTCGATATTTCCCTCGTAAACGACCAGTTTGCTGAGTTTGGTTTCTGTAAATTTCCTGCGGCTGTCTTCCACCGAGGAGCTTATGTCAATACCCTCAATTTCCTTTCGGGGTACCAGGCATTCGCGGATCCGGACCTTGGGCAGGGACAGGGCGGCTTCAAACAAACCCGTATTCAGCTCCTGGTTGCTCTCCTCGGTCTTGCCTTTTTCATCAAAAATATGTTCGAGCTGGGCGCTGGAGAAAAGGTCCTTATTCTCTTCTATCCTCACGTTGAATAGATATTTCAGGATCCACCCTGAGATCGCATTAAAAAATACGGTGATGGGATACAAAATATTGTAAAAAAAGTTTACCGTCGTGGCAAAAAAACTCAGGAGCCCGTCACTTCTTGCGCGGAACAGGGCCTTGGGCAACAGCTCGCCAAAAAAGAGGATAAACAGGGTGGATATAAAGGTTTCAAAAAGCAGGCGGAAAATATCCACCCACCCCTCCGGGATGACGGTTTTTTTAATGATGAATTCCCAGAGTGGAAAAAGGGTTTCACCAACCAGCAGTCCGAAGATCACCAGGAAGATGTTAAACCCGACCAGGGTGACGCCAAAAAAACGGGAGGAATGTTCTTGCAGGCGGGCCAGTATGATGCTGGAGTGAAGCCCCTGCTTTTTCTTAAGCTCTATGGTCAGCCGGTTGACGCTGACAAAGGCCATTTCAATCCCGGCGAAAAAAATGATCATCAGCCAGGCGATGATGATCCATATGAGCGTATTGAAATTGATCATTTCGCCACGAATTTAGCGTGAAAAGCCCAGATTTCTCAAGGCTTCGGGGCTACTTGCTCAGATACATGCTCCTGTCCTTGTAAAGCTGCCGGAAGTATGGGTCCCTCAGGTCTTTAATAAAGCGGATCGCCTCCCCGGTGGATTTCATTTCGGGGCCAAGTTCCTTGTTCACCCCGGGGAATTTTTCAAAGCTGAATACCGGTTCCTTGATGGCATAGCCCTTCAATTTCTTTTCGAAACTGAAGTCCTTCAGGGTATTTGCATTGAGCATGACCTTGGTTGCAATATTCAGGTAGGGGATCTGGTAGGCTTTGGCAATAAAGGGGGTTGTCCGGGAAGCCCTCGGATTGGCTTCGATGACGTACACCTTACCGTCCTTAATGGCAAACTGGATGTTGATCAGGCCCTTGATGTGCAGGCGGAAGGCTATCTTTCGGGCATATTCCTCCATGGTTTCCACAATGAGCGGGCTGAGGTTGAACTGGGGCAGTACCGCATTACTGTCACCGCTATGGATACCCGCCGGCTCGATATGCTCCATCACGCCCATCACGTGAAAATTTACCCCGTCACAGATGGCATCAATCTCTGCTTCCTGGCAGCGGTCCAGGAAATGGTCGACCAGGATCTTGTTTCCCGGGATATGTTTGAGCAGGCTGATGACTGCTTTTTCCACTTCCTCGTCATTGATCACGATCCGCATGCGCTGGCCTCCCAGTACATAGCTCGGTCGTACAAGGACAGGATAACCTACCCTGTTGGCAACAGCCACGGCTTCGTCTACGGTGAAGGCCGTCCCATAGGAGGGATAGGGAATGTCCAGTTCCTTGAGCATATCACTGAACCGGCCCCGGTCCTCGGCAATGTCCATATTGTCAAAGGAGGTGCCGACAATGGGGATCCCTTTTTTTGAAAGCTTTTCGGCAAGCTTAAGGGCTGTCTGGCCCCCCAGCTGGACAATAACTCCATCTGGTTTTTCGTGCTCGATGATCTCCCAGAGATGTTCCCAGTATACCGGCTCAAAATACAGCTTGTCAGCCATGTCAAAATCGGTTGATACGGTCTCCGGGTTACAATTCACCATGATGGCTTCGTAACCGCATTCCTTGATGGCGAGCAGACCGTGGACACAGCAGTAGTCAAATTCAATTCCCTGCCCAATCCTGTTGGGACCAGAGCCCAGAACGATGATCTTCTTTTTGCTGCTTACCTTGCTTTCGTTGTCGCCTTTGTTTTCAAATGTGGAATAGAAATAGGGGGTCTTCGCTTCAAATTCCGCGCTGCAGGTGTCCACCATTTTATAGGTGCGACGGATCCCTGCCTGCTTTCTTTTTTCATAGATGTCCTCTTCCCGGTCATGCTGGATGATCCGCGCAATCTGCTCATCGCTGAAGCCGCAATTCTTGGCCTCCCGCAGCAGTTCCAGGGGCAGCGCATCAAGTTTGTATTTGGAAATCTCCTTTTCCAGGTCGCATATCTTCTGGATTTCAAAAATGAACCAGCGGTCGATCGCGGTAGCCTGGGTAATGGTCTTCACACTGACACCCATCATCAGGGCATCCTTGATCCGGAAGATGCGGTCCCATTTCGGTGTTTTGATATATTCAATGAGCTCCTCTGCATGCATCCGGCTTTTGCCGTAATAACCCAGGCCGACAGCGTTGTTCTCCAGGCTCTGGCAGGCTTTCTGCACGGCCTCTGTAAAACTTCTCCCGATGGCCATGACCTCTCCTACACTTTTCATCTGCAGCCCCAGGGTATCATTGGCCCCTTTGAACTTGTCAAAGTTCCAGCGGGGCATTTTGACGATCACGTAGTCCTGCACCGGTTCGAAATAGGCAGAAGTGGTCTGGGTGATCTGGTTCTTGAGTTCATCGAGGGAATAACCGATCGCCAGTTTCGCCGCAATCTTTGCGATTGGATACCCGGTTGCCTTGGAAGCCAGCGCGGAGGAACGGCTGACACGCGGATTTATTTCGACTGAAATAAGTTCTTCGGTATCCGGGTTCAGGGCAAACTGCACGTTGCATCCCCCCGCAAAATTTCCCAGCGACCTCATCATGAGGATCGCCTTGTTGCGCATATCCTGGAATGCTGTATCGCTGAGGGTCATGGCTGGGGCGACGGTGATCGAATCACCCGTATGGATACCCATCGGGTCCATGTTTTCAACCGTACAGATGATGGCTACATTATCGTTGCTGTCACGAAGCAGTTCCAGTTCATATTCCTTCCAGCCCAAGACGGCCCTTTCAACCAGTACCTCGTGGATCGGGGATGCTTTCAGACCCTTGTCCAGCGCGGCATCCAGGTCTTCCCTGCCGTGGACAAACCCGCCACCTGTTCCACCCAGGGTAAAGGACGGCCGGATCACCAGCGGAAACCCGATTTCCTGGGCATACTCCTTTCCTTCCAGCATGGAATTGGCCACCCGGGAAGGCGCCACGGGAATGCCGATCTTAAACATGAGCTGCCGGAATTTCTCCCGGTTTTCCGCTGTCTCGATGGCTTCCACGTCCACGCCAATCAGCCTGACTCCATAATTTTCCCAGACGCCCAGTTCCGCGGCCTCCTTGCAGAGGTTCAGGGCAGTCTGACCGCCCATGGTCGGCAGCACCGCATCCACCTGGTTCTCCTCCAGGATCTGTTCAATACTTTCCACGGTCAGCGGCAGGAGATAGACTTTGTCGGCCATCATGGGGTCAGTCATTATGGTTGCCGGATTGCTATTGATCAGAATGACCCTGATCCCTTCCTCGCGCAGACTGCGGGCGGCCTGGGAGCCGGAGTAATCAAATTCACAGGCCTGTCCGATAATGATGGGTCCGGATCCTATTATGAGTACTGAATGAATGGAATTGTCTTTAGGCATGTCAAAACAAATTGCGCAAAAGTAAGGCAGCTAGATTTATTTTCCCCATTAATTTTTGACCTGGCCGCCAAACCCTTTCTGTGACCGGATTCCAGGACAAGGGGCAAATTAGAAGGATAGCTGGCCCTCGGACCGGCCACAGGCAGACCGGCACCGGACGGTTCGGGGAAGAGCAAAAAAAACCCCGGTATGACCGGGGCATGAAAAATAATTATCTATAGGTAAATATAAATTGTCCTTCCTGTTTTTTTAATTGTTGTGAAAAGAGGCCATTTCGATGTCATCCAGCAAAACTCCTCCTTTGCGTGCAATGGATTTTCTTTCCGCCATCAGCCGCTTGTTGTCATACTTGCTCCTGATCTTGAATACCCACTTTTGCCTGGCCTCCTCACCCTTAAAGACACTAATGACACTCCCCACTGTGATGGCTGTAAATAACAACATTCTGTTTCTGTACCGTTTCATAAAACAAGGTTTGAACGATTTCCAATGATAAAGACAATCCTTCCATGCCAAAAGCTGTACCAATTTTTAAAAAAACGCCTACAACTTTGCGGGTATTTGAATTTTTTTTAAAAAAGCTTCCAGGGTCCTCTGCCATATTCCTGAATCTACGCTGATTTGACGCTGATCCTGGCAGGGCGGTAACAAATAAAAGTTCTTTTGTTAATTTTTTCTTATTAAGTCCTTCCATTCATTGAACAGGTCTTCTTTATTTTTTTGGGAAATTGTGTCTCGAATTAAGAAACCAGACAACCTGATGAAGCTGATTTTACCTGCATGGATTTCCCTTTTATCTTATTCCTTTTGCCTTTCCCAGATATTTCCACCCAAAAATTACCCAAAGGGATATTTTCGTAACCCGTTGGGGGTACCCATCCGTCTGGCGGCCAATTTTGGCGAGCTCCGGGCTAATCATTTCCATATGGGACTGGACATCAGAACAGAGAAAAAAGAGAACCTCCCCGTTTATGCCGCTGCCGATGGCTATGTCGTCAGGGTCAAAGTAGAACCGGGAGGTTTTGGCCAGGCCATTTACATCAATCATCCAAACGGCTATACCACTCTGTACGCCCATCTGAATGCCTTCTTTCCCGCCCTGGCCGCCTTTGTGGAGGAACAACAGTATAAAAAAGAAACCTGGAAAATTACCCTGGATATTCCAGCGGGAAAGTTTCCCGTCAGGAAGGGGGATTTCATTGCGCTGAGTGGAAATACCGGTGGCTCGCAGGGACCTCATCTGCATTTCGAGATCCGCCGCACTTCGGACGATATCAACCTGAACCCTTTGCTTTTTGGCTTGCCCGTCACAGATCACACGAGCCCTGTGATCAGCAGACTTGCTCTGTACGATGCCACACAAAGCCCTTATGAGCAGTCACCGAGGATTTTTCCGGTGAAAAAATCGCCTGCCGGGTTTTCCCTTGCTGAGGGGACCCTGGTCTCTCCCAGCCCGAGGGTCAGCTTTGCGATCGGGGCTTCTGACACGCAATCTGGTTCAAGAAATCCCAACGGGATTTATGAGGCGGACATTTCAGACAATGGCAAACCGGTCATCGGGTTTCAGATGGACCGCATCAGTTATGACAATACCCGAAACGTAAACGCCCATATCGACTATAAAACAAAAGCAACCGGAGGACCCGACCTGCAGCAGTTGTTTTTATTGCCCGGCTACACCCAGTCCATATACAAAACGGTCAGCGGCAACGGGGGAATTGATGTCAGCGATGGTCAGCCACACCATATCCGCATAGAGGTGAGAGATCCATACGGAAATCGGTCCCGGCTGGAATACCGGGTATCCTACGGAGGAATCCCTGCAGGTACCGTCATGCCGCCAGGAAAAATTTTCTACCCGGGGATACTCGATGCCATCGAAACCGAAGATCTTTCCTTTTATATCGGCGAAAAATGCCTCTATGATTCCGTACACATCAACTTTTCCAGGTCCGCTGCCTTGCTGCCGGGAGTGGTTTCCATGCTCTACAGCGTAGGTGAACCCTATATACCTTTGGGAGACTATTTCCTGGTGCGCATAAAACCTTCGGCGGACCTGGCGCCCGAGAAAATGGACAGGGTGGTGATGCAAAGAATTACAGGGGAGAAGACAGAAGTGCAAAAGGTGGAATGGCAGGGGGGATGGGCTTCGGCCAGGTTCAGGGACTTTGGACGTTTCCAGCTGATACTGGATGAAGATCCACCAGTCATTACAGCCGAAGGATTTTCTGACGGAGCCAACCTGGCCAAAGCCTCCCGGATTGTGATCCAGGTGAAGGACAACCTGGACTCGTACCGTAATTTCCGGGCAGAGCTGGACGGCAGGTGGATCCGTTTTACCAATGATAAAGAGCTTGCGTTTATTTATAAATTCGACCGGCATTGTCCTACTGGGCAACACGTGCTCAAGATCTCGGTGGAGGACGAAGCGGGTAACCGGGCGACGCGCAGTTTTCAGTTCACCCGGTAATCCGACTGCCGAAAAGGTCCGGGATTTTTTTTGGCCAATGGACCTTGACAGACAGTCATTGTAAAACTTATTGTATGACTCATCTCAGGGAGGGTGACCAGGCACCCGCATTCAGCGGCATCGACCAGCAGGGAAGGAAGGTTTCCCTGGAAGATTATAAAGGGAAGAAAATTGTGCTCTATTTCTATCCGCAGGATGACACGCCTACGTGTACAGAGCAGGCTTGTAATCTGCGGGACAATTATGGGGTGCTCAGAAAAAAAGGATTTATTGTGCTGGGTGTTAGCCCGGATAGTGAAAAAAGCCACCTCAGGTTTGAAAAAAAATTCAGTCTGCCCTTTACGCTGATTTCCGATCCGGATCATCAGATTATCGACCGCTACGGCGTCTGGGGGGAAAAACAATTGTTCGGGCGAAATTATATGGGATTGCTCCGGACCACTTTTCTCATCGATGAGCAGGGAATCATTACCCACATTTTTTTGAAGCCCAGGTCCAGGCAACATACCCAGGAGATCATCAGGGCCTGGTCAGCAAAATGAAATTTGCAGGGTCACAGCACCCACGACACTTCGCCGAATTCAAAGATCCTTTGGGTCATGTCTGAACACAGCAATTGCCCCAGGGGAGTAACACCCAGGACAGTGGTTTCAAAAATCTTTCCATCCTTGCTGAGGGTCACCCTGCTCCCGGCCCTGAACAGGACGCGATTATACTGCCCTAGGATTTCCTCGTGGCCAGAGGTCCTCAGATCACAGAACTTCTTTTCCACCAGGTCGCACAAGGAAAGTGCGAGGACCTCCGGATCAAAAGTGGTCCCGGTAATCTGCTTCAGGGACACGGGACGGGGAGATAAAACCGGAAAACGGACCTGGTTCACGTTGATACCGATTCCCGCTACGGCATAAAGCCAATGGTTGCCTCTAATGATGCTTTCAATGAGGATACCTCCTGCCTTTCTGTCATTCCAAAAAAGGTCATTCGGCCACTTGATGGTCCATCCCATCGGCGCATATTTATTGAGAAATTCATGACAGGCCACCGCTATGCAGGCACTCAGTGAAAACTGTTCTATGGGCCGGAGGAAAACGGGCTCCAGCACAATGCTCAGGGTAATATTCTGGCCGGGGGCGCTGCTCCATTTCCTTTTCCGCTGGCCTCTTCCTGCAGTCTGTTCGAAAGCCGAAATAACAGTCCCATGAGTGGCCAATCCTTCATGAACGCTTGCCATGGCATAGTTGTTGGTGCTGTCCACAGATTTCAACCGGACGAGCTGGTGACCAATGGGATGAAAAACTCTTTGCGCTGAAAGGTTCATGGCGGGAAGTGCCAAAAGATTACTATTTTTGAGCAGTGCGAAATTAGGATAAGTAGTTCAAAATACAGGCCTGCCGCCAGAGCCGGTGGCTGGTCCCGGACATAAAGACATTCAGCCGTCAGCAGGCAGGAAAATAAATCATCCAGGATGGGAACTCGTACTGAATTCACACTTCGAAAAATAATTCATCATCAAAACATTTTGATTATTGGAACAATTGTCTATGCTGGCTTCCAGGAAGCCAAAAAGAGAAGCGCGGTTAACGAAGAATTCGAAAATTGTTAAAACCATCATACAAGCCATCCAGGATAAAAAAGGGGAAAATATAGTATCACTCGACCTTCGTAAAATTCATGAAGCAATTGCAGACTTCTTTATCATTTGTGAGGCTGACAGCCATACCCAGATCAAAGCAATAGCCGATTTTGTTGAAGTTACCATTAAGAACTCCTGTGGGGAGCTGCCTTATAAACACGAAGGCATTCAGGCCTTGCAATGGGTAATCATTGACTATATAAATGTTGTCGTGCACGTAATGTTACCTGAAAGCAGACGTTTCTATAAGCTGGAAGACATGTGGAGCGATGCGGTTTTTGAAGAACATGTGGGGTAACCCACGACCAATGGGCCCGGATTAACGGGTTATTTTGAACTTTTCTGACAGATAATCATTTTACATTATTAGAAACACAGAAGACGAATTACAACATGCCACAGGAAAACATGAAACAAAACGATAAGGGTAACTTTCCAAGGTTCAGGCCAAGAGGAGATGATGACAGCGGTCCCAGGAAGGGTCCGAAATTCAGCATTTATTGGGTATGGGGGATTATCGCGGCTGTACTGATTGCCTTTAACTATTACGGGTTTTCTCCTGACGCCCATCACCTTGATTCTGAGCAGGAATTTCGCAATAACATGCTGGAAAAGGGGGATGTGGCCAAGCTTGTACTGGTAACCAACAAGAACCTGGTTAGGGTATATATAAAGAAGGACAGCCTGGACAAGCCCTATTACCGGGAAAAGCTGGGGAAAAGCTACCCGCTGGCTAAAACCGAAGGTCCTCATTTTGAATTCCAGGTGACCAAGATTGACGAATTCGAAAAGCGGCTCAACGAACTTTTTGCAAAAAATCCGGGGCTGGAAGTACCCTACTCCCCCGTTCAGGAGGGAGAATGGTTTGCCCCACTGTTGCAGATTATCCTTCCTATACTTATCATTCTGCTGATATGGATCATGCTGATGCGTAAGATGGGGGGACAGGGCGGCAGCGGCGGACCAGGAGGAATCTTCAATATAGGTAAATCAAAAGCCACCCTTTTTGACAAAGGGACCAAAGTGAATATCACCTTCAACGATGTGGCGGGCCTGGATGAAGCCAAGGTGGAAGTGATGGAAATCGTAGACTTTCTAAAAAATCCTAAAAAATATACGGCCCTCGGGGGTAAAATACCCAAAGGGGCCCTGCTGGTCGGTCCTCCCGGTACAGGAAAGACCCTTCTGGCCAAAGCTATGGCCGGGGAAGCACAGGTTCCTTTCTTTTCCATGAGTGGTTCAGATTTTGTCGAACTCTTCGTTGGGGTGGGAGCAAGCCGGGTCCGTGACCTGTTTAAGCAGGCAAGGGAAAAAGCCCCCTGCGTCATTTTCATAGACGAGATAGATGCGATCGGCCGGGCAAGGGGCAAAAATGCCATTATGAGCAATGATGAAAGAGAAAGCACCCTTAACCAGCTCCTGGTGGAGATGGATGGTTTTGGCGGTGACAGCGGAATCATCATCCTGGCGGCCACCAACAGACCCGACGTACTGGACAGCGCACTGCTTAGACCGGGCAGATTTGACAGGCAGATCTCCATTGATAAGCCCGATCTGAAGGGCAGGGAAGCCATCTTCAAGGTTCACCTTAAACCGATCAAGATCTCCAGCAAGCTGGATATCCATAAGCTGGCGGAACAGACACCCGGATTTGCCGGGGCGGACATTGCCAATGTATGTAACGAAGCAGCCCTGATTGCTGCCAGGAAAGGAAAGGAAGTCGTGGAAATGGAAGACTTCCAGGATGCGGTAGACAGGGTGATCGGAGGCCTGGAAAAAAAGAACAAGATTATTTCGCCGGAAGAAAAGAAGATCATTGCCTACCATGAAGCCGGCCATGCGATTTGCGGTTGGTTCCTCGAACATGCCTACCCGCTCCTGAAAGTGACCATCGTCCCCAGAGGAGTTGCTGCCCTGGGATATGCCCAGTACACCCCCAAGGAACAATACCTGTATAATACTGACCAGCTCTTTGACCAGATCTGCATGACACTGGGTGGCCGTGCAAGTGAGGAATTGAATTTTGGAAAGATTTCCACGGGGGCCCAGAACGATCTGCAACAAGTGACCCGGATTGCCTATTCCATGGTAACCGTGTACGGCATGAACAACAAAGTAGGCAACGTCAGTTTTTACGATCCTGCCCAGGAAAATTCATTCACCAAGCCCTATTCGGAAGAAACTTCCAAACTGATCGACGAGGAAGTGCGCAAACTAATCGATAAGGCCTATGACCATACCAAGGAACTGCTTACCCAAAAGGCCAATGAAGTCAAGAAGCTGGCCGAGGCCCTGCTGCTGAAAGAAGTCCTTTTCCAAAGCGATGTCGAAGGACTGATAGGGAAAAGACCATACGAGGAGAAGAGAGCTCTTGATGTTTCTGATCATGAAAACCACGGGATCAATGAAAATGGCAGCCCTTCCGGAGCAACGGTCAGCCCCGGGGCCACAGAAGAAGTCAAGAATTAACATGAAAGTATCGGCAGCAAAGGAAAATATTCTAAAAAAAATAAGGCAGGCGTTGAGTCAATCAACGCCTCTTCCTTTTCCACAAAGCGAAGGAAACAGCCCTGTTTTTCACGCTGCCAGCCAGGAGCCGGAAATTGAGTTTGCCGAACAATTTACCAGGCTTCAGGGCAAATTTGTTTTCTGCGTCAATCATGCCGAACTGACCGCCAACCTGGGCAATCTCCTCCGAGTCCGGGGATGGGAAAGGCTGTACTGCCGGGAAAACAAGGTCAGGGCCTTCCTGGCCTCCCAGGGGCAGATAGAGGCCTCCAGCCAGGATCTGGGAGAATGCGATGCGGCCATTACCACTTGCGAGGCGCTGATCGCCAGGACGGGAAGCATCCTGATGAGTTCAGCACAGCCAAGTGGCCGTACCGTAAGCGTATATGCGCCTGTTCATATATGCATTGCCTATACGAAACAGCTGGTTTTTGACATCAGGGATGGTCTTCAGCTGGTGAAAGAAAAATATCATAACAAGTTGCCTTCTCTCTTTGCGCTGGCAACCGGACCCAGCCGCACTGCGGATATTGAAAAAACACTGGTCGTAGGCGTGCATGGGCCCAAGGAAGTCTATGTATTTTTGGTCGACGAGCCAGCTCTCTTCTAAAAAAAAGAGGCCTGGAAGGGTCCTGTCCCCTTGAGGGGAAAGACCGGGAGATGATATTTCATCCAGGGAAACAGATCCGGTCCCTGGTCCGCGTTGACAAAATCAAATTTCCTATAGCTATATTTGGTAATGCAAATTCCCGCGGGCAAAAAGATATATTTCTTATCGGACTTTCATTTGGGTGCACCGGACCGCAAGCTCAGCCTTGGCAGGGAAAAACGAATCCTCAATTTTTTGGACGAAATAAAAGTAGATGCAGCAGAAATCTTCATCGTAGGGGACCTTTTCGACTTCTGGTATGAATACAGGACCGTTGTTCCAAAAGGTTATGTCCGCATCCTGGGGAAGCTGGCTGAGATCACCGATGCCGGGACAGCTATCAGATTCTTTGTGGGAAACCACGATATGTGGATGAGCGGATACTTTGAAGAAGAGTTGAATATTCCGGTGTACCATGAACCAAAATCCTTTACCTGGTGCGGGAAGAAATTCCTGATTGGCCACGGGGACGGCCTGGGTCCAGGTGACCACGGGTATAAATTCATCAAGAAAATTTTCAGGAACAAATTCTGTCAGTGGCTCTTTGGGATCCTTCCGCCTGCCGCCGGAGTGGGTCTGGCCAATTATTTCAGCCGGAAAAGCCGGGCCTCCACGGGCCAGGTGGATGAACACTTCCTGGGCGAGGAGGGAGAATGGCTGATCGTCTACTCCAAGCAGGTCCTGGAAAGAGAATATTTTGACTATTTAATTTTTGGTCACAGACATTTGCCCATCGATTTTTCGTTTTCCCAGGGAAGC
>Ga0318562_10000257_pt1 | contig 25086 bp, 23 predicted proteins | sample GRESIP066b5f18_FD_203688 | JGI IMG/M metagenome (GOLD analysis project Ga0318562, IMG submission 203688) | Tropical soil microbial communities from Luquillo Experimental Forest, Puerto Rico - GRE.SIPMG.066b5f18 | ecosystem: Environmental > Terrestrial > Soil > Tropical forest > Bulk soil... | reverse complement strand
CCGGGTCTGCGGATATCCATGGGCGCAAAAAGCCGCAAAATTGCCATGCAAAAATTTAGCCGGGACATCTTCTGCCGGGAATACCGACCATTCTTTATCAAGCGGTAGCGCTTTTTTCACGGAAAATGGCTTCTCAATAAGGTCCAGGGGAAAAAGTTGAAGACCGGATCATCCTGCTCAAAAAATAAGGGCCGGGATCAATTCCGGCCCTTGTAATATGTTGCATGAGGGCAAAATCCCATCATGGCATTATTTCACTTCCTCGAACTCAGCATCTGTCACATTTTCAGAACTTCCGCCAGTATTAGACTGCCCTCCGCCGTTAGGACCAGCCGTTCCCGTCTGTGTTCCCGCTGCCTGGGAAGCTTTATACATCTCCTCAGATGCCGCTGTCCAGGCTGTGTTCATTTCCGCCACAGCAGTATCAATGGCGGACAGATCCTGGGCTTTATGAGCTTCTTTCAGTTTGTTCAGAGCCGCTTCGATAGGCGCTTTTTTATCGGCCGGGACCTTATCACCGTATTCTTTCAGTTGTTTTTCTGTCTGGAATATCATGCTGTCCGCATGGTTCAGCTTATCCACCTTCTCACGGGCAGCTTTATCAGTAGTCTCATTTGCCTTCGCTTCGGCCTTCATCTTATCCACTTCTTCCTTGCTCAGTCCGCTTCCTGCTTCGATCCTGATCTTCTGCTCCTTTCCTGTACCCTTGTCTTTTGCCGTTACATGCAGGATCCCGTTGGCATCGATGTCAAATGTCACTTCGATCTGAGGTACCCCTCTGGGAGCCGGAGGAATTCCGTCCAGGTTAAACATACCCAGGCTCTTGTTTTGGGAAGCCATGGGCCTTTCTCCCTGAAGCACATGGATCTGGACACCAGGCTGGCTATCGCTGGCCGTAGAGAATGTTTCAGATTTTTTGGTAGGAATCGTTGTATTGCTCTCGATCAGTCTGGTCATAACCCCGCCCATGGTTTCAATACCCAGGCTCAGCGGCGTTACGTCCAGCAGGAGTACGTCCTTTACCTCGCCGGTCAGAACGGCACCCTGGATCGCAGCACCAATGGCTACCACTTCATCAGGATTGACCCCCTTATTGGGTTTTTTCCCAAAAAACTTTTCAACCAGGTCCTGAACCTTCGGTATGCGTGTACTACCCCCTACCAGGATAACCTCGTCAATCTGGGAGGCATTGAGTCCGGCATCTTTCAACGCCTGTTCGCAGGGTTTCAGGCACCTCTCAAACAGACTGTCGGACAACTGCTCAAATTTTGCGCGGGAGAGCTTTTTTACCAGGTGTTTTGGAACCCCGTCAACTGCGGTTATGTAAGGCAGATTAATCTCCGTCTCACTGGAGGAGGAGAGTTCAATTTTCGCTTTTTCAGAGGCTTCCTTTAAGCGCTGGAGCGCCATAGGATCCTTGCGCAGGTCAATGCTCTCGTCTTTCTTGAATTCGCCGGCAAGCCAGTCCATCAGCACCTTATCAAAATCGTCTCCACCCAGGTGGGTATCCCCGTTGGTTGATTTTACTTCAAACACCCCGTCACCCAGTTCCAGGATGGATATGTCAAATGTGCCGCCTCCCAGGTCAAATACAGCTATCTTTTCATCCTTACCCTTCTTGTCCAGACCATACGCCAAAGCCGCAGCGGTTGGCTCATTCACTATCCGGCGCACATTCAGGCCGGCGATTTCACCAGCTTCCTTGGTGGCCTGGCGCTGGGCATCATTGAAATAGGCAGGAACGGTTATAACTGCCTCGGAAACTTCCTGTCCCAGGTAATCTTCAGCTGTTTTTTTCATTTTCTGAAGGATCATGGCGCTGATTTCCTGGGGGGTATAAAGGCGTCCGTCAATGTCAATTCGACAAGTATTATTGTCACCTTTTACGACCTTGTAGCTCCAGTGACTGATTTCATTGGTTACTTCATCAAACCTGCGGCCCATAAAACGTTTGACCGACATGATGGTATTGATCGGGTTGGTAATGGCCTGGCGCTTGGCAGGATCTCCCACTTTCCGCTCCCCGTTTTTGAGGAAAGCCACAACAGAGGGAGTCGTCCGCCGGCCCTCATCATTGGCGATCACAACTGGCTCATTACCTTCCATGACGGATACACAACTGTTGGTCGTGCCCAAATCAATTCCGATTATTTTTCCCATATAAGATTACTTTTAGAATGATTGCAACAAATAGCATAAGGTAATGTCAATCATTATGCCATGAAGGGGAAAATGAAAAATTGGCAGGAAATAGCCCTTCCAGGTTAAACACAGATGGTTATCAGCCGAATAGGAGGGACAAAAAATGGCCAATCAGCATGTCCCTAAGATGCTTTGGCAGGAATCAGGCGATATTTTTAACATGGGGAACTCGTGTACGGATCGCTTTGAAAACCAGTACAGCTTCAGGCCATTTACCCATAAGGGGTGCAAGGCATTTCGCAGGTGGCCAGGAAGGTCACTTAATATAGAGGCGCCCGGTAAAATCGATCCGGTGCAGAAAAGGTGATTTCCCCATCTTGGCAAAATATTCAACAACGGCCTTTTTTGCTCCTTCCCAAAAACCAAAATCATCGATGATCAGGATTCCTTTGTCTGCAAGCAAGGGATAAAGTAGTTCCAATTCAATCTTTGTAGATTCATACCAGTCTGTATCTAGGCGAAGGAGTGCAAGCTTTCCTGGAAGCTGCTGAGACAAAGTGTCCTCCACTTTCCCTTTTACAAAAATCAGGTTTCCCAAGGGGTAACCTGTCTTTCGGAGGTTCGATTTGACTTCTTCCAGGGAAGAATAGCACCAAATTGATTCTGAATCCAGCTTATCCTGTTCCTTTAACAGTCCTGATGCCAGTTCCCCCGAAGAATTCCGGTCGAGTTCTGAAGGGTCACTCATTCCTTCAAATGTGTCGTACAGGTAGATTTTTCTATCCAGGATTCCCTTTTCTTTAAGAAATAAACTGATCATCATTGAACTTCCGCCTTTCCAAACCCCGCATTCAACAAAATCCCCGGCTATCCCGTTTTCGAGTATATATTGAAGGGACTGGTATAAGCCGTACAGACGCTCCACGGAGGTCATGGTATAGTCCTTACACCTGCCATACAGGTCCATAAACAATTCGTCCCCAAGAATGTCTGCTGGGAAGTGGGGACCACTTTTGATGATCCTAAAGCCGAATCTTTCCAGTATCCAATTGGCAGTCCTGATAATCATATTAACCTTCTGAAATTTTTATTTTTTTAATGAGGCTGTCGAATTGATTCTGAACAAGCCTTTCGTCAGTATGCATGACCGTGGCTTTCTCATATGCCCTTAGACCAGCCTGCTTAATCATCTCCGGTTTCTCCCTGAGTTCCAGAATTTTTTCAGCCATCCCCTCTGCGGAAAAACCAGGGAGTGCCCATCCGCAGTCCTTGCCAATAAACTCGGCGGCCCCTCCGGACCGTTCAAAGCAGATGGCAGGCAATTTTAAGGAGGCAGCTTCCAGGATGACCATGGGATAAGGGTCCTCTCTCGACGTCAGTATAAACAGGTCAAAGGGAAGCAGATTTGTAGGTGAATTGGGAATCCTGCCAGTCAGGGTAAGAGACTCCTCCACCGAATATTGTCTGATCGTCTGCAGTGTCTTTGTCCTTGTCCCCTCTTCCTCAAAATCCCCAATCCAGACAAAATGGATATCTTTTTTGACCCGGCTAACGAGCTGGCAAGTCTCTACAAAAATATCAATTCCTTTACGGTGGGTGGCCGTTCCCATTCCTACCACGCAAAATTTACCGACTGGGATATTGAATCCCCGAAAAAGATGCTCCCTCGCCTTTATTTTGTCAATCCCAGGAATGGTTTCAAGCGGCACAAAATAGTTCAGATAAAAAATTTTCTCGGAATTAATATTATGCATGCTTAGCAAATTATTGGCAACTGCCTGGCTGGGGGAAATAAAAAATTCAGAGTACCTGAAGGTCAGCAATGAGGAACCGTTTCTATTGTAAAACTGGATCACCGACTCCAATTCATGAACATAGGTAGCAATGGGTCTTTTGAGAGCCGCCAAATTCCGGATCACCTTTCCGTTGGCAACCGTATTATTTATAATAACATCGGTCCTTGGCGAGAACCAGCGAAAAAAAAAACCTTCATTCTGTAAATCAAAAAGTCGATCAAATTCACGAATACCCATTTTCTTTTGCCATAGTTGTGGCTCTTCAGAACGGTTGTCGGGGCAATCTTTGCGAATTCATCTTCCAGATAGCCGCCCCTGCACAATAATATCCTGATATCATAGGTTCCCGTTCTGGACAGCAATTTCAAAAGGTTTATCAGCAGGATCGGGGCTCCTGTTAAGGATGAATCATGAGATATGAACAATATGGAAGTCTTTCTCTTGGTCATTGGGGTCCTTCTGAAGCAACAGTTTTTTTGGCGAGGATGATATTGTTCATATACAGGCTTTTGTTGTCAGGTAATATTTTGTTAAGCAATAGTCCCAGCAGGTTGGGCAAAAAAACAAAAAAAGCCTTATACCCCCACCGGGTCAGTGCGAATTTTCGGCACCTGTTTTCCAAAATTATATTAAAATACAAGACCCACAGTTGACAAATTGTAGTAATAAAATTTCCGGATTTTGCATACTCAATGATTTCAAACCCGTTTCTATTGAGGATATCTGTAAGAGCAAAGCGCGTATACCTGGCATAGTCATATGGCACTTCGTGCTCATTCCACACAAAAGGGCAGGTTATCAGAATCCTCCCATCCATTTTCGTAACCCTGTTTAATTCACCCAGAACCTCATCCAGGTTAAAGATGTGCTCAAATACTTCGCTGCAGAGGACAGAGTCAAAATAACCCGATTCAAACGGGAGATTTTTCCCATCATAAAATACGTCTATCTGCTCGTGGTCGTGGGGATGCCCTTCATTATAATAGTCCACACCAATATATTCCTCTACAACAAACAAGCTCCTGTAAGGCTTTGAGCCACACCCGAAATCTATCAGTTTGCCTTTCAATGAAGGAGCAAATTCACGGATACCCCTGACCAACCCCCTTCTGATAAAATAAGAAGGATGCAAAAGATCCGGAGAAAAATCAGGACTTAACTTTCCCATAAGGACACCTCAGGAACAAATTTTTCAGAAATACATTAAAAGTCGGGCAAATATAGTACGCACAGGATATAGGACAGTTTATTATTTTTAATACTTTTATCGATAGATTCGAAACACTGTGAGACAATTCATTCTGGCCCTTATTGTAATTATCGCCAGTCAAAACTCCCTAGCCCAGGTCAATTTAACACAGGGACTTCTTGCGTATTACCCATTCAATGGGAACGCCAATGACGCAACGGGCAACGGTTTGAATGGGACTGTCAACAACGCGCAGCCGACTGCCGACCGGTTTGGTAATCCTAATTCAGCCTATTATTTCGATGGTTCCAGCAGCAATATCATTGTTCATGACAACGGTAAGCTTTCCTCCTCTTCCTTTACCATTGCCTATTACTTTAATACACAGGCTACCAATATCCAAATTGCCATAGGTAAAATCAACTACCTTGACGGCAATGGGGCTACCTACAATTCAGGACCTTATAAGGGTCCACCGCTCGATGTCAGCTTCAGTGTCCTGGATTTTTCCTCCGGGTGCCTCGTCCAGGTTCCGGCCACTTACGTCTATACGAATTTTACTCCACAGATAAATACGAACACCTGGTATTGTATTGTTTGCACTTTTGACAATGGAGTTCAGAAAATATATCTGGATGGTGTTTTAGTTGCCACGTCAATTGAACCATTTACCAGTTCAAAAACCTGTACAAACACGGATTTCGTCATTGGGTCCTGGTGGTCGGGTGACCCAAACTACTTCAAAGGGACCATAGATGAAGTAAGGTATTACAACCGCGCCATTAACCCGCAGGAAGCGGCCGCCTTATGCGATGTTCAGACCAGTACATCCCTATGCACCGGCTCGTTGGGTGATCCAATCGTGAACATTACTTTTGGAAGCGGGGATAACCCCGGGCAACCTCTTTCCGCTATTGTCCCCGGCGCGTCTACAACCCTTGCCTATGTGCCTGTAACAGGCAATCCTGCCATGCCTACCCCGGTCGACGGACAATATACCATCACCAATAATGTGCCCTTCAATGTTGACTGGTTTTCAGGAGCCCTGGATCATACACCCAATAATGTGAACGGGTATATGGCATTTTATAATTCCAGTGTACAACCAGGTGAGTTTTATAAACAGACGGTCACCAATCTCTGTGGCTCCTCCGTATATGAATTTGCGGCATGGATCGGCAACGCCTTGAATCCCGGGGCTGCTCTCGGTGTGGCTCCGGATATCACCTTCCGGATAGAGCAGACCGATGGAACCTTGCTTGGATTTTATGATACAGGACCCATTGGCCAGAGTCCGACTTTCACCTGGAAACAGTACGGATTTTATTTTACAACACCCCCAAACGTTTCATCTGTCGTATTAAGGATGGTCAATAACAGCCCGGGAGGTACAGCTAATTTTGGGAATGACTTTGCCCTGGACGATATTACCTTTCGGCCATGCGGACCGGTAAGCCAGGCTTCCTTCAGCATCAATAGCTTTTCGGATTCTATCGGGATGTGCCAGGGACTGGCAGCCAGATTATACGGGAGTATTTCTTCTGGTTACAGCAATCCCAGCTACTTATGGCAGATCAGCATGGACAGCGGAAAATCCTGGACCAATGTTCCCAATTCAAATAACCTGCAACTAAGCACCATTGTGCCCCAGACAGCATCAACCAAAGATTACAAGTACAGGATGCTCAGCGGGGATGGCAATAATATCAATTCACCAAATTGCAGGATAAGTTCAAATCTGATTACCCTTACCGGACTAACAGGGCCTCCTGTCCAAATCACAACCGACACCAGCATTTGTCCCGGAACAAGCGTCCGTTTGACCGCAACCGGAGCGTCTTCTTATGTTTGGTCGCCTGCGAAATTTCTTGACAATCCTGACATCTCCAATCCAGTGGCAACTCCGGATACGGCCACAGAATTTTTTGTTCTTGCCACTGGTGCACAGCAATGCAGCAGCCAGGATTCTGTGACCATAAGCATTCGGAACAGGCCAGTTTTTACGGCCCCTTCAGACACTTCGGTGTGCAAGGGTCAGCCTGTTCGGTTGAATGGAGCCAACGGTAATACTTATTCATATATCTGGTCTCCGCCGGGCTCCCTCGATAACCCGACATCCCCTGGTCCTCTTGCAAGGCCTGATTCCACAACGCAGTATAGCCTCCAGGTCAGTGACCCCGTTTGTCCTTATGATAGTAATTTTTTCGTAACGGTGACCGTACATCCGGATCCAGTCGTTGTAGCCAATAAACTCAATGATATTGACTGCAATACACCCACGGCCCAGCTCATGGCGAAGGGGGCAGTTTCATACCAGTGGGCACCGGCCAGTGGATTGGATAACCCACAACTGATGAATCCGACAGCTTCAATTGATAGCTCCACCACCTTCCTTGTTCAGGGAACGGATCAAAACGGATGTTTTGCCTTCGATTCAGTGACGGTGAAGGTTACTGAGCAGGGGAAAGGATCTTTTGTAGTACCTAATGCTTTTACTCCAAATGGTGATGGGCTAAATGACTGTTTTGGAATTAAGCGCTGGGGCAATGTCACTATTGAAGAATTCTCAGTCTTCAACCGTTGGGGACAACGGGTATTCACCACAAGAAATCCTTCCCTGTGCTGGGATGGCACATTTAATGGTCAACCCCAGGATTCGGGTGGGTACCCGTATATAATTAAAGCAAAAACCTTCTGTGGTGAAGTGACCCGCAAGGGGATCGTTTTATTAATCAGGTGAGCTATAGATCTTTCGCACCAACCTACCCTAATTGATTATGTTTAAAAAGATAATAATCAAGATAGGGAAATAATTGCCATTTTTAATCGTTTGCAAATATTCTGAGAATGCTGTAATCAAGTATGACAAATAGTATCCTAAAGCCACAGCCAATGGCCAGGCTACTCTAATCAGGACACCAAAATAAGTGTACCTCCAAATCCAAATTAATTGTCCTGTTAGAATTTACTCCCTGAATGTTTTTCCGGCCTTTTCAATAAAGGTTGAGAGAATTTGCCATTAGTTGAAATTTTTGCTTTTGTGGGCAACACAAACCTCCCGCCTCACCCCCCACCGACAGGTTCAATCTGTACTGAAAAGTCTATGTCCAGCCATTTGGTACTGTACCGTCTGAATTCAACCAATAGAAGACTGCTAAGCAAACCCGGATTTTATTTCCTTGCGATCTCAGGATAAACAATGAAAGGTTTTATGTCAAAAAAAGGATAGGCTTCTTTCTGGCCATATCTCAGCTATTTCGACATGAATCCTGAAGACGGGGGGATAGTTGCACGGGATTAATGTGTCTCGTAAGTGTTTTTATCTATGATCAGCTAGATATAAATTCTATGATTATGCGCGTAAATTGAGTTATCATTAACCAATATGCGAAAATTCAATGGATAAAGATTGCACATCTGATCCGTAAACGGTATTTTACATTTCTCAAAGAATGAAAGTAAAATTTTTCTATTGCCGGTCATTAATAAATTCAAAACAAATCTGAAACATGAAAAGATTTTTTGGCTTATCGTTTGTCCTATTTTTCCTTTTCGCCATCACAGGTCAGCTGAGCCTTAGCTCCTGTACAAAAGAATCAACCAAATATGATACTGTTGTCAAACAGACAAATGTATACGATACAATTAACCGTCGCGACACAATTAATATGGCGATCCTTACTGCCAATTCATGGAAAATAGAAGAAATAAGGGCTGTCAGCGGCAATAACGTAATTTTCTACCAAAGGGGAGGCAACTCGAATACCCAAAATTTCGATAATGAGTATATCACATTCAACAGTGACGGCTCAGGAACCTATGTGGATAATCTGGGAGGTACCTATACAATTAATTGGAAATTTGCTGACTCAACATACACAGTTATCAAGTACACGCTAAATCTACCTACCCCTCTTTTTGACACCTGGGAAAATATTATTTACCGAAACGGTTCAATCATGTATGATGAATACAACAACCAGAATGGGACCAATAATCAGTCAACCGTAATCAGGATTCCAAAATAGCAAATCAGCTGAATTAAAATGGAATGATTATTTCTGCTGGAAGATCGATAGTCCCTCTGCTAAATCCCACAGGAATGAGCGAACACCTCTCCCCTGTGGGTTTGGACTTGTATAAATCAATTACACGGATTAAAGTCCCCCAGTCCAGGTATTGGCAGGCTGAGTTATGGAATTGATGAACCTCTCCAGGCCCTTGAATTTCTCTGAATCCAGGATGTAGCTTATATTTTTTGAATAGTAGCAGAAAAGGTCATACAACTGAAATTTCTCTCCTTCCAGGACCGAGGAGATATCCCGCACACCAACCCCATTGGCTTGTTCAAACCTGTGTACAAATCCGTCATCCAGTTTCTTATTACTTATCCATGCAGCATAAACGAATGGAAGGCCGGTCAGCTTTTGCCAGGCTTCCCCCAGATCATAAATGTATGGGGATATCAATCTTTGCTCCAGTGCCCTGTCCCCAATTACCAGGCCTGCCGTATCCCCTTTGATCTGTTCCCGAAAGTCTTCCCCTGCCTCGACCAGCCGGGGCTTTATTTTCCAATACTCCCTTAAGAGGAGTTTTGCTAGCTGAACGGAGGTCCGGCTCTGGTAATCCAGCAGAACCGTATTGACCCGATCCAGAGGATTGTCACTGAAGATGCATACTGAGGCTACCGGCCCCTGTGAGCCTATACAGTAATTGGTGTTGATGTGATATTCCCGCATGCGGGGAATGATAGAAACCGGGACAAGACCGACATCTATTTCGTCTTCGAGGAGCATCGTGGCGATACGGGCCGGATAGTCCGTTTTCAGGTCAATCTCCTCCATAAGGTCCGACCGGTAGATCCCATAGAGTAACGGCTTTGTGTTAAGATAGCTCACGGCCCCCACACGTATTTTTCTTTCCAAGTCCTTTGTGTTAATTTTGGTTGCAAATGTAAGGCGCATCAGGTTAAAAATAAAAGCGTTTATTATCACCAGGCTATATGGAATTGAACTCTCTCAAGGCTATTTCTCCCCTAGACGGTCGCTACCGGAACCAGGTCGTTCAACTGGAAGAATACTTTTCTGAGTATGCGCTCATGAAATATCGGGTATTGGTGGAGGTGGAATATTTTCTTTTCCTGGCCCAGAAGAAATTCTTTAACCTGTCTGCTCCGGTCAAGAAGCAGTTCCGGTCCGTAGCCGAGAATTTCAACCTGGATGATGCTGTGGAAATCAAAAGGACCGAACGGATAACCAACCACGATGTAAAGGCAGTCGAATATTTCCTGAAAACGAGGCTTGATCAGACTGTCGCTGATGAAAACAGGGAATGGATTCATTTTGGGCTTACTTCCCAGGACATCAACAATACGGCCATCCCGCTGTTGTGGAAGCATGCTGTGGAATGTGAATACCTTCCGATCTTGCTTAACCTGAACCGTCAGCTGGAGCTGCTCGCTAAAAAATGGGCAGATACTCCCATGCTGGCAAGAACCCACGGCCAGCCTGCTTCTCCTACCACCCTTGGCAAAGAGATCATGGTATTTGTTGAACGAATAGAAGATCAGGTTGAACAATTCATTTCCATCCCTTTTTCAGCAAAATTTGGCGGAGCCAGTGGCAACCTCAACGCCCATTATGTTGCCTTTCCCAAAAAAGATTGGATAAAACTTGCGAATGAATTCGTGGAAACAGTTTTGGGGCTGCAGCGTCAACAGTACACCACTCAAATTGAACACTATGATAACCTGGCTGCCCATTTTGATGCCATGAAGCGAATCAACAATATTCTGATTGATTTTTGCCGGGATGTATGGACTTATGTTTCGCTGGATTATTTCAGGCAGATGACAAAAAAGGGTGAGGTGGGATCTTCAGCCATGCCACATAAGGTCAACCCGATCGATTTTGAAAATGCGGAAGGCAACCTGGGCGTTGCCAATGCACTCTTTGAACATCTATCCTCTAAATTACCTGTTTCCCGGCTTCAGCGGGATCTTACCGATTCCACAGCCCTCCGGAACATGGGTGTTCCCTTCGCCCACACGGTCCTTGCCCTTAAATCCGTAGAAAAAGGCCTTTGCAAGCTGGTTCTTAACGAGCAAAAATTGTGGCAGGATCTTGACAACAACTGGGCAGTAGTAGCAGAAGCCATACAGACCATACTTCGCAGGGAAGACTATCCCCAGCCGTATGAAGCTTTAAAAGAACTCACGCGGGGAAATTCAGGTATCACCAAGGAATCTCTCCACACGTTTATTGAAAACCTGAAGATCCCGGCAGTAGTTAAGAAAGAACTTAAAAGGATCTCACCCCACAATTACACCGGGGTGCCATTGAAATAGGGTACTTAACAAAGGTCTTTTGTCATGACTACCATGCCCCTGAATTCTTCTTTCATGAGCGGAAAATCGAGCCGGTGCGTTCCGCAGATTTCAAAACCATTTTTAAGATAGAAGGCGATCGAACTCCGGCTGCTGTCCATGGCCTTGAGCCAAATGATCTCCTTATGAAATTGGCTGGCAAAATCAAAGCAGAATTGCAGGAGAGTTTTCCCAAATCCCCTGCCTGCAGCGGAGGCCAGCAGGTAAATGCGTTCGAGCTCTATCGCTTCTTTATCTGGCGCCCAGGCTACTGGCTGACTCAACCGCAACTTCAAAAAGCCAACGGGGGAATAACCGGAAACGGCAATAAAGAAGCGGTTATCCGGGTCCCTTATCTCTGATTGCAATACTCCCGGGTTAAAGGAAGCGGCCGTATACCATTCACCCTGGTCTGTCCAGAGGTACCTGAAATGATCAAGGTAGGCCTCCCTTGAAATCGCGCTCAGCTGGGCAAGCTCAGTACTGGATACAGGCTGTATGGCTATTTGACTGGTATTTTCCACCAGAGCATATTTTCTTTCTTGTTGAAAACGCTGAAATTGTTTTTTTCCATGATCCTGATAGAAGCGATATTGGTTTCTTCTGTTTCAGCCAGAACCCAGCGGACAGAAACCTGGTTCTTTGCCCATTGGACCATACCTGCAACAGCCTCTGTCATATATCCCTTACCACGGTGCTGATGCATGGTCCCGTAGCCTATTTCAATTTCCCCGCTTTCATTGGGCGCCCCTTTAAATCCAAGCTCGGCGACTATTTTTTTTCCTGATTTCTCAATAACAACCCAGAAGGTAACAAAGAGAAAATCGTAAGACCCGGCAGCTTTGATTTTTGGCATGCTGAATTCATCAACTGATTTCTTGACCTCCGGTGATACATTTCTGCCCGTATCTTCCAGTTCAAATCGCCTTTCAAACTTCCCTCCGCCCGCCAGGTATAATTCAAGTTGTGGCGGATCCAGGGGAATAATCATCAGACGGGTTGTTTCTACCATAGAAGTCGTTTTGTCTCCAGCACCCCCAGTCGCGTTCGGTATATAACTGGATCGGGGCATCCCCGAGGAATCCTTCCGGTTATTTATGGATCTCGGAGGTGAAATGGAACTCGATATCCGGGTTATTGGTTCTTTCCGTATTCAGGAACCATTCGCTTTGGGCCAGATAAACCAAATGCCCGTCCTTGTCCTCTGCGATATTGGCCTGTTTGAATCGGGTAAAATCTTCCAGTTTGTGCGGATCTTTGCCTGTAATCCAGCAAGCCTTATAAAAGGGCAAAGTATTAAATTGAACGGAAGCACCGTATTCATGCAGGAGGCGGTACTGAATGACTTCAAACTGCAACTCCCCCACACAGCCGATTATTTTCTTGTTACCTCCAAACTGAGTGAAGAGCTGTGCCACCCCTTCATCGGTAAGCTGCAGCAACCCCTTCTCCAGCTGTTTGGTCTTCATAGGATCGCGGTTGATTACTTCCTTGAAAATTTCCGGGGAAAATGACGGGATCCCGGTGAAATAGAAATCTGCCCCTTCTGTCAGGGTATCCCCGATCTTGAAATTTCCGGTGTCGAAAAGACCGACCACATCTCCAGGGAATGCCTCCTCTATGACGTCCTTGTCCCTGGCCAAGAAACTGTAAGGATTGCTGAAGCGAACCTCCTTATCAAGCCTCACGTGGTGGAAATATTTGTTTCGCAGAAATCGTCCGCTGCAGACCCGCATAAAAGCAATCCGGTCACGGTGCTTGGGATCCAGGTTGGCATGAATCTTAAATACAAATCCGCTTAATTTCTCTTCTTCGGGACAGACTGTTCCTGAAGTGGTAGGCCTGCACTGGGGACCGGGGGCGATCCTGATAAAAGTATCCAGCATTTCCTTTACTCCAAAATTGTTGATGGCACTGCCAAAGAATACCGGTGCGACAGCACCTGCCAGGTAGTCTTCCACATTAAGTGACCCGTGCACTCCCTCCACGAGTTCTGCATCCTCACGCAGTGTTGAGGCATCTTTATCTCCCAGTTTTTCGTCCAGTATGGTACTTTCCAGGTCGCTTATCCGAACCGTATCATCACCGGACGCTTTGGTGTTGGCGGTAAACAAAACCAGGTTCTTGTCATGAAGATTATAAACGCCCTTGAAATCCTTCCCGCTGTTGATGGGCCAGGTCATGGGATGTAACTGGATACCCAGCTCTTTTTCAATCTCTTCAAGCAGGTCAAACCTGTTTTTCCCATCCCTGTCCAGCTTGTTGATGAACACGATGACCGGGGTATTCCGCATCCGGCATACCTCCATCAGCCTGCGTGTCTGCGCTTCAACTCCATTCACGCTATCGATTACCAGGATCACACTGTCAACGGCGGTCAGCGTTCTAAAGGTATCCTCGGCAAAGTCTTTATGGCCCGGCGTATCAAGCAGATTGATGAGAACCCCCTGGTACTCGAAGCTCATGACGGAGGTCGCAACTGAAATTCCGCGCTGCCGTTCTATCTCCATAAAATCGCTTGTGGCGTACTTCCGTATCTTATTGCTTTTGACCGCGCCTGCCGTCTGAATGGCCCCGCCAAAAAGCAGGAATTTCTCGGTAAGGGTCGTCTTTCCGGCATCCGGGTGAGATATGATGGCAAAAGTCCTCCGTTTGTTTATTTCACTGTTGTATTTCATTCCGGAATTTTGTGGTAAGTGGTTTTCTTCAGGAACCCGGCAGGTCTGCTTGAACCCGGGCAAAATTCCCGAAAACCGGGCGCAAAGGTAAGGTATGGTCAGGATTTTTATAGGCCTGTCTGCAGACACTCGCAAAGTACTGCCCGCAAATATCCAAAGGACCTGCCTGGAAGCCGACCACGACAGGGAGGAAGACAAAAAAATCCGCTTTCCTCGCCCGATTCATCCATCAATCAGGTGGGGTACAAATCGGCTACAGTTATCCGTTATAAAATGGTCGGATTCACGGATGCCCATGCCCGCGGGCTGGCCCCCGATAATCCAGCTTCCGAGGATGGGACGGTTGCCGTCAAGGTCTGGCAGGGGAAAGTACCGCTGGAAGATGAAACCTTCCTCTCCATATTCACCGTCGGTAGTCTCCAGGGTACCGGCCTCGGTGACAATTTCCACATTGGACCCCTCCCGCGATAACAGGGGTTTTTTGACATAATTTGCCATTCCATGCTCATCAAAATGGGCCGGCAGGAGCAAAGGGTGACCAGGATTCATCTTCCAAAGCAGGGGCAGGATGGCTTTATTGGACAGGATCATTTTCCATGGAGGCTCCATCCAGAAAATCTTACTTTTTTCTTCCAGGATTAATGGACCAAAAGGCTCGTTGATCAGCCATTCCCACGGATACAATTTGAACATGTTTCTGACAGGGCGTTGGTCCGGGTCAACAAAGACCTCTACCCTCTCATCCCATCCGATATCTTCCACATACATAAACGATGTCTTTAGTCCTGACTGGATAGCACAATCCCGCAAATATTCAACGGTTGTCAGGTCTTCCAGGCTGTCTTTTATGCAGGAGAAATGAACCGTACCTGGATGGAATAACGGGGCGATGTATTTCCAGTGGGCCAAAAGTTTTTCATGAATGGAGTTATACTGGTCCTTTCCCGCGTCAAAATCCTGGAGCCAGAACCATTGTACAATTCCAGCTTCAAACAGGGAAGTTGGCGTGTCTGCATTGAACTCCAGTAATTTTAAGCCCGACTCAGAGTAGGCAAGATCAAACCTGCCATAAAGGGTGGGATGATCCTTGAACCAGGATTTTTCAATGAGGGGTTTCCAGCACTCAGGTATATGAAAGGGCGAATACATTTGGGATTTGATGACCTTACCGACCGCATGCAGGCATAGATTCCAGAGTTCCCGGGTAGCCTTTTCTATCTGTTCAATCTCCTGCAGTGCAAACGAATAGTATGCCCGCTCATTCCAGTACGGCACCTCCGCTGTATGAAAACCAAATCCCAGCTCTTCTACGCGCTTCTGCCAGTCAGGTCTCGGACAAGTGTGGATGCGCTTCATGGAACAATCTGAAAAAGTGAATTACAAAAGGAGTTTCAGGAACTTACTGATTTGCTGCTTGAGCCAAATCCTCCCCTGATGATGAAATGAGACTTTAGAAATCTGCGCGGGGGGCGGTACAGTTGCATCCTGACAGCATAGAAGGCAGCATGCCCGTAGGGAGTTATATAGCAGAGGTTATTGTAGAGTGACTGAAGAACATCATACCAGACTTCGCTCACCATTGTGGAACTGCAGCTGTCCTGGATAAAAGCCGAATCCTGGCCTGCAGTAGAATCAATCAAACGACAGGAGCTTTGCTGGTAACTGGTCGTTTTGCAGGATGCAAATGATGCGGTAATGAGTGCCAAATGAATGTAACTGGTTTTCTTCATGGTAACAACAATTTAGAGGTTAGAATAAATGTCAAAAGGCTAAATATTCTGGGATCGACAACCCGGGTCTACCCGGACATTTTCGATACAGGTAAATGTTACCGGGAGGGAATCCGGACCAGAGGCTGATCCGTTTCCCTTACTCCCCCCTTGCAAACGGGTCAACCGGCTGGAGCCGGCCAAATTTTTCTCCTTTTTTTACAACCCGGGCCCTTCCGGTTGGAACCCGATTCCTTGCTGATACGAATGTATTACCCGGATGCACATCCGAAGGGTAATGAATTGTTAACGGGGACATCCCGGCATCATCATTAGGATTACTTTAACACGTGAGGTCCGAAAAGGGCAGTTCGATGTAGGAAAATTTTTCTGAAGCGGTTACAGGCCCCTTTAGAATCCGCCTTGCAGAAGAGAGTCGATATTCTGGCTACCTTCATAGTTCAGAGGTACGGTAAACGGAAAACCATTTTTTCTCAGGCTGGCTTTTCCTTCCACCCTGAACTTTACTTCCTTTTTCAAAAGGAACTGAAGGGCATTGCTGAACAGGGAACGAACATCCACGGCCATGGAAACCGGAAGGTAAAAACTGTCTTTCCGGGGGATCACAATCGTAGAATCTATGACCGAATGCCCCGCGTGCTTGTCATTGAGGTATACGTCCACCGTTGCATGTCTGAGCTGCAGGCCAAATGGGTTTGGATTAAAGAATTTTAATTTTGCCGACAGCACTGTTCCGGATCCGCCCCCAAGACTGACACGGGCCTGTTCAAATCCCCTGTATTCAGGGGCTTCCGGCTGCCGGCAGGCAGTGAAGAAAATAAGGAGGGCAAAGGTTTTTGGTAGGAAAACATACATTCTCTTCTTCATGGTATATTTGATCAATGGGATGCAATATAACCGATTCAGTTTAGCTTCCGACAGATAATCCAGCCCAAAAAACAGAGAGGATCCGCCTGCCTTATTGAAGTCCACTCTAATAACTGATCCATATGATTCCGACCGATCAAAATGAACTGATTTCAGAGGTGATGGCAGGCGAAACGGCAAAATCCCGGTACCTGAAAGCAAAAGAATTCTATCGGTTCAGGTTATTGTCGATCCACGCTGCCAAGGATTTCTTTCAGTTGTGCCTGGGAATCTTTTCTGCCGGATTCGGGCTGGAAAGTTTCCTGTTACCAAATAAATTCATCGACGGGGGAGCAACAGGGATTTCCCTGCTGACCGCCCAGATATCCAAATGGCCACTGGCTATCATCCTTGTCCTGGTAAATATCCCTTTTGTTGTGCTTGGATACCAGCAGATCGGAAAATGGTTTACCATCAAAACGATTTTCGCCATCCTGGGGCTTGCACTTTGTGTAGGCCTGATTCATTACCCTACCGTAACTTCTGACAGGCTGCTGGTAGCTGTATTCGGAGGCTTTTTTCTTGGTGCGGGAATCGGTCTGGCGGTCAGAGGCGGAGGCGTTCTGGATGGCACGGAAGTCCTCGCGATTTTCATTAGCCGGAAAACAAGCGCATCCGTTGGTGACATCATACTCGTCATCAACATCGCGATCTTTTCCCTGGCTGCCTATCTGCTCTCCATTGAAACGGCCTTGTATTCCCTGCTCACCTACCTGGCAGCCTCCCGAACCCTGGATTTTGTGATAGAAGGCATTGAAGAATATACCGGAGTAACCATCATTTCTCCCAAATCAGAAGAAATCAGCATGATGATTACCGAAAAGCTGGGAAGGGGGATTACCGTCTATAAAGGCATCCGCGGATTTGGAAAACGCGGCCACAGCAATACTTCCGAAATGAACATCCTCTTTACCATTGTGACCCGATTGGAGATTTCCCGCCTGCACGCAGAAATTGATGCCATTGACCCATTTGCCTTCGTGGTCATGCATGGCATCAAGGACACCAAGGGAGGTATGATCAAAAAAAGACCTCATAAACATTGACTGCAAATAAAATCCGAAGTTTCCCTGTTCCGGAATTGTCTTTGGTGTAAGAGCATCAGGCATCAACTTTTCAAGGGCACAGCGGCAAAGCAGAAATGTTTTGTTTTCAGGACCGTGTATCGCGGACCCTTTCAATCCGGCAGATATAGCAACAGGCCTGAGCATTTCGGGCGTGCAGGTAATGAACTTCGGGTTTGCTTTCAAAAATTTCCCCGATCATCTGGTCAACATCCTGGTCGTCCACCATTCTGGAATAGACCATGAGCTGGTTTTTGTCGTAGCCGATCAGGGTAAGGGGAAAATGAACCTTATCTGCCTTGATTTCAGGGGGAAACCGGTAAACATCAGCATACTCATCCACTTCATCTGCGTGAATAAACACAGGACCTGGCTGGTTAAACGCATTGTCCATTTCAAAAGGGCTTACACTGATCAATATTCTTTTGTCCTTTCCGGGAACGAACGGTTTCAGGGAAACCCGGCAAGGGCCACGGCCTGTAGCGACCTGCTCGACAATATCGTGTCCAAATTCATCTTTCCCTGTCCTGCGGATTTTTTCCGCATAGTTCTTCGACAACGGTATAATCTTAAACTTATGCATGGTAATTTATTTTCTACATCGATACAGGTTCTCCGGTCCCGACCTCATGGTCAGTTTTGGCCGACTCCCATCCGATCATGGCTGCCTTGCGGCCGGCACCCCAATGGTATTCACCAACAACCCCGCTTGATCGGATGACGCGGTGGCAGGGTATTAGATAGGCAACAGGATTGTGTGCGACGGCCGATCCCACAGCCCTCGAAGCACGGGGATGGTCAATCGAGGAGGCAATCCGGGCATAGGTGCTGACCCCGCCAATGGGTATGCGAAGTAGGGCCTCCCAGACCTTTACCTGGAAGGGGGTTCCTTTCAGGTGCAATTTTACCTGGGGGAGAATATTTCCCTCCGTCTGAAAGACCTGAAGGGCCTGATGCTGGATGGCATCTGTGGATTGCCGGAATAATGCACGGGGAAAACTTGCCTTCAGGGAGAAAAGGGATTCCTCTTCCCGGGCCACAAAGGCCAGAAAACAAATCCCTTTTGCTGTGGATGCCACCAGTACCTTCCCAAAAGGCGTTTCTTCAAACTGGTAATTTATCTGCAGTCCTTCACCTCCGGCTTTGAATTCACCCGGTGTCATCGACTCTATAGAGAGGAAAAGATCATGCAAACGCCCCGTGCCCGAAAGCCCGGTTTCAAAACTCGTGTCAGCCAGGCTGTGGTTTTCCTTCAGCAATTTTTTGGCATGTTCCAGGCTGATATACTGAAGGAATTTTTTCGGGGTTACCCCGGCCCACTCCTTAAACATCCGCTGAAAATGAAACGGACTAACGTGAACCTGTCTGGCCACTTCATCAAGATCAGGCTGAAATTTGAAGTGATCCCGGATATACAGGATGGCTTTTTCTATGCGTTCAAAATCTGTCATAATGCTGCAAAGTTAGCGGCGCTACGGGTCATTCAAAACCCGAAAATTGCTAAACCTGGTCAGGAAATTTGCCCACTTACGGATTTGAACATTTGTATTATTGAATTAACTTACAAAAAAAACAACGTGTCTACCATATCTGAACGCATCAAAGCCTTCAATTCAGATCGCGAGCCTGCTTATATTCCCCTCAAATACAAAATGATGTCGACCAATCCCTTCAGGTTTTTCAGGGGGACCTGCCACCTGTTTTATGAAGACCTGGTCAAGGCCGATCCGCTTCCGCAATACCCGCTCAGCTGGATTTGCGGGGACCTTCACCTGGAGAATTTTGGCAGTTTTAAAGGAGACAACAGGCTGGTGTATTTTGATCTCAATGACTTTGATGAGGCCGTCCTGGCGCCCGCCACCTGGGAACTGGCGCGGATGGTCACCAGCATTTTCACAGCCTTCTCGTCTTTAAAAATCAAGCGTCGCGAGGCGGTTAGTGCAGCGTCGTTTTTCCTCAACTCCTATTCGGAAACGCTGGGCAAAGGGCAGGCCCGGTATATTGAGCCGCGCGTTGCAGAAGGAATTGTTCAGACTTTCCTGACCCAGGTAGAAGAAAGAAAAACCAAAGCCCTGTTGAGGCAGCGGACAGTGGAGTCCAAGGATAAGATCAGCATCCTCATTGACAACAAAAGATTCTTTAAACTGCAGGATAAGACCAGGATTGAAATGAAGGCAGGTCTGGCGCAATGGCTGAGAACGGCCAGTCCTCCCTATAGCCGGTTCCGGGTACTTGACGCCGCATTTCGCATTGCCGGAACAGGAAGCATAGGTGTAAAGAGGTATATGTTTTTGTTGAAAAACAGGGACAATCCCAAGAAATTCATGCTGGTGGATCTCAAACAGTCAAAATTATCTTCCCTTCAGCCCTACGTGAAATCCCAGCAGCCTTCCTGGAAAAATGAATCTGACCGGGTGGTGGCTATCCAGGAAAGAATGGAAAGCACCCCTCCTGCCCTGCTGAACAGTGTGATAATCGGACAGGATTCATTTGTCCTTAAAGAAATGCAGCCTACCGAAGACAAGATCGATTTTATGATCATCAAGGACCGGTTTAAGGACATCGAGTGCGTCTTAAAGGAAATGGCAATCCTCACGGCTTCCGCCCAGCTGAGGAGCTCGGGACGCCAGGGTTCTGCCGTTGCAGATGATCTGATTGCTTTCGGGCATGATGGGCATTGGCAAGAGCCCCTTATGGATTACGCAGAACAGTATGCCGGCCAGGTCAAAAAGGATTTTGATTCCTTTCTCAAATCCTATAAGGGCGGTTATTTTTCCTGAACAATTCGGTTCCCTCCCTTTAAGGAGTGTAGGAAGCCAGTCGGCATTATCCTCTCTGGTCTTTTGAGTAGTCAGCCCATCTTCCGAAGACGATTCCGGATCTGTTCCTCATCCTGGGTATTCAGAAAAGTCTGACTTTCCAGGAACGTTCAAAGACCTGGTCCGGAGCTAGTACCACAATCCCCTCTTTATGCTCAATCTGCTGATCGGCGTTCACACTGTCAGCAATCCCGCACCAGGGCTCTATACAAACAAAATCGGCATTCTTCGCGGCCCAGATCCCAAGGTAGGGGAACTCACCCAGGTAAAAGTCAAGGCCGTGGTCCGTTTTGTCTGATTTAAGGGAAATGATCGATGAGGTCGGATATTTTGTCACCAGAGCGTCCTGGTGGAACAATTCTCTGGTCAGTGGCAAAACGCTGGATTGCTGCAGAAGGGCTACCGGTTCGGTTTCGATCAGCCCATCTTTGGAAATAGGCCATCGCGGGAGTGTTTCGTCCTCGTTGAATTCAAGGTAATAGTCCTGGTAAATAGTCCCTTTTACAAGAGGCACGTTAAAGGCCGGATGACCCCCGACAGAAAAATACATTTCCCCGGAGCCCGTGTTCCTGACATGGTAGGTTGTTTCCAACTGGTGGTCAGTGAGCCGGTAAATGATTTCGAATTGAAATAAAAAGGGATAAACCTCCAGGGTATGGGAATTGCTCGCCAGTTGAAAGGTAATTTCCTCAAAATGCTGGCCCGTCACCGAAAACTCCATGTCCCGCGCAAATCCATGTCGTCCCAAAAAAAAGGACTTGCCCCCGAAAAAATAAGTATTGTTCTTCAAAGTCCCTACAATGGGAAAGAGAACCGGGGAATGCTTCCCCCAGAATGCTGGATCTCCGTTCCACAGGTAATCCAGCTGAAGATCCTTACTGAAGAGTTGGACAAGTTCGGCCCCCTTTGGCGCAATGGCAGCCCGGATGTATTCATTTTCTATGGTAAACATGACCCGGATATTTTTTGGATTCCTCCATGATCTGGCCCAGACTTCAGCGCAACATTCCGGGCATAGTGCCATGACTAGGGTCACCCTGGTTAAGGTCATTCCATCTCTTCCCGGTCTGTTTCCATTCAACCACCCCAATAACCTTTTGCAAAATACAGGGTATTATTCCAATTTGAAAACGCTATTTTAGGTACATGTTTCGTTTTTTGAATATCGTTGGGACCAGTCTTAAAATGGCACTTCAGGAATTCCGCTCCAACAAGCTCAGAACTTTTCTTTCCCTGCTCGGCGTCACTTTCGGAATTTTCTGTATTATCAGCGTGCTTGCCACCATCAACAGCATGAAGATTGCCATCCAGAATGATATCAAAACCCTCGGCAGCAATACCGTCTTTATCGATAAATGGGAATATCGCAACGATAACAATTATCCCTGGTGGAAATTCATCAAAAGGCCGACACCGAAGTACCATGAGGTTAAACAGTTGAAACAAAGGGTTCCCATCCTGGCCGGCGCTGCTTTCATGATCCAGGATAATTCATCTATCGAACTGGGGAATGACATCCTGAACAATGTCAATTATTATGGGGTTACCGAAGATTATGCCAACATAGAACATTTTGAAATCGGAGTGGGCAGGTACCTCCAGCAGGCCGATTTTGACCACAATTCGAACAACATTGTGTTAGGGTACTCGCTGGCGGAGAAGATTTTTGATAAACCTGAACAAGCTGTGGGAAGGGTTGTCAGACTAAAAAATGGAAAGCCTGCCCTTATCATTGGCGTCATAGCCAAACAGGGGCAAAGCATCATGAATATGTGGGATTATGATAACAGCATCATCATGCCCTCCGGTTTCTTAAAACAGATGACCAGGGAAGACAATGCCCATCCAACCATTATTGTACAAGGCAAAGACAATGTGAGCATCCCCGCACTGAAAGACGAATTGACGGGGGCAATGCGGTCCATCCACAAACTAAGCCCCTACCAGGAAGACGATTATGCCCTCAATGACATCGAATCGTTCAGCAAATTCATGGACAGCATTTTCACAAATATCAACATAGGTGGTATGGCCATAGCAGCTCTTTCCCTGGTGGTGGGCATGTTTGGCGTGGCCAATATCATGTTTGTAACGGTCCGGGAGCGTACGAGCCAAATTGGCCTAAAAAAGGCAATTGGGGCGAAGCGGGGCACCATCCTGGCCGAATTTCTGCTTGAGTCTGCCTTTCTGTGCATCATCGGTGGATTGATCGGTCTGGCAGCTGTATATATTCTCACGGCTATTTTCTCCGCCACATTCAGTTTCCGGGTATTTATTCCTGCAGATATCATTGTTCTGGCCATTGGCATTTGTGTGGGGGTAGGAATCCTGGCCGGAATTATTCCCGCCTTCATCGCGGCAAGAATGGACCCGGTGGTTGCCATCCGGAAAAACTGATTTCATTCTGTATCGCCTCAGGAATTCTTTTAAATAGGGCCGATTGGGGGGACACAGGGTCACGTATTTTGACCCTCCTGATGAATTTCCAATTTTGCTCCTTAAATTCGGCCCATGTTTAGGTTTTTGAACATAGTGGGGACGAGTTTAAAGATGGCCATCCAGGAATTCCGATCCAATAAACTCCGGACATTTCTTTCCCTGCTGGGAATCACTTTCGGTATTTTTTGCATAATCAGCGTTCTGGCCACCATCAGCAGTATGGAACTGGCCGTCAAGGATGAACTCAAATCCATTGCCGGTCACACCGTATTTATTGGCAAATGGGAGAATGGCGGAGGCCCTGATTATCCGTGGTGGAAATATATCAAGAGACCGGAAGTAAAGTATTCTGAAATGAGACTGGTACGCTTGAAGGCCCCCGATTCGACAAGAATATCCTATTTCATGAACATTCAGGGCAGTGTTGAGTATGGCGACCAGGTCATGACCGGTGTCAATTATTATGGTATCACCGAGCAATTTCCGGTGATACAGCCTATTGAAATAGGCAACGGCCGGTTTTTCCGCAGCGAGGATTATGACAACGGCTCCAATTTCGTTGTCATGGGTTATACCATAGCCGAAGACATCTTTGGAAAGGCGGAATTTGCTGTAGGCAAAATGGTCCGGTTAAAGAATGGGAAAGTGGCCCTGATAACCGGAGTGATCGTCAAACAGGGACAGAGCATTTTCAATGCCTGGGATTATGACCACAGCATTCTGATGCCGTATAAGTTCATGAAACAGATGGTAAGGGAGGAAAATGCAGGACCGGCGATTATGGTAAAGGGCAAGGACGATATGACCATTGAAGGGTTGAAGGATGAGCTAAGGGGGGCCATGCGGTCGATCAGGAAGCTAAATCCGACCCAAGACGATAATTTTTCCCTGACCGACCTTGATTCCGCCACCAAAGACCTTGACTCGTTGATAACGGGGCTTGATACTGCCGGATGGGCAATCGCCGGTCTGTCCCTGATCGTGGGCATGTTTGGGGTTGCCAACATCATGTTTGTGACGGTCAAGGAAAGAACCAGTCAGATCGGATTAAAAAAAGCGATAGGGGCTAAACGTGGGACCATCCTGATGGAATTCCTCCTGGAGTCTGCCTTCCTTTGTATAATTGGCGGCCTCATCGGGCTGGCTGCTGTTTTCGCCCTTACTTTCATTCTCAGCACCATGATTCCTTTCCGTGTATTTATTCCTGCTGACATCATTGGCCTGGCCATTGGGATTTGTATTATGGTGGGGGTATTGGCTGGTATTATTCCCGCATATACCGCATCAAGACTGAACCCGGTCGTGGCGATCAGGTCATAGGTTCCCAAACCGACCATTTGCTGACCGGACTGACTTCCTCAATTTCTTACCCGGAATATATATATTGCCCGCCAGATTTTCCCGGGCTAAAGCAATTAAAGTAATTTTGTGCCCTGACCTTTCTTATCCTGTTCTGATTTTGAGTACAACCATCCTGGCTATAGAATCTTCCTGCGACGAGACTTCAGCGGCGATCTGCACTGACGGCAAAATATTATCCAATATTATTGCCAGCCAAAAGATCCATGAACAATACGGGGGCGTCGTCCCTGAGCTGGCCAGTCGCGCTCATATCCAGCACATTGTTCCTGTTGTGGACCAAGCCCTGTCCAACGCAGGGCTCACGCTTTCCTCGGTGGGGGCAATAGCCTTCACCCATTCGCCTGGTTTGATCGGTTCCCTGCTGGTTGGATCCCAGTTTGCCAAATCAATCGCCCTGGCCCTTGATATTCCCCTTATTGCTGTACACCATATGCAGGCCCATGTGCTGGCAAACCTGATTGACGATCCGAAACCAGAATTTCCATTTTTGTGCCTGACTGTCAGTGGCGGTCATACACAGATCGTATTGTGCGAGTCTCCCATGAAAATGCAGGTGATCGGGGAAACCATAGATGACGCCGCGGGGGAAGCTTTCGA
>Ga0318562_10000256_pt1 | contig 25103 bp, 31 predicted proteins | sample GRESIP066b5f18_FD_203688 | JGI IMG/M metagenome (GOLD analysis project Ga0318562, IMG submission 203688) | Tropical soil microbial communities from Luquillo Experimental Forest, Puerto Rico - GRE.SIPMG.066b5f18 | ecosystem: Environmental > Terrestrial > Soil > Tropical forest > Bulk soil... | reverse complement strand
GCTGGAGGAGAACTACTTTCATGACACGTCGGTCGCGTCGGACCCGACGCAGCACCCGGATGTGCTGGAGGTGTACGGCGGGTCCGGTCTGATAATCCGCCGCTGCCGTCTGATGGAGGGCGCGATTCTCGCGGACGCGGTCGTGAACATCGCGCCGTGGCAGGCGTCGAACCCGTCGGTGGACGGCACCCAGATCCTCGACAACTACATGCAGGGCGGGCAGGAGATCATCCTCCTCGACGAGCAGTCCACCGGCGACATCACGAACACCGTGGTGATGCGTAACGACATGGATCAGCACACCAACCCGGACACCGGGTCGTCGTTCGGGGTGAACCGGGCCCTCACGGACTATGAGGGGCGCCCCATCTACCAGACCGCGTCGCAGCAGGCCGCTAACCCGTCGTCGATTCTGTGGCCGTCGACGACCGGCAACGCGGACGTGTCCCGGTGGGTGAACCCGGACGGCATCATCCCCGACTGGACGGGGCTTATCGTGCTGCCCCCGCAGAGCAACAACGGGCCCTGACATGACACAGGTGCCTGAGCACGACCACGACGACTACGAGCAGGTCGACGACCTGGCGGTGCACCTCGCGGTCGTCCACGGCCGCCCGGTGGAACGCATCCCGGGCAACGCGCTCGGCCACATCCATTCGCGGTGCCACCGGTACGGCATCACCGAGCACCCGGTCGAGGGAGGGTAAGCATGGCCGTCAGCATCGTCGGGCAGCCGGTGTCGGCGATCAAGTCAGCGACGCAGTCGGCGTCGTTCGCGTCGTTCTCCCCGACCAGCAACGCGTACATCGTCAAGGTGTCCGCGAACTCGAACGGCTCCGGTTCCCCGGCCGCGACCATCACCGGTATCGCGTGGGCGACCGGCGGCACCATCGTGAACCTGCGTAAGCAGCAGGTCAACGCGTTCTCCCCGGAGCAGTCCGTGTGGCTGTCCATCAGCAACGGCACCGGCGCTATCACCGTCACCGGCAGTTCCGCTGTCACCGGCATCTACGCGACCGTCCAGGAAGCGTCCGGTGTGGACCTGGTGAACTACCTGCTGGGTGCGTTCTTCGGTGAGACCGTCGTCGCGAATAACAACACGCTGACGTTGAACGCGAACTACACCGGCGGGCTCGTCGCCTACGTCGCGACGGACACGTTCGAGGGGTTCACTCCCACCCCGACCGGCACGTGCGTGCTGGACGACTCATGGAACAACGGCGGCACCGAGAACTGGGGGCTCACCGGCAACGCGAACACCACCGCCGGGGTGAACTACACGGTAGGTGTCACCAACACCCTGTCGTACGTGTCGCATCTCGGTGTGGAGATAGTCCCGGCCGCGCTGGCCCCGGCGTCGGGGACGAACCCGGTGGTGCCGCTGCCGCTGTTCCTGATGCTGCAAGAAGAACCCCGGTAGACCGGCATGGGCGCCTACCCGCCGCCTCCGCTGCCGGGGATGGCCCGTGACCCCAGACGCGCATCGTTCCAACTCCAGGGTGACCGGACCACCCCGGCGGCCGCGACGACCACCGGCGGCACGCTGACCCTCACCGGGACGGTGTCGGCGTCGGTCGACACGGGCGCCATCACCGGGACGCTGAACCTGTCCGGGGTCGCTGCCGCGTTGACAGGCGCGGACATCGCCGGGGTGTACCCGCCGGTCGCGCCGATGGCCCGGAACCCGGCCGCTGCGTCGTTCCAGCTCGCCGGGGGCAGGCAAACCACGGTGCCCGGGTCGGTGACCGGCGGCGGGACACTCGTCCTCACCGGGACGGTCGCAGCGTCCGGTGACGCCGGGACCGTCACCGGCTCCCTCACGCTGAACGGGACCGCGTCCGTGCAGGCCCCGGTCACCGCAGCCGGGACGCTGACCCTCACCGGCACGTCGACGGGCGCGGACGCGCCGCTCGTCGCCGCCGGGACACTCATCCTCGCCGGGACCGCCGCAGGCGGGGTGCCGGTGTCCGACCCGACGACACCAGCCCCAGCGGTGCCAGGGTTCGCGTTCCGCCCGTCAGCGGCCGCGTTCCAACTGTTCGGCGACGCGAACACCACCCCGGCCGCGCCACCCGCTGACCCGAACCAGGCCACCCCGGCGCTCGCGGGGATGTTCGTCGACTGGCAGGTCGCGTCGTTCCAGTCCGTCGGCGACGCGTCGCTGATCCCACCGACCCCCGCAGCAGCGACCGGGTCCCTGTCCCTGAACGGGGTGGTGTCCGCGCAGGCGGCGACGGCAGCCCCCGGGTCGCTCGTCCTGAACGGCACGGTCACGACGGTCACCGTCGCCGCGACCGCAGCCGGGTCCGTGGTGCTGTCCGGCGCGGCGCAGGCGGTGCTGTCCGGCGGCGGGCAAGGCACCATCCTGCTCACAGGCACCGCCGCGCTCCAGTCCCCAGCGGCCGTCGTCGGCGGGACCGTGGTCCTGACCGGCACCGCGATGGCCCTGATCCTCGTCACCGCGTCCGGGTCGGTGCTGCTGGCCGGGACCGCTGACGCCGCGTCCACCGCCGCAGCCGCCGCTACCGGCTACCTGGTGCTGTCCGGCAGTGTGCGGCTGTTCATCCGCGACATCGACCTCACGAACGTCAAGGTCGAACCCGCCCGCCTGTCGGCGACTGTGGAGGCATCACGATGACCACACCCGCGTACCTCACGAACTGCGAGCAGCGGATCATCGACCTGTCCGCCGGTGTCATCGACTACCTGTGGGTCGACTACGACGAGAAACGCAAGCAGGACATCTCAGCGGACCCGGCCGCGATCAGCCTCGGCACCTGGGACGCGCCCGGGACCTGGCATAACGCCGACATCATCCAAACCAACGGCGCGGTGTGGAAGATGCGCGCCGCGCTGCTCCTCGGAGCCGGGCTCACCTACCCGGTCGGCATCTACTGGGCGTGGATCCGGGTCACCGACGCCCCCTCAGTGCTGATCCAACGCGCCGACAACATGTTCGTCAGCATCACCTGACCGCCGGTCACAGCCTGTTAGGGTGCGTGCCGTGCGCGTCTACATGATCCCGATGGACGAGGGCGCCTGCGGTTACTTCCGGGTCCGGGAACCCGCCCGGGTCGCCGCCGCGCAGGGCGTGGACGTCACACTCATGCAGGACCCCGCGATGTACGCCGACCGGTACCGGGGGGTGCCGATGCGCCGCGGCTGGGACCCCGTCGGGCAATGCGATGTCATCTTGCAGCTCCTCGTCGACGCCGACGTCATCGTCATCCAACGCCCCCTGTATCAGCCGATGTGGGCCATCGCGACCGCAGCCAAGAAGCAGGGCATGGCCGTGGTCGTCGAACTGGACGACAACCTCCACCAGATCCACGCGAAGAACCACGTCGCCGGGGCGGTCGACCCGAACCGGCAGCCGCTGCACAACATTGTGTGGGCGCAGAAAACCATCGACCTCGCGGACCTGCTCGTCGTGTCGACCCCGGCGATAGCCCGCCAGTACGGCGTCCACAAGTCGGTGGTGGTCCGCAACTACCTCCCCGAGCATGTGCTGCCGCTCGCCCCCGACGCCTCACCTGCCCGGGATGTCGTCGGGTGGACCGGGCACATCGGTGTCCACCCCGAAGACCTCCAAACCACCGGCGGCGGGCTGCGGAACCTACCCGAGCCGTTCACCGTCATCGGCAACACCCACGGCGTCGCCGCCGCGCTCAGCCTCCCCGAGACGAAGGTGCGGCTCGGCTGCGAATGGCAGAACTCCATCCCCGCCTACTGGGCCGCGGTCGCCGCGAACATCGGCGTCGGCGTCGCCCCCCTGCAGACCTCCGCCTTCAACCAGGCCAAGTCCGCGTTGAAGATCATGGAGTTCAACGCGCTCGGCATCCCCTACGTCGCATCGCCGACCGCCGAATACCAGTGGTACACACGGCGCGCGCACGGCGGCCTCATCGCCGAATCCCGCGGCCAATGGGAGCGGTACACGCGGCGGCTCCTCAGCAACGACGGCCTCTACCAGGACCTCCGCCAAGCCGGGCTCGCGTGGGCCGCTGAGAACACCCTCGAACATCACATCGGGGAACACATCGACGCTTGGGAGCGAGCCCATGATCTTGTCCGACGTCACCGCAGTCATCCCGACCGTGGGCCCACCGCGGGAGGCGATGCTCCGGGAGGCGATGGCGTCCGTCATCGGGCAAAGCCAGCCGCCCGGGCAGCTCATCGTCGAGGAAGACACCCTGCACCGCGGCGGTCCGCTCACTAGGAACGCCGCCACCCTGAAAGTCAGCACCGGCTGGGTCGCGTACCTCGACGACGACGACTACTGGTACCCGACCCACCTCGAAGTGCTGTGGCGGGCCGCGCAGGACACCGGCGCCGACGTCGTGTACCCGTGGATGACCGGCAACGACCCGTGGCCGGACCGGTTCGGCCGCGCCTGGGACAGCGACCATCCTTACCTGTTCCCGATCTGCTACCTCGCGAAGACGCAGGTCGTCGTCGACGCCGGGGCGTTCGACCACGTCAGCCTCTACGGCCACGAGATCGTCGCCGGGGAAGACTGGCCGCAGATCCTGCGGATGGCTGGGCACCGACCCGACGAGAACGGCGAATGGCACCGAGTCGAGCCGGGCGCGAAGATCGTCCACCACCCGGAACGGACCTGGCATTACCGCGCGCACGCCCTGCATTTCTCCGGTCTCCCGCAGAAGGTCCCGTGGGGCCTCGCCGCCTGGCATTGACCACCAGTCACTACACCGGGTACGCTAGCGGGTATGCCAGCCTGGGGATTCACCGAAGGAACCGACCCGGGTCCCGTCCCCGACGACGTCCCGCTGCCCACCGGAGAGACGGTCGACACGCTCCACCTCGCGGTCCGCGCGGTCGCGCTGCTCGCCGCTGCGCTGCCACGCTCACCATCGACGCTGCCAACTGCGGCGGCCTGCGCGGACGTGACAGCACGAGCCGAGGCGTACGAGCAGTGGATGCTGCGGTGACGAGCCTGCCGTGGGCGCGCTGGCCGTGGGAGCTGTGCCCAGCGAGGCGTGAGAAACGGCGCGGGCAGTCATACGGCCGCTGCGAACTGCGACGCGGCCACGACGGCGACCACGCCCTAGACCGAGGGATGGACGTCCCGCGCTGGTCGACGGACTGGACAGACATCAACGCCGCAGGGCCGAGGTCATGGCGGGCAAGCTAGCCACGCTCACGCTCGCCGGGTTGCTGCTGGCCGGGTGCGCCGTCACCAACGACCAGCCGCCGACGCTGCCGCAGCCGACCGGGCCCGCGACGTCAACGTCATACGCGCCGCCGCACCCGATAGCGGTCGAGGACTGGCCGAAACCCGACGACCGGCTAACACCCGGCGCCGTAACCCCCGGCTGCACGTACCCGCGCCCCAAGACGCAGCGGGACGTCACGGCCGCGACCCGGCGGCAGGTGCTCGCCGCCTACCACTACACCGGCCCGACCGACATCACGCATTTGGAGCTTGACCACCGGGTGCCCTTCGCTCTTTGTGGAGCGAATAGCGCGCCGAATCTCTGGGTTGAGATTGCAGACGGCGTGCACCAGTCCAAATACATCCATAACAGGAAAGATGAGTTAGAGTTGGCGATTGCTAGCAAAGTCCGTAATCACAAGATGACGCTCAGCCAGGCGCAAGCGGTCTTCCTCGGGGATTGGCGCCTCGGTTGGTGCCGATACGTAAAAGACCCCGGGGTGACTTGTTGAGGGCGACATGCAGGGCGCAGCATACGGAGCGACCCCTGTGAGAGACATACCACGCTACGCGGTCATTCTTACGCATAACCGTCCGGAGATGCTGCGGGAGACCGCCGCCGCGATCCTCCCGCAGACTGACTGGCTGTGGATCGTCGACAACGCATCCGACCCGCCCGTGACACTGGACGACTTCCGGGGCCTGCTGGCCCCGCCGCCATCGCCGGGGATCGCGGTCATGCATGACCCGTTGCAGCCGCCGAATCTCGCGACGCTGTGGCGGAGGGCCCTCGACAACATCGCGGTGAATGCGGCCGCGCAGGGTTACGGCCGGTGGGATGTCGCCCTGCTGTGCGATGACGTGGACCTCTCCGACGACTGGTACGACCGGGTGTCGCACGCGCTCCGCGCGAATAACGCGTCAGCCGCGTCTGCGCATCAGGCGTACAACCTGGGACAGCAGATCGTGAAGGTGCGCCCCGACAACGACATCATGAGCCGCATGACCGGGTGCGCATTCGTCCTGCCCGGCGAGAAGGGGATGCAACCAGACGAGTCGATGCACTGGTGGTGGGTCGATACGGACATAGACTGGCAAGCCCGTCATGCTGACGGCATGGTACTCGCGGTGGGGCCGCCCGCGTTGAACCGGCTACCGAACTACTGGACCGTCACTAAGCCAAACCTCGGCGAGCAAGCCGGGCACGACAGGGCAGCCTTCGCGGCGAAATGGGGCGGGTGTCCCTGGTGAGAGGCCGACTATGCATCGTCGCCGAATGTGAGCGGCCCCATCTGGCTGGCGGGTACTGCCAGCCGCACTACGACTCACTACGGCGGAATGGGAGCCTCGGCTACGGGTTGTGCGTCGGCTGGTGGTCTGAGTTCACCGCGAACATCGTGCCGTGGGTCGGTGACCGTGCCCTATACGACGGCGTGGTGCCAGACCGCCCTGTAATTGCCATGTCGGGGCAGACGAGCATCGCCCGGGCGTACAACGCGATCCTTGACGCCTACCAGCGGTATGAGTTGGACGCGGTGATGCTGATGCACACCGACCTGGAGATCACGGACCCTGCGGCCGAGGAGAAGGTCCTCGCCGCGCTCGGCGAACCGGGTGTCGCGCTGGTCGGTGTCGCCGGAGGCGGCGGTGGCCACGGGACCGCATGGTGGAACGACCAGCCGATCGGGCATCAGATGCTTGACTCTGGGCCGCTGGACTTCGGGACACGGGAAGGGCCCGCAGAGATGCTGGAGGGCTCACTGCTGGCCTTCTCGCCGTGGGCGGTGGAGCATCTCCGGTTCGACGAGACCCAGCCGGGGTTCCACGGCTACGACGACATTTGCCTGCAACTGCGCCCGGAGGGTAAGCGTTGCTGGGTCGCGGACATCGACACGCATCACCACACGACGGTGGGCCGGTTCCGGAGCGCGCAGTCGGCTGCTGACTGGGCTACGGCGCATGGCCGGTCGCTGGCGAAACGGAGTGGGAGCGGACGTGAGCCTGACGAGTGAGTGCGGCCCGCACTGCGGCATCAAAGATGGCTACGAGGGGCACTGCGACCGCTGCCACGAGCTGATGCTGATAGAGCAGCGTTACGCCGACCCGGCGGGGATGTCGGTGCATTTGGCGTCTCACCTGGGGCGCCCGGCGCGGTTCGAGTATCCGACGATGAGGAGGGTCCAGTGAAGGTGTTGAACCCGACGGTGACGGTGATGCTCGCGTCGCACATGAAACCGGCGTGGCTGCCGTCGACGCTCGACTCGGTCCTGCATCAGACGCGCCGCGACATCGAGGTCATCGTGGCTGACTCGGCGGAGTGGTGCGGCCCGAATCCGAACACGGCGCCGCTCACCAGGCAGGAGATGTGGGACACCTACGGGCAGTACTCGCGGCACCCGTTGGTCACGTGGGTGACCCTCGACCAACGCTGGCCGACACCGCTGATTGACCGCGCGTGCCCTTATGCCTACGTGTGGAACCGGGTCATCGAAGCCGGGCTCGTGCGCGGGAAGTACGTCGCGGTGTTCACCGACGACGACCTGTACCAGCCGACGTTCATCGAGAAGATGGCCGGGTACCTCGACGCGCATGGCGTCGGCGCGGTGTACTGCGCGCAGGACCAGATCCGCTACGTCAACGAGCACGAGCCGTGGGCGCCGGTGCGGACACTGGACGCCGACAAGCCGAGGATCGCGGGCCAGTTCGACGGGCAGGTCGACATGACGCAGGTGATGTTCCGCCGGTCGGTGATCGAGTGGCTGCCGCAGCCAGTATTCAACGAGGACCCCCCCGACGCGGTGTGCCGTCACGCTGACGGGGTGTTCCTGGAGAAGTTGGTGGGCATCGCGGGTGTCGTCCCGAACATCCCTGACGTGCTCGTGACGCATCGCTACACTCCCGATTCGACGTACAACTAGCGAAGGGGAGCGCTGGGATGGTCGCGCCGCAGGAACCCGCCCCTCAGCCGCAACCGCAGCAGCAGGTGGCGTTGCAGCCGTGGTCGTGGGAGTTCCCGCTCATCGGGCATGTCGACGGGAACCCGGTCATGATGATCGTGATCACCCGGCCGCTCGGGGAGCGTGTGTGTCACCCGGCGGCGGTCGCCGACGTGAAACGGTTCCATCAGGCCCTCGGTGACGCGTTGCGGCAGCACGACACCGGGCTGATCGTCCCCGGGCCGGGGTTCCAGGTCCCACCAAACGGGCACCGCGGCTGATGCTCCGCGACGAATGTGGGGCGTGCGGCGGCCCGGACCTGCGGGTGTTCCTGGACCTCGGGAAGACCCCGCTCGCGAACTCGTTCCCAGCCACGGCTGATGAGGCGGAGACGTGGTATCCGCTGCAGTTGGCCCGCTGCGGCTCCTGCGGGCTGGTGCAGCAAACCGAAGTCATCCCCGACGCGGACATCTACGGCCCCGGCTACGGGTTCTACTCCGGTGGGTCCGCCGCGCAACGCGCCTACCACGCCGCCGGTGCGGCGATGCTGATGGACCGCTACCCGGGGCTGTGCCGCAAGGGGGTGCTGGAGGTCGCCTGCAACGACGGGTCGATGCTCGGGCACTTCGTCGGCCGCGGCTACGACACGCTCGGTGTCGACCCCGCCGCCGGGCCGGTCGCGAAAGCCGCCGAGGCCGGGTTGAACGTGCTCGGGCAGCCGTTCACCGCCGACCTCGCCCGGCAGCTCCGCGACGACCGGGGCACGTTCGGCCTGGTCATCGCCTACAACTCGATGGCGCACATCAACGACCTCGGCGATGTCCTCACCGGGATGCGGGAAGTTATGGCGCCCGCGTCGCTGGCCGTGGTCGAGGTGCAGTACCTGCCGGACCTGATCGCCGGGAACCTGATCGGGCAGGTGTACCACGAGCACCGCTACTTCCATTCGGTGTCGTCATTCGGGCGGATGGCGCGCCTGCATGGCCTATACCTCGTCGGCGCGGAACTGATCGAATTGCAGGGCGGCGGGATGCGGCTCTACCTCGCGACGACACCCGCGAACGCCGGTGAGGCCCGCGCGGTGCAAACCATCCTCACATCGGAGCGGTGGCTGAACCGTGACGCCACCTACGACGGGATGCAGGGCCGCGTCGACCGGAACCGTGACCATCTCCTGGCGCTCGTCGACGCGGAACGCAAAGCGGGCCGTGACGTCGTCGGGTACGCGGCGGCGGCGAAAGCGACCACCATCCTGAACTACGCCGGGCTGAACGACCTGCCGTACGTGGAAGACACCACCGAATACAAGCAGGGCCGGTACGTGCCGGGGGTGCGGGTGCCGATCGTCGCGCCGAAGCCTGTTCCGGGCCGGACGCGGCTGCTGCTGACCGCGAATTATCTGCCGTACCTGATGCGCCACGACCAGGCGTTCCTGAACTCTGGTGGGCGGTGGCTGGTCGCCGAGCCGATGCCGATGCTCACGTGAGACGACGTAACCCGCGGCGTCTGCGGTCGCTGTACCCGTGGCGGTGGCTGTGTGTGTGGCGACCGTGCCGGGTGCCTAGACGCTGGGATTACTGCACACGATGCGGGAGGAGAATCCATTGAGCGAGGAACACAACCCGGGGTCGCCGTTCGTGGCGATCAACACGAGTGGCATATACGGGTCGGTGACGACGCCGCTGCGCCGGTACCTGTGCCCGGACCTGCTGAGGTTCGAGGACATCGGCGGCGCCGACAACCTACGCGGCCACGTGGTGCGGGGGTTCTTCTGGCTGATGCGGGCGTGGCCGGTATGAGCGGGGACGTGTCCTGCGGGAACGCTAGGCATCCGGCCGGGGCCTGGCATCCGGCGACGCCGCTGCCCTACCCCTGGCAGGTCGTGGAATGGTTCAGGCGCTGGCGTAACCGGCGCCGCTGGGGCTGCCCGTGCGACCGCTGGCCGGTGGTCGCGCCGTGACCACCCGGGTGCTGTTGACGGGTGGCGCGGGTTTCCTCGGAGCGCACACCCTCCGCTACTTCCTGGAACACACCGACTACGAGTTCGTGTGCCCCGTGACGTTCCGACACAAGGGTGTCCCTGAGCGCATCGAGTGGGCCGTCGGGGGTCTCGTGGACCCGCCCACCGCGCGGCTGTCCTGGGACCGGGTTGACGTGGTCCGGCATGACCTCGCGACCCCCGTGTCCCGGATGATGTCCGCCCGGTGGGGGCACATCGACATGGTGTTGAACCTCGCGTCGGACACCCACCCGCCGCGCAGCGTCGCGCACCCGGTGGAGTTCGTCCACAACAACGTCGACCTCACGTTGTGGCTGCTGGAGTGGTGCCGCGCACAGGACCACCGGCCGCCGCTGTTCGTGCAGGTGTCAACCGACTCCGTGTACGGCCCCGCCGTCGGGGAGCATGAGCACAGGGAAGGCGACGAACGGAACCCGAACAACCCGTATTGCCTCGCGCCGGACACCGAGGTGCTCATGCGTCGAGGCATGGTGCCGATCTCGGAGTTCGATGCGACACGTGACAGAGTCCTTAGTCGTGCTGGCTCGACGTCCAGCAATCCGGATGGGCTCGTTCGGCAACGGTGGGCCTTCGACTACACGGGGCCGCTTCTGACCGTGCGCACGGCCGAGGGCGGCGAGCAGATCCGATGCACACCTGATCATCGGTTCTTCGTCCGAGCTAATGCGCGTGCTGGCGGTGGAAGCAAGATCGTCGAATGCCGTGCCAGGGACCTCCGGGTCGGCGACCGCGTGGCCGTGATCCGGCGACTTCCCATCTCTCCGGACACACTAGAACCTGCGCCAGAGTTCGCCCGCCTGTTGGGCTACTGGATAGCGGATGGCAGCTACTCGTCGACAGGTAACCGGTACATCCGGCTCGCCGACCAGGACCACTCGATGATCGAGTTCTACCGTCAGCAAGCGACCGTGGCGTGCGGGCCATCGTTGACTGTCCGGGCCCGCGACGGGCTACTCGGGACCATCTACAAGCACGGCAGCAAAGACTGCTGGTATCTCCAGTTCGCGAGCCGCCGGTTGCTTGGACTAGTGGACCTAAGCGACCGGATGAACGTGATCGACCAGGCGATGAACTTCGGGTCCAACGGGCTCGGGCAATTTATCGCTGGATGGATCGACGGAGATGGCTCCATCAGCAGAGATGGCTCGACCGTCGTTCGAGTCGCCATCACCAGCCACGACGCACGACTGCGGCGTGCGCTGAAGTTCCTGCTTAGGCGTCTCGGGGTCGTCGGACGCGATGATGAGCGCGAGCAACGAGTCGTTGTCACCGATTCGCGGTCATTGCAGGCTCTCCGTGCCGCTGCGCCGAGCCGAAAGTGGCGCGACACTGACATATTCCGCAAGGCGCAGCGTAAGCCCGGGCGCGCTGACCGGTGGATGTGGGCTCGCGTCACAGCGCTGGACACGGAGCCGTACGACGGGAAGATCTACGACCTCGAAGTGTTACCGCATCACAACTACCTCGCGAATTACTTCCTCGTACACAACAGCGCGTCGAAGGCGATGCAGGAAGACCTCGCGACGGCGTACCGCCGCTCCTACCGGGTGCCGGTGCTGATCGCGGCGACGATGAACCCGACGGGGGTCACGCAGGACACGGAGAAGTTCGTGCCGATGACCATCGGGAAGCTGCTACGCGGCGACGAGATCGTCATCCACACCGACGTGGACGGGGCGCCCGCGCGGCGCCGGTACCTCGACGCGGCGGACTTCGCGGAGGCTCTGCTGTTCCTCACCAGCCCACGTGAGCGTGACGTGACGTACGGGCTCGGGGACATGGCGGGGCCGCCGTTGCGGTACAACATCGCCGGGCCGACGGAGCGGGACGTGGGGTGGATAGTCGCGGTCCTCGCCGACGAGCTGGGCGTCACCGACACGTGCAAGGTGTCCCAGCAGGTGGTGACCCGCGCCGAGCACGGGCACCGGTACGCGATGTCCGGGGCGAAACTCGCGCTGGCGGGGTGGCAACCGAAGATCGGTTTGGAGGACACGCTGCGGTACATGGCCCGCTGGTACCGCGCGAACCCCGAATGGCTGGACATCTGATGCCGCTGGGCTGGCCGAACAGAGTGCGGGCTCGTGTGCGGAAACGTGGCCGGGAATGGCACGCCTGGAACGACGGTGGGGAGTGGGTCGGCTGCTCAACTCACTGGCGTGTCGCGTTGGCGCTCGCTCTGGGCGAATCCTGGCAGGGATTGACTACCGGTCACTAGCTGTGGGATGCTGCGGTCATGAAACCAATCATCCGAATCGTCTTGTTCCTGGCCGTGGCGGGGCTCGCGGTCCTCGGCTACGCCGCTACTGCGACCGCGGCCCCGAAGCCGCTCCCGGCGCCGGTATTCCACGCGTCGAACTGTGAGCATCGCAGCACGGGCAGCGTCGACATCCCCGCCATGCACGGCGCCAGGTACACGCTCGACGGTGTTCGTGAGTCAGCCGGGACCTACACCCTGGCGACCGGTTCGCACACCGTCACGGCCCGCAAGGGGCGTCAGAGCGCACACTGGTCGTTCACCGTCACCGTCCGGTCCATCATCGGCTGCGCGGTGGTCCCGACCGTGCCACGCCCGATAATCCATTGGGCGTCGCCGACGTTCGTCGCCGCTGACTGGAATCAGGCGACCTGCGGCCAACCGGAGGGGTCCGTCGACATCCCGGCCGACACCGGCGTCATCTACGACCTCGACACCATCCCGAGCCCGGCCGGTAACGCGCTGCTCGGCGTCGGCACCCACCACCTGCACGCCGCACCGGCGGACGGGTACAGATTCCCGGCGTTCACGGTCACGTCCTGGTCGTTCACCGTCGTCGCACCACACTGCTAATCCAACGTTCAACCATCACAGAATCGGGGGAACCCAAATGACCGCACCTCAAGACCCTGTCGAAGGCGAACCGTCCGCGGCCTGGCATCCGCAATGGCAATACGCCCCGCCGCCGGGCCCGGTCTACGCCATCCCGCAGGCGCCGTCGAAGCCACGTGAGGGCCTCGCGGTCGCCGCGCTGGTGCTCGGCATCCTCGCCGTTGTCTCCGCCGGGTGGTTCATCCCCGGCGCGGTCCTCGCCGTCGTGTTCGGCGCGATAGCGTGGCACAACGGCGCGAAAGCCAAATGGGGATTCTGGCTCGGCATCGTCGCCCTGGCCGCGTTCGTGCTCTGGCTCGTCGCCATCGTCAACTCCACCGACAACCGGTACCGCAACCTCACCTCGAACGCTGTCGGAGCTAACCCGGTCGGAGTCGACTCCGTGGCCGCGGACGAAGCGTTCGACACGACGCTCAGCGCATTCGGCATCGACACCAGCGGCATCCCGGACACGCACATGCTGGCGCACGCAGTCTGCGCTGATGTCAGCGCCGGGACCACCTCCGTCGACGAAGCATCCGCCGTGGCCGCCACTTGGAATCTCGACGACCTGGCCGCCGGGGAACTCGTCGGCGCCGCCGAAGGCGCGTACTGCCCGCAGAACCTCGGCCGCTGATGGACTGGGGTTCGTTCACCGCCGGGCTCGCCGCCGGTGTCCTCCTGATGCTCGCCGTGAACCTCGGCGTGTACTGGTGGGGCCGCAACCGGTGGCCGCGGTGACCGAAGCCGAGGTCCCGGTGATGTTCTAGTAGCCCTTCGCGTCTTTCCACACCTCGTAGGCGGCGCGGGCGCGGCCAGCTCGGGTCCACTTCGACCAGAGTGACTTGGCGTCGGCCCACGGGTCCATGCCGTGCATGAGCGCGAGGTCCGCAGCGTCGGGCACCGGCCCCGGGGTGGGTGGTGTGGGTGTGGGGTCGGGTGATTCGACTTGCTGCACGCACCAAAAGTCGTCGGACAGGCTCTGGTCGGTGAGGTACGCCTGCGGGAAGGTGAAGTACCCGGCTTGGCCCCAGTTGACGCCCCACGAGTTCCGGGCGATCCACCGGCCCTCGGTGTCGTACCCAATAATCAGGACGCAATGTCCCCCGAGGACGGCTTCCTGCGGGCCGGGCATCGGGACGTCGCCGGTGGCCGCGACCTGGTCGGACTCGAACGACGAGTAGACGGTGAACCCGACCACGATCGGGTACCCGGCGGTGAGACACGCCTGCATGTCGGCGACGGACTGCGAGACGCGGGCGTATTTGACGGCTTGGGTGTCCTGGCCGTGGGTGTACGCCTGAGCGGGTGGCTTGATCGTGTACTTCGCGATGTCGTACGGCCAGTCGGTCGAGGGTGGCGCGCCGAACGCGGCGAGGGCTTTCGCGCCGTCGGTGATCGTCAGGCCGGAGTCCTGGTTGACGGTGCCTTCGGAGACGCGGCCGTTGTAGTAGATGAACAGCCGCGACGGGTCGTAGTTGCCGGACGCGCCCTGTTTGGCGTAGTCGAATGAGAACGCGGCGCCGACACCGTGCGCGACGCACGACCCGAGTTGCCCCTGGTCCCATATCGCGGGGAGGTAGTTGGTGGTGCGGAGGTCCACGCTGGGCGCGGTCGCGACCTGCTGCGCCGGGGTGAACCGCAGCCGCAGGTCCCGCTGGTCCGGCAGCGACGGCCGCCAGCCGTACCCGTGCCGTGGTGTGCTCACGATTGCCCTCCTAGACGCTAGATTGCACTATCGGACGCTATCCGACACAAGCGGTCACAGCCGGTTGTGACGCGCGGTCTGTTACGAGGAGCCTGCGTCGTACACCGCGACGTACCCGGCTCGGGCGACGTCGGTGGCGGACCCGCCGGTCGCGCGTTGCGCGGCGACGAACGCCGTGTACTGGGCGGCTGCGAGCAGCACCGAATGCTCGACACGGACTAGGCCGATGCCGTTCGCGGCAATTGACGTTTCCTGGCCGCCGCTCTGCCCGAGCAGTGTCGCGCCGGACAGGGTCGCGGTGTTCCCGGCGACGTAGGCGACCTGCGCCTGCCCGACGGAGGCGACACCGCCGGACGCGTCGATCCGGCAGCCGCCGCTGATCCGGACCCGTCGCTGCTGCGACAACGTGAACGTGACCGCAGCGGTGGGGACGAGGAAGTTCGTCGACCCCGAGGACAGGGTGACGGTGTTCGACGTGGTTCCTTCGGCTTCGCCGTACAGGAACCCACCGAGGGTGTTGATGACCGCGAGGACCCTGGTGTACAGGTTCGCGGACGTGACCAACTCCGGGTCGGTGTAGGTGCTCGACAGCAGCGGGAACGTCACGACGGTGCCCCTCAGATGTAGGTGGTTGAGCCGATCTCGGAGCGCCCGGCCTGCCCGATGAGCCACCCGCCGGGGGTGGAGTAGGCCCGCATGTCCAGCGTCATCGTCCAGTCGCCTTGGCTCAGTTTGGTGTTGATGCCGAACAGGTACGCGTCGTCGTCGAGTTGCGTCGTGTCGGGGTCGACGACGGTGACCCGGTCGGTGAGTTGCAGGCGAGGGTCGGCGACGATCTGCGTGTTCCGCCACAGCGGTCGCGGCAGGTACAGGTCTTCGCCGAGGTGGTCGGCGTACGCCTGCGCCGACGGGAGGTCCTGTATCCACGCGTTGGCCGGGTACGCGTACAGCAGTTCGCCGCGTGGGTTGGTGACCGCGCCGCCTTCGACGAGCGGCGGCCACTGCCAGTCGGCGATGACACCGCCGGAGGTGGTGACAGTGGTGGAGTCGGTTGTGAGCGGCGTCGGGAGGGTGAACCGGCCGCCGATGTTCAGGGCGGGCATCCCGACGGACCCGGCTGGGTACCCGGCGCCGGACGGTGTCATCAGGTAGACGGTGTAGCCGTTCGGGTTGACGACGGTGACCCGGATCTGGGTGGAGGCGACCTGGGTGACGGTCATGGTGAGGTTCGTGACGGCGGTGGTCGCATCGGGGTTCTTCGCGGCCCGGTAGCCGCTGGTTGAGACGAGGCCGCCGGACGGGATGAGGCCGGTGGTGGTCGCGAGCCCGACGACGGGGTCGGTGGTGGTGACGACCTGGTCGTAGGTTCCCCCGGCGGGGAGGATGATGACGTCCGGTGCGGCCCACACCACGCCGAACGGCTGCACCTGCTGCTGGTTGACGGGCACCTGGATGTGGTTGCGGACGAAACTGTTCCCGACCTGCTGGGTGAGTGTTTTCAGCGAGTAGGTGGGGGTGATGGTCCGCCCGGATGTGCGTGTCGCGATGGTCTGCCGGTTGTAGTACCGGAACACGCCGGTCTCGTCGAACCCGGCGACGGCGCCCTCAGCGGCGGCGATGGCCTGAATCACCGACCATTTGTCGTCGCTGGACGTGTCAGGGGTGACCGTCAGCGAGTTGAGCGGCGCGTCGAGGAACACGGACCCGGTGAACAGGCCGTTGAACGGCGCAGCCGCGCCTTCGGTGGTGACCTGCACCCCCGAGATGGGCCCGGCGACCTTCGTGGGGTCGAACACGCTGGTCACGACCACGTACGGGTACGGCACGTTCGCGCGGGTCGACTGGCTCGTGAACGTCTGCACAGCGTTGTCGACGCACAGGTCGACGGTGGTGCCGTGGATGCGGGCCGCGAAGTAATGCAGCCCGTCAGCGATCGAGCCGGACCATGTAGCGGTGCTGGACGTGACCGCGTCGTTGTTGACGATGTTGCAGACGAACCCAGTGCTGGACAGCTCGACCTTGAGGTTGCCGTGTGTGGAGATCCAACCCGGGCCGGTGTCGGACATCCACACCGACGTGGTCTGCTGCGGCGTTGTCTTCACCGCGAAGAACTCGATGAACAGCGGGTCCCCGTCAGGCGGGGTCGGGTTCGGCTGGTAGGAGATCTGCGCGTTCACGAGGCCCGGGCCGGGTGGGCCGCCGATGTAGTCGACGCTGTTCGTGTTGCTGGTGAGGACCCCGGCGCCGTCGTAGCCCTGCACGTACGCGGCGGTGCCGACCTCCGGCCAGTACGAGCCCCGCAGCCCGGCGGCGAGGCACACCGACGCGCGTTGCGTCGGCCACGAGTAGAACCCGGAGGCGCGGAGGATCTTGTCGAGATGGAACTGCGGGTACAGCTTCCCGTCACCTGCTGGCGCGCCGACTGTGTACGCGCCGGAGTTGAACAGGGACGGCAACGTCACCGGCCCGATCACCGAGTTGTGGAAGTCGAGGCACGTCAAGGTGACCGTCCCGGCTTGCGGGTCGACGGAGTAGTCGTCGATCAGCCCAGAGAACACCCGGTACACCGTCGGGAATGACTGCCCCGGCAGGTACAGCCCGGCGGTCACGTCGACCTCGGAGTTGAGGATGTCGTGCCGGTAGAACGGCGACGTGGACTCGGCGGGGTTCAGCAGCCACGCGATGGTCTTCGACGCGTCGGTCTGCGATACGTACCCGGACAGGGTGATGGTGGCCTGCGCGGCGGAGTAGCCCTCCAGCAGCCGGGTGCCGTCCGGGAGGTCGGTGGTGAGATTCCGGTCGATCTCGATGGATTCGACGGCGAGAGAATAGTTCGGGCCGTACGGGTCGGCGAGGGGCAGCAGAATCTCGACGTCGTAGGAGACGGTCATCGACGCCCCGGCGATGGTCGCCGCGAACTGCGCGGTGGATGCCTGCATCAGATCTCGATCAGGGCGAGGCCGTGGTTACGGGCGTACAGCAGGTCGTAGTCCGACGCCATCTCGGATGCTGGGACAACCCACGGCACACCGAGGCCGATCACCCACGGGTCCGGCGTGGCCCGGCCGTACTGCAACTGCGCGGCCGACAACAGGATTAGCGCAGACGCGGTGTTGCACAGCAGGTTCGGGGTCCAATACGACGCGGTGACTCCGGCCGGGACCTGCACCGCGAGCCGCGTCCACGCCGACGACGACAGGGTCGCGGTGGTAGTGCCTTGGGTGGTGACTGTCCCGAACGTCGAGTCGGTGGACTGCGCCCGCAGCGACAGCGACGGAGTGCCGGTCACCGCCCGGGCGTACACCGTCAGCGACGTCGTGGTCGGTGTCAGCACCGGCGCCATCCCGATGGCCGTGGACGGCACGAACCGGGTCCCGTTCCACGCGCCGAGCCCCACCTGCTCCCCGTTCGCGGCGTTCGCCCAGCGGGCGATCCCGGACTGCGGTGACGGCGCCGTCACCGTCGTGTCGAACGACAGCGGCGCGGACCCCGTCAACGACCTCGACCACACCGACACCGCATCCAACTGGGCGCCGAAGGTGGACACGTCGGTCGGGAGCATGTTCCGCCACGACGGGTCGACGTAGCAGAACGGGCCGTCGCCGAACACCCCGAGGTAGAACCCGATCATCTGGTCGGCGGTGTCCGGGGTGCACCCGGCCCACCCGAGTTGCCAGCCGCGTCGTCCCCGGCCGCGGCGGGTCACAGCGACCCCGCCGGAGATCAACTGGTGGACGTTTTCGGAACGGGACAGCGGCTGCGTGACGGCAGCGTTCGGGGTGCGGATGGCCTGCATCGACCCTGGCGCGCCCAGGTAGTAGGTTTTGAACGCGGTCGGGTCGGCGAGGATCGGTGTGGTCATCTGCGTCTCGCGTTCGCCTTGTTCTGGTCGTTGACGACCTTCGCCAGCTCCCGGCCGTTCGCGACCAACTGGACGGGCCGGTTCGCGAGCGCCGTCGCGAGTTTGTCGATGCGCTGCTCCAGCCGCGACATCGCTTTGAGGGTGTCGGTGCGTTGCCTGCCGATGGCTTTGACGACGGCCTGCGTGGCGGCGATCTGCTTCCCGAACACAGCGTTGGCGACGGTGGCCCCGGCTGCCGTCCCGGCCCGGCCCAATGCGGCGAACTGCCGGTTGATGGCGGCGATGAGAGCCGGTGACGCCCCCGCCAGCGCGGCTACGTTCGCACCGGCGGTCTGGTACCCGGCTTCCCCGAGCTGCCGTATCAGGTGCGTGTCCAGGCCCCGGCGCCGCAGCGCCGCCAACTGGGACGCGAACCGCTGCGCCTGCCCGACGTTCGCGGAGAGGTTCGCGAGGATCGCCTCTGCGTTGCCGTACGTGCCGGACCCGACCTGGAACGTCCCAGCGGTGGTGACATTGAAGCCGCCGACGACCGCACCGGCGACGTTCGCGGCTTCCTGCGCGGACGCCTGCCGCAGCGACGCGAGCCGCTGAGTCGCCGCGGTGAGTTGAGCGGTCAACTTGTCGCGTTGCTTCGCGAGGGCCACCAACTGGGCGTTGTCTTTGGCGACCTCGTTGAGGATGCCGTACTGGCCGTGACGGCCGGGTTGGAAGTTCGCTGCCTTCTGCAGGTCGAGGTACAGCGTGTGGAGGGTGTCCGCGAGGTGCTGCGCCGACCCGGACAGCGCCTTGTCGAGGTTGTACAGGTCCTTCTGGTCGATGGTGATCCGCAGCGTCAAAGCCCGGTTCCGAACCGAAGCCAGTTGCGACGCGGTCGGTCCCGTGCCGGTCGCGTACCCGGGGACCGTCCCGAGCCCAGTCATCGCCTTCGACTGCGCATTCGAGAAGATCATCACCTGGTTGCCTTGCTTGTAGCCCATCTCCCAGCCCTGCTCGCCGACCGTGAACGGACCGTCGGGGACGGTGCCGCCGGACGCGCGGTTGACCCCGGCCTGGGTGAGCGCGGCCTGCTTCGACAGTTGCTGAATCTCCCGGACGTACACGGTCGACGTCTTCCCGTCCAGCGCGGCTAGCCGGTCCTTGATGTGCTGCAACGCGGTCGTGGCGGCGTCGACGAGGTTGACCTTCGGGTTCCACGGGTGACCGGTCAGGTACGCGAGCTGCGTCCCGATCTTGTTCAGGACGGTGACGACGGGGTCGGTGCCGATGGCCTGCACCTTCGTCTTCACGTCCTTCGGCAGCGCGAAGTACTGGTTCGCGAGTTTCTCCGCCTCACCTTTCGTGATCCCGAGCTGCTTCGCGTCCTGCACCAGCGCGTCGTAGGTTTGCGTCTTGAACACCGTCGCCGCGTCCTGAGCGGCCTTCCCGGCGCCCTTCGTGGCGACCTCATGCTGGTACGTAGCCTCGGCGGCCTTCTCCGCCGCCGACTGCATCGCCTGCAACCCCTGGATCAGCGGTCCCGCTCCCGCCTGGGTGACGTCGATGAGCCCCGTCTTGAGGTTGATGGCCTGCCGCTGCGCCTTGTCGAACGACTTCACCAGGTTGTCGTTCGCCTGGTACGCCCCGGCGACCGCCCCCTGGAACGACAGCATGTCACCCTGCAACGCGACCAGATAGGCGCCGAGGAGCTGCGCCCGGTCCGCGGCCGTCCCCGCCGACGACGAGAACGTTTGCAACGACGACAGGAACGCTGACCCGGCCTGGGTGGCGTCAGCGTACGCGTTCTCGACCTGCCGGACCGCCTGCTCGTACCGCAGGTAGGACACCTGCCCGTCCTGGACCTGTTTCTGGGTGATGCCGAGCATCGCCGCGTAGGACTGCACCTGCGCGGTGGTGATGCCGTACGCCTTCGCGAGCTGGTCCTGCGTTCCGGCGAGCTGATAGTTCTGCGCGATCTCCAACTGCTGCAGGGCGTAGTTCTTGGCGTCGGTCTCAGTCTTCTTCGCCAACGCGGTCTGCGCCGTCTGGTACGCGGTCGCGGTCAACCCGAGCGCTTTGGCGTTCGCGGCCAACTGGGGGTTAGCGTCGGCGAGGGCCTTGTTAGCGGCGTCCTGAGCGTCGGTGAACGTCCTAGCTTCGGCCTGCGCCTTACTGAACGCGTCACGGTTGTCGAGCAGCGTCTGATAGAGCAGGTGCGCGGGGCCGGTGGAGTGCAGCAGTTTGTTCGCGAGGTCGGTCAGCGCCGGGCCGCCCTGCTCGATGGCGGTGACCCACTGCTGGGTGGATATCCCGGCCTGCGCGAGGGTCTTCGCGATCCCGGCGGTGACCGCGTCCTGCGCGACGATCGCGTTGACGGTCGAGTCGATAGCGCCCTTCGACTCCTCCAGCGCCTGCGTGTAGTCCTGGGTGAGTTTCGCGACCTCCGCGGCGTGCTTCGCGTTCTCATCCATGATCTGCGACAGCCCGAACAGCGCCGCCCCGGCCAGGACCCCGGCCGCGCCGAGCGCCCCGAACTTCCCCGCCGCCGACGTGATACCGGCCTTGCCGAGCGACGTCCCGAACTTGTCGAACGCGTTGCTGAGTTTGTCGACGATCGCGAGGCCCGTCAGCGCGGTCTTGAGTGTGACGATGCCGAGGATGAGGGCCTGCAGCACCGGCATCGGCAACGCCAGGATGATCTTCGACAGGAGCTGGAAGCTGGACAGGATGGTGGACCCGAGCGGCCCCGCAGCGACCACCAGCCGCTCTATCGCCTGAACCAAGTTCACCAACGTCGGAATGACCTCATCGAGGGCGTGGGACAGGGTCGACCCGAACTGCACTCCCCCTGGCCCGGTGGCCCACTGCGCGAACTTCAATGCTGCCTGGTCGGCGAGGATCAGCACATGCTGCATCACCGGCTCGAACGTGATCAGCCCGTCGACCAGGCCGACTACGACCCGGGAACCGAGGTCACCCATCACCACCGACAGATTCCCGACGGTCTTGACGAGGTTCGGCATGATCGCGTTGATCTCGGTGACCGCGACCTGGAACCCGCCGAGTAGCCCCTTCGCGGCGGTCGACCCGAGCTTGTTGAAGTCCGTTTCGAGTTGCTGTAACCCGGTCGAGTACACCTCCCCGACGGCGGTGCCGTTCTTCATCTCCTGCTGGACGCCGTGCACCGCGAGCAACGCGACCCCGGCCCCGGCGGCGACACCGGCGAACGCGGCCGTGGCGGCGAGCGTCAGCGGCCCCAGCGTCGGCGCCAGCGTCGCTATCGCGGTGCCGAGCAGCCCGAGGTTCTTCTCCGCCTCTTTCGAGTCGACCTTCGGTTTGATGGTCGGCGACTTACGCCCCAGGTCGTCGGCTTCGGCGCCGGTCGCCGCGAGTTTCGCGTCGGCCTCCGCGGTGTCGGCCTTGACTCTGACGTCGATGTTCTGCAGGTCCGACTTCTCCACCGACGACGCGATGTCCTTACCGATGGAGTCGGTTAAAAGCCGCAATCTGACATAAGCAGTCCCTACCACGTTCGTCGCCATCAGCGCGCCATTCCTGACTGATAGTCACAGTGGCTGGATAGGCTGCTGCCGTGACATCTCACTCGGGCGGACTTTTCGTCTGCTCTCGTGGCCATCAGAGTGCGCGGGCTCCCGAGGGCAGACGAAACCGCTGTAGGACTTGCACGAATGACGCTATGCGCCGACGGCGAGCCGAGGGTAGGGCGTGGACTCCGCCACGAGGATACGTCTCGTCCGTCGGCCGCTATGGCCGTACTTGCATCAACGGGCACCTCGTCGCCGGTGACAACGCTCGCGAGCAGCGTCACAAGGACCGAGGCTCTATTGGCTGGCGCTGCCGCGCGTGCATGAAGGCGTACCACGACCGGCGGAACGTGACGGCCAAGGCTGCCGTCATCGCAGCTTACGGCGGCGGGTGCGAGTGTTGCGGCGAGACTGAGCCGGACTTCCTCTGCCTCGATCATCGCAATGGTGATGGCGCTGAGGAGCGTAGGCGACTGTACGGCGCGAGATCTGGTAACGGTGGCGGCGGGTACGCGACCTATTCGCTTGCCATCCGAGAGGGATTCCCAGATCGTTACCGGCTGCTCTGTTTCAACTGCAACTTTGGTGTCACCCGCCCTGGCGGCTGCGCCCATCGGCGTGCCGTCAGCGCGCTTCTGTCCGCCTGACGTTCCGACTACGTTATTGGCCACGGGTCAGCGTCCGGCCGCGTTCGGCGGGGCCTGCGGCAGGTCGACGGTGTCGTCGACGGTCGGCATCGACGCTGTAGGCGGCGAGTAGTAGGCGGCTTCGTCGCCGCGGCCGATGGATGCGATGCGGGCGGGGTCTTCCCCGAACGGGTCTTCCCCGAGGCCGAGCCCGAACGAGTCGTCGATGTCGGGTTGCGCGGCGCGTTCCAGCGCGTACCGCAGCCTCGCGCGTGGCTCGGCCCAGCCCATGATGGCTTCCTCTTCCATCCCGGCGGCGGCGACAGCGACGAGTTCGGGCACGGTCAGGTCTTCTACTCGGATCCCGGCTCGGATGAGACGGCCACGCTCGAAAGGGCCGCGGGAGATGAACCATTGGACGACGGCGACTCCGCCGCCTTGGTAGGGAAAGCGAGGTAGTCGTCCAGCACACCGGACGCGATCTCGAACAGCAGCGACAGCCGGACGCGGCGGCGTTTGATCAGCGACTCGAACCGTTGCCGGGAGCTGGGCTCGAACTTGCCGACACCGTCCTCGGGGACCTTCCCGTCGTCGTCGGGGATGAACGCCTGGAAGATGTTCACGACGGCCTGGATCCGTTTGAGGCCGTCGCTGCCGGTCATGTCGGCGACGTAGGTGAGCACATCCAAGCTGGACACGTCACCTTCGCCTTTGCAGACGAACACTTCGTCGTCGATCTTGAACTCCGGTGGCGCGGCGGTGTCCGCGTCTTTGATCTCGTACTCACGCACCTGCGGTCTCCCCTCGCGCGGTAATTGGCGCGTAAATGGTCGCGCCTCCACAACCTGCTAGGTCTGAGCGGATACGGTCGTGTACATGCTTGCCCCGCGTGTGAACCGGTCCGGGTCGATCGTCGTCACCCCGAACGGGTGGGTGGAGTGGCATCCGCTGCCGCAGCGGGAACCACGGCCGCTGCCCGCCGAGTGGGCGTTCCGGGCCTGGGGCGCGCTCGACGTCGACAGCGACTCCGAGCTGCTCGCCGTCCTCGACCGGCACGGCATGATCTGGGGTGACCTGGACCGGGTCCGCGACGACGAGACGACCCCGGCCGAGTTCGCTTATCCGAGGCTGCCGGATAAGGACACACCGGAGGTCGCGGTGCACCTCGCGGTGGTCCGGGAGCATCTCGTGACGTTGCGGGGGCTGGCCCGGATGGCGACCGTCGGGTCGATGCCGGACACGTTCTGGCATCTCCTCGACAAGGGGCTGGCGCCGTTCACCCCGGTCGTCGTCCTCGCCGACGACTCGCCGGTGGTGGACCTGTACCAGGCCGGGTGCTGGCAGGTGTTCTCTGCGTTGTCGGCTGGGTTGGAGCCGCGGCAGTGCGCGAACCCGGCGTGCCGCACGATGTTCTACCGGAAAGACGGCACGTCGCGGCGCACCGCCGACGCCCGGTATTGCTCGGAGCGGTGCCGGTCACGGGCAGCGGACCGCAGGTTCCGGGAACGGAACCGAGCCCGCCTCACCCCTGTTGACTAACAGTCACTAGCAGTGCTAGCGTTATGGCGTGAGCGACATGCGAGACATCTACCAGGCGCTGGCCGACCACGGCGCGGAACTCCGCGACGACGACTGGGTCGACGGGATGCAGTACGTCACCATCCCTGTCGGCGACGCCGAAGCGATTGAAGTCGAATACGACGAGAACCGCCGTTTCCAGGTCATGGCCCGGCGATGGGACCGCACCCACGCCCTCGACGACGAGACGTACCTGTCGACCGAACCGGTTCCGGGCATGGCCATCGAAGCCGTGAAAGCGGTGCTGGCACGCATCGACGCCGAGCATTCAGCGCTGGAGGCGCTGCTCGACGCAGCCAACGAGGAGGGGATATGACGCATTACACGCACACCCTGGTCGTCCGCGACGAGGCAGGCGACATCCGCTCGACCACCGTCGCCCGCGTCGACGACGCCGGGTTCGTGGTCGACATGGCCGGGCACTTCGCGTACGGCCGCGGGTCAGTCATCTACGACGACGTGTTCCAGGCGATGAAGGCTCATGAGTGCGGCAACGGCCGCACCGTGCACCTGGTCGCCGACGGCGGCGCGTTGCACACCGAACGGCTGCGGCACCTGATGCTGCCACCCACCTACTCGGCCCGTTGACATGCTGCCTCCACGCCCGTCCGGGGTGACGGTCCGCGGCGTCGCGTACCGCTGCGGCAACCCGGAGTTGCCCGGGGAGATCGTCGAGTTGCGCTGTGAGCTGCCGGTCGGGCATGAGGGCCCGGTGATGCCTCGGTGGCGGCATGTCGGCCGTGACCGTACCGGCGAGTGGCACACCTGGGAGACCGACCCTTCCGCTTGACGTCCCGCTAGCTCGCACGCTATCATGGGTGTGTCAGGGAG
>Ga0318562_10000252_pt1 | contig 25383 bp, 29 predicted proteins | sample GRESIP066b5f18_FD_203688 | JGI IMG/M metagenome (GOLD analysis project Ga0318562, IMG submission 203688) | Tropical soil microbial communities from Luquillo Experimental Forest, Puerto Rico - GRE.SIPMG.066b5f18 | ecosystem: Environmental > Terrestrial > Soil > Tropical forest > Bulk soil... | reverse complement strand
TCCACGCGATTCAACCGTAGAGCAGGATTATCTGAATATCGAAGCGGCGCTGAAATGGCCCAACCCAACCATCTCAACCGCCGACGCCAGCAAATCTAAAGTCTCGGGTTTTAGCGGAGTAAAAATGGACGGCCCTTATGAATGGGTACCACCGATCTACTGGGAAACCGATTCGCTGCTGAGACACGGCGGCGCATGGAGCTTTGCAACAGAGATATCCCCCGGACCATCCATCCCTCCGTATGAAAGTTTAATCAAATTCATACCAAAGGATTCACTCTGGTTCACCACTTCCACCTGGAAATATCATTGTGGTACCATGACTTTTGGTAACACGGAAGTTTTTAATGACGCGCTCGAGGGGCGCTACGGGAAAGCAGTTGACATAAAAGACTACATCGCCAAAGCTCAGGCCCAGAACTACGAGGCACATCGGGCCATGATGGAAGCTTATGGCCTGCGCAAGTATCATACGGCCACCGGCGTTGTACAATGGATGGGCAGTAACCCGTGGCCAGGCCTGATCTGGCACACATACGACTATTACCTGTACCCGGCAGGAACTTACTTCGGTATGAAAAAGTCTATGGAGCCGCTTCATATTATGTACTCCTATGCCAATAACGAGGTGGATATTACCAACGCATTGCTGCAAAAGTTTTCCGGCCTAAAGGCCAAAGCTGACATTTACAATCTGGACGGCGGCATCAGGTATTCCAAAGTTATGACCACCAGTGTCGGGCCGGACAGTATACAGAAATGTTTTGGACTTCCGGTGATCGACGGTTTGTCAGACACGTACTTCCTGCGTCTGCAGCTTACCGAGGCAAGTGGAGCAATAAAAAGTATCAATTGGTACTGGTTGTCTAAAAAACCTGATGTGCTGAGCTGGCAGAAATCAAAATGGTACATGACGCCCCAAACTGACTATACGGATTATTCGGCGCTGCAAAACATGGGCAAAACCACCCTTAAATTGTCGTACAGCAGCGAGAAAAAACCTGACAGCACGGTCCACCTGGTAACCATCACCAACACAGGCAAAATAGTGGCATTTCAGGTACATCTGCGTGCGCTGAAGGGCAAATCGGGCGATGACATACTGCCGGTAATTTTCAGCGATAACTATCTCGAATTGGCTCCTGGTGAATCACGCACCATCACGTGCAGTTATGCCAATAAAGACGCGAAAGGGTCAATGGCGTTTTTTCTGGCTTCGGCATGGAACATCAACACGATGAACAGCAAGGCAACAGGCAATGCCAGGTTTGAAGATCAGAAGTGAAACCAACCTAGCATCCTAATAATTTGCCCACGTTGTGCCAACCCCTTCCGGGTGAGCATTCATATTAGCAGTTGCTCTAATTCAAAATTTTCAAAATTGGTCTTATTTAGCTTTCTAATTTTTCAATGGAAAAGAGAGTGCATTTACCAACTTTATCTTAGTAGATTTATCTTGAATATTAATATGGATATGTACAGAGAGAAAATTTAATTAGCCATCTTGAAGAATTCGGCATCCACTTCAATCTGAATATCATCGCTTACTCCTACCGCATTTTCTCCGATTTTAAAATCGGTTCTTTTGATTGTTCCGATGACTTTGAAACCAACCACCGGTAATTTATTGGCAGGGCTGGTAGCGGCGCCGTTATATATTACATCAAGTGTTACCGGTTTGCTCACTCCGTGCAAGGTAAGTATGCCCTGCAGGTTATATTTTTTACCTTCCACTTTTTTCAAGGATTCGCTTTTGAAAGTCATAGTCGGAAATTTCTCCGCATCTAGGTAAGAAGCCGACCTTAAATTATTGTCCCTCATTTCAACGTTGGTATTGATACTGGCAACGTCGGCAGAAAGCTCAATCTGGGCGTCCGTAAAATCCTCCTTGGTGGAGGTGAGTTTCACGTCAAACTTCGCAAATGAACCGTGCACTTCGGAGATCAGGAGATGCACTGCGGTAAACCCGAGGCGGGTATTGTTTTTGTCGACCTTCCATGTTTGCGCATTCGCGGCAGACTGCAAGGCAAGAACCAGCAGGATTAAAGCAGGCTTTTTCATAAACATATTTCATTTTGATTATACAGGGAATGGGCACTATTTGGGCTGCCAAACAATCAAATTTAATGTAAACTCCCAGTTATTCACAAACGCTTATTGGCCTTTACAAAATAAGTTATTCGTTTTGCACAGCTGCCGCACAAAATGAACACGTCTGGCAGATAAATCTGGTCCAACCCGGGTTCCTACGCGGAAGCTTTTCCGATAGTCACCAATAGGATCCTTCCACTTGGACTATCGCAGCCGAGACCCCAAAGAGGTTAGTTAGTACATTCAGGGAAGGAAATGATAGAAACAGGCCCGCTACCGTTGAAAGCGAATTATACAAGGACATTCCGCATTTAAGGGACCTGGTCCTGTTCCATGAATATTTCGATGGTTACAGTGTAAAAGGTATCGTGGCTTTTCATCAGATAGGATGGACAGCACTCTTGGCCTAATTGATCAACCGAATCGACACCATTGGAATTAACATTTGACTCGGATAGAATCCGAAAATGTGTAAAGTTCCTCGAAGATTGCTTATTTGAAATTTAGAAGATCTGTTTATGCGTTCCCCATTTGTTAAGCCTGTATGAGATTAATCTTCCGCTCTGTCTTGTTCTGCCAAGCACCAGAATTAGGACTATCTACTTTATCTTTTTCAGCTCATAATCCTGCTGTTCATGTGATATCAATGAAACGGTTTTGCCACTGGAATCTTTCACAAAGTCAATCTCTACTCCGGCAACCTGTATAAAAAAACGTGTATCACTCTCCGACATCAGCGGCCCTTTAGGCAGATCAACGCCTGGTCCTTCAATCATCAACTTCCCGTTCTCCAGGGTTATAAATATTTGTTTATCCGGGGTAAACTGGTACACTCCGACATATCCCTCCAGGATTTTAGGACTGACAACGACTTCCTTGTGATCCTTCCACCTTAACCAGATGGTTGTATCCAGAACGGAGGAGCGGTCCAGGCATGCATCACTGACCAGCTTAAGAAAGATCTTGTCCTTGTCCATCTTGTAGAGGTATTTACCTATGGTATAGCTATCGCAGCCACTCTGGCCCTCAATTTTTATAAGGCTGAGGGTATCATTCAGGGTAGTGAATTTCATCGTCTCTAACACAGTGCTGTCAGACAGGTTGTATGCTGAGACGGTATCCTTCTTAAAATCAAGTATCACGTTTCGTGGCCCTTCGAGGTTTAAGGTTACCTTCCAACGGGTATTACTTAGCTGGCTTTTGGCAGAAATCAGGACTAGTGAAGCAAAAATGCAGGATATAAACTTTTTCATAGATCTATTTGCTTAAAGGTAATTAATCGGGGCCAAATTGGACGGAGGATTCTAATACCTTCAAAACAAACCACTAAGTCTGTGCATAGTCTTCTCTTTCGAAAATCTGAGTAGCCAGGCTGCATACTATTACGTACAAGATTGAGATGGATTGATATTCGCAGGAGTTATGGCTATTTCTATTATTGATTATTCAGGGATGACAAGAAAAAATACAATCAGATGAAGGAAATTGACTAGAGCGATTCGAATCAGGCTGATGGCTCTTTTCTTTTGGTTTCTGACCGTAGAATGGCTTTTCCCTAAGCGTTTTGCAATTTCTTTTGAATCGATCCCTTCGATGACAGAAAGCTTGAAGATTTCCCTGGCTCCTGCGGGGAGTTTTTCAATTTCCTGCAAGATTCTTTTGATGACTACCGATTTCACTTCCGATAGCTCAAATTCGGGTTCGTCTGATTGTTCAAGTAATTGCGCGAGATCCCGGTTTCTTCTCTGTCTTATCCTGGTTTTTTGCAGGTGATTGAGGCATGCATTCCGAACGCAAACCTGCAGAAAGATTTTGATTTTCCGGATTGATTCAAATTGCTTTTCTCCTCTGCAGAGTTTCAAAAAGGCGTCTGAGGTCATATCAGCGGCATCATCCTTTCCCACAAATCTGCATGCAAAAAAGAAAACATGGGGATAAAGTTCTTTGTAAATGCTTTCGAATGCCTGTTTGTTGTCCCCGTTGAATTGATAAACTATGGATCCATCAGGTTCATTCGCCGGTGAACCCCCAAACCGGTAGTTTTCTTTAATAACTTGGTCCATATGTAGGAATTTGTTTTCAAAAAGGGTTTTTATCTAGGGAATGAGCTCAAGGATAGGGATCAACGGGTAAAAGAAATCAAATCTGTCAAGCACTAAAAAAGTCTCACTTCTTTTTCCGCTCGAATTTCAATTGCCTCAAGTCTGGACAAAGATTTAGCACACAGTTCCAGTACCTTTTGTAAAAATCTGCTAAACTGGTTGTCATTTTATGAAGGCTACAAGTAAATCTCTAAGGTAAACCAATTTTACTTAGATATTGTCATCTTTGACAATTTTATTTTTTTAGATGTTTCCACCTTCACTTGGTGAAAGCGAGAAACAAGCCATATTTGATAGCATTTGGACAAAATCTCAAAAAGATCCTGGAATCAAAGAAGATGACACCGGAGGAATTGGCCGCTCACGCCCGCATTGAAACCAAACAGGTTTACCGAATTATTAATGGAGAACACAGTACAACCATATCAACAATCTATTCCATATCGAAAGGAATGGACGTCCCCCCAAAAAAGTTGTTTGATTTCGAATTTATTGATTAGATACCCTTCCGTTAAAATTGATTCCCAATTTTTGAGTTACATCAGATCTGCCGCTAATATATTCATGGGTTAATGGTCATGAATATGTAAACTGAAAAGATGATCAGCAATACTATTCCCTGAAGGATGGTCGTTTTTCCCGTGCTGAGGGAAAGTATGATGACCAGGAGTGAAAGGAAGAACAGGACAGTTGACTTTACGTCTATGCCGAGAGCCAGGGGAGTTCCGGTTACTACTGCAATGATGGATACGCAAGGTATCGTAAGGCCAATCGTTGCCAGGGCTGATCCCAGAGAGAGATTCAGGCTTTTCTGGAGGTTGTTTTTCATAGCAGCCTGAAACGCAGTAATACCTTCCGGTAACAGGATAATACTGGCAATAATCAACCCCACCCAGGCGTGGGGAGCACCCCTGCTTTCCAGCCAATTGTCAAGGCTTGGGGCAAGACCCTCTGCCAGCAGGACTACGGCCGCCAGGCAAATGATCAAAAAAGGAAAGCTCAGCCAGGCTACTCTTTTTCCGGGCTTTTCGAAAACCATTTCGCAGGCCAGTTCCTCGGGGCTGAGGAAAAGATTCTTGTGCCTGAAATTCTGTACTACAATAAAGGTCGCATAGAGCAGTACGGTGACAATCGCGACAAAGACCAGTTGCTCCTTGTTATAGGACGGACCAGGTACACTGGTGGTATAATTGGGCAGGATGAGCGTAAGTACTGATATAGCTACCAGGATGGTGAGGGCAGAACTTACGCCCTGCAGGCCGAATACCTGTTCCCGGAACTTAAGACCACCTGTCAGGATACACAGGCCGATCATCCCGTTGAGAATGATCATCACAGCTGCAAAAACAGTGTCCCTTGCCAGCCCGCTGTCCGCTTCCTTGCCTGAAAAGGTTAGCGAAACGATCAGGGAGACTTCAATCACGGTGACTGCCAGGGCCAGTACCACGGTTCCGATGGGCTCTCCGATCTGGTGGGCGATGATTTCAGCATGCTGGACGGCAGCCAGGACACTGCCTACCAGGACAACGACCATGACAAAGAGGAACCAGGGGGCACTTATATAATGATGGAGAACAAAAACGATCGCTGCAAGGACCGGTGTGTAATAGGTCCATTTCGGGAGATATTGATGGGTTGCTGCTTTGGGAAGGCTCATATAGGAATCAGGCTGGTTATTAAGCTGAGTATTCAAAAATACCAAAGAAGCCAAGAATCCGGCTTTTTTTGGGATGTCCAGATGAGACCTGCCAGGAAGATTTCCCCATCCTTACTCAACGGTGAATTTCAACGGCTGAATCGATAGAACTGGGCTATCCATTTTACCGATAAAAGTAAAATGCACCCGGTTTTCTGTACCCTTGTTTGCAGAAGGCATTTAATTTTGAGGGTAGTTGTTTTCATCCGGCTTATCAGTTATTTCCATGGGCCCAGTTCCCTGATATGTCCAGTCCCCTGAAAAAGAAAATTCATCAAAATAAAATGGCTGGCTATGAAAGTGGCGGTTTATAGTGCCAAGAAATTCGAGAGAGATTGTCTCACCCAGTCTGCCGGCAGCCGGCATGACCTGGTATTCCTGGAGAACAGATTATCTCCTGGCGAAACAATCCTGGCTGAGGGTTGCGAAGCTGTCTGCATTTTCGTCAACGATGACGGGTCCAAAAATGTGGTAGATAGACTGGCCAGGGCGGGGATCAAATACCTCGCGCTCCGGTCGGCAGGATTTAACCATGTAGACCTCAAAGCAACTGAAAAGGCAGGCCTTCGTGTTTGCCGCGTTCCCGAATATTCTCCTTACGCCGTGGCAGAACACACGGTGGCTTTGATGCTCGCTCTGAACAGAAAATTGATCAGGGCCCACACCCGGATCATGGATCTTAACTTTTCCCTGGACGGACTGGTGGGGTTTGACATGCATGGCAAGACGGCCGGGATCATCGGGTTTGGGAAAATTGGAAGGATTGTAGCACAGATCATGCACGGGTTTGGGTGTAAAATACTGGGCTATGATATTTCCCGGGATGAGCGTTGGGCTTCCTCATATAATGTGACATACACAGATATTGATGATTTGTGCAGCCAATCCGATATCATCAGTCTCCATGTACCCCTGACAGACCGGACCAAATACCTCATCCATACCGGAAGGATTGAAAAAATGAAAAAGGGGGTGATGCTGATCAATACCAGCCGGGGAGCCCTGGTAAATACCCGGGATGTCATAGATGGCCTCAAATCAGGGCAGATAGGATATCTGGGTCTGGATGTTTATGAAGAAGAAAAAGGACTTTTTTTTGAAGATCATTCCCATGACATTTTGCAGGACGACGTCATAGCCAGGCTGCTGACCTTCCAGAATGTTCTTATTACCAGCCACCAGGCATTCCTGACGGATACAGCCCTTCAGAATATTGCCGATACCACCATGCACAACCTGGACTGTTTTGAAAAGAATCTCAAGTGCGAAAATGAACTGTTTGCTGATTCCTGAGGAGACAGGAAAAAATAACCTAAGGGATTATTTCTTTTTAAGCTGATCTGCGAGACTTTGAATCGTCTTTGATTCAAAAAGCTCCTTTAACTGGAGCTTGATCGCTTTATAGCGGGAATGCATCGGGCAGGGATTGGCTTCTGAACATTGTTTAAGTCCCAGGACGCATTTTTCAAGCACATCGTCTTCCTGCATTGCCTCCAGTATCGCACGCACGGGCAGTTTTCTGGATTTTTCAGTCATATAAAACCCGCCGTTGGGGCCCCGCGTGGAACTCACGATCCGGTTGCCAGCGGTCAGGACCTGAAGTGTTTTTGCCGTAAAGGATTTCGGGGAATTGATTCCCCTGGCGATCTCCGAAAGGCTCAGCTTATTTTCCTCTGTCCCGTACTGCGCGATATAAAAGGTTGCCCGCAGGGCATATTCAGTAGTCTTGGAGAACATGTGTCAACTCAATTGATGAATAATCCGGGTAGCCGGTCTCAAATTAACGATTTGCGCTGATCTGACCCTCGCCGTTTTCCCATTCAGCATAGGAATCACAGGTCTCATACAGTTTCAATTTTCGCAGCAAGATCGTTTCCGGCAACTCCCTGAATAGAAGATCACGGATATAAAGGAGCATGTTTTCAGCGGTTGGTTCCATCTTCCAGATGGCCAGGTTCTCGAAAGGAGGACCAAATGCGCAGTTCATGTACTCTTCCGAAAGGATCGTCCGGTGATCAAATTCCCGGGTGATTTTCCTGAAAACCAGCTCCTTTAATTCCTTAAAATCCATGACAAATCCTGGCCTGGGCAGGTAGCCCTCTGGAGGGTTTATCCGGGAGACCGTTACGTGCAATACATATGAGTGCCCATGGATATTGCCACAGGGACCCGGATACCCGTGAATGGCATGCGCCGTTTCGAAGCGAAATATTTTTGTTACCTGTAGCATGAAATTCCGGTAGCCGGGAAAAGAAAATACCCTGACGTCTGTTTAGGTCTCACCCGACATCCTGGAAAATTCTTCCCCAATAATTAAGGACAAAAATATCCTTAATTACTATATTTGCCAAACAAACTGTGTTATGGCTAAAAATAATTTTATCAGCTACCTGTTGAATCCCAGGAACTGGTGGCTTCCGCTGCTCATCATTTTTGCGGTCAGTGTTTTTGGAGTTTCCATGATTGGCGTGCATACCTATAGCGAGGCCCCGCCCATTCCCGAATACGTATCCCCCCATGGCGAAACAGTGTACAGTAAAGAGGATATCCTGAAAGGCCAGCTGCTGTTCCAGAAATATGCTCTTATGGATTACGGCAGCATGTTTGGTGACGGGGCCAACCGCGGACCTGATTTTACCGCGGAGGCCCTGCACCAGGTATCCGGTTATATGAACCAATATTACCAGCTGAACCTGAAAAAAGATTCCAGCCGGGAGTGGATCGCAAAAGCGATCCCCGAACAGGTCAGATCGGAGATCAAAGCCAACCGGTATGATCAGCAAAATAACAGGGTAATGCTCACTCCGGCACAAGCCTTTGCAGCCCAGGAACTGGTCAAATTCTATGTTCAGAAGTTTACGAACCCATCTGCTCCAGGGTCTTTTAAACCCGCAGGATATATCAACTCTGCATCCGAAATAAAATCGCTCAGCGCCTTCTTTTTCTGGGGGGCCTGGGTTTGTGGTACAGAAAGACCCGGGAAAAACTACAGCTACACGCATAACTGGCCTTTTGATCCGCAGGCCGGCAATACACCCAGCCCGGCCATCATACTTTGGAGCATCATCGGTTCGCTGGGGTTAATATTCGGACTCGGACTGGTTCTGTACTATCATGGAAGGCTGGAAAAGCTGGATGACCAAATCTATACCAGCAAGGCACAACCCTTCATGACAAAAGGTGAAATAGAAAGGTTTCAGCCGCTCGCCGTGCAGCGGGCCACGTTTAAGTTCTTTTATGTAGCAGTCCTGCTGTTCGCCGTTCAGGTCCTTGCAGGCATCCTTACGGTTCACGATTTTGTAGGATTCGTCCGGTTTTTCGGGATTGATATTTCCCGGATTCTTCCCATTACCATTACCAGGAGCTGGCATGTGCAGCTCTCCCTGTTATGGATATCTGCGTGCTGGATAGGGGCCTCCTTTTTTATGATGTCCCTGGTCTCCCCAAAACAATCCAAAAGCCAGATTACCTTAATCAATATCCTGTTCTGGCTTACCGTCGTCCTGGTTGCCGGCTCTTTTGCCGGTATCCTGCTTGGTCCAAAAGGCATGATTGGCAAAAACTGGTACTGGCTGGGGCATCAGGGCTGGGAATATCTGGAAATGGGAAAATTGTGGCAAATCATGCTGGGCGTTGTATTTGTCATCTGGGCCATTACCCTATACATCGGTGTAAGACCTGTTATGAGATGGAAACAGCCATGGGCCCTGCCCAACTGGCTAGTGTATACCACAGGCAGCATTCTTTTGCTGCTGATCTCCGGTTTTATCGCAACTCCCCGGACAAATTTTGTTATTGCAGATTTCTGGAGATGGATGGTGATCCACATGTGGGCGGAGGCATTCTTTGAAGTACTGACCACGGTATTAATCGGATATTTTATGGTGGTCATGGGGCTGGTAAACAAACAGGCGGCCATACGCGTGATCTACCTGGCTGCGCTCCTTTTCCTGGGGTCCGGTCTACTCGGCATTTCCCACAACTTCTACTGGAACGGAAAACCGGTGTTCACCATGGCCCTTGGCTCCGTCTTTTCGACGCTGCAGGTGATACCGCTGGTTCTGCTTACCCTGGAGGCATACCGGTTCAGCAAACTGCCCCGGGTCCTGGAGAACAGCATTAAGGCAAATGCTGATCCAAGCCTGCGGTTCGGCTTTTCAGAAGTATTCCTTTTTTTGGTGGGAGTCAATTTCTGGAACTTTTTCGGCGCCGGTGTACTGGGATTCATCATCAACCTGCCCATCGCCAATTACTATGAACATGGAACCTATCTTACGGTCAACCATGGCCACGCGGCCCTGATGGGAGTATATGGGAACCTGGCCCTCGCTGCTGTCCTGTTTTGCTGCCAGCTGCTCTTTAAGGCAGCGAGCTGGAAACCGGCCTTGATCAGGACGATCTTCTGGTCGACCAATATCGGACTCCTGCTGATGGTGCTTCTGGACCTGTTCCCTGCCGGAATTTACCAGTTTAAAACCGTAACGGAGAATGGTCTCTGGTATGCCCGCAGCAGCACATTTATTGAAAGCACCGGTTTTCAGACACTCACCTGGATGCGCATAGCCGGAGGGTCCCTTTTTACAGTTGGTGGAGTGATCCCCCTGGTATGGTTTATGGTGACCCGCAGAAAAGCACTTAAGCAGGTCAGGACGGAAACGAATGCCTGTCAATTTGTTCCCGGAAAAAGAGTGGACAGCAAAGTACATGCGGAAATTCGTGGGTAATCCGGTCCGTATCCACAGATTAATTTTAAGAAAAGTCATTTCTTGTGGTATATCTTTAATACTTCCGGTCGGGTGCGGACACGTATCCGGAATACCAGCATGATTTTTCTATTTCCATGAGAGCCAAATTATTTATTGGGTACATAGCTTTTATTTCCCTGCTGACTGCTTTACTGGGCCTTGTCCCTGGGCACAATGGCGACCTGGGTTACTATATCGCCTGTGTCATTGAAAAAAGCGAGGGCCCAAGAAACCTCTTTCAGAAAACAAGCGATGTTCTTCTAAAGGAGTTGCCCCCTCAGGAATTTACCCGGCATCATGAACGGTTGATGAATTCCGATCCGGGGATCCTTGATTTTTACCGCGTCAAGCCGGTATACATTCTGCTCATAACGCTCCTGCATTCCCTCGGGTTCTCCTATATTTTTTCGACCCTGATTCCCTCCCTGCTCAGCTATCTTGGAATAGGCCTTCTGACATTCCGGTGGGCCTCTCTTGTGCTTCAACCGGTCCTGGCCCTGCTATCATCCATGCTGATCATGATGCTCTACCCTGCGATAACCCTGGCCCGCCTATCTACCCCCGATGCCCTGTCCCACCTCGTCCTCTTGGGCTCCCTGTACTCTATTTATTTTGGTAAGAAAATTTTTTTACCTGTATTGTTGCTCCTGCTGAGCGTTTTGATCCGGATGGACAATATCGTGGCGGTGTTCGTCATATTGACCGCCATGCGGTTTTTGCCTGTTGGATCACCAGGAAGGAGACTTACTTCCCTGTCTTATCCACTGTTGCTGCTGACAGCCGCCGGGCTGGCATTTTCCATGAATTACTTTCTGGAGACCGATTTTTGGTGGTTCACCCGCATCAGCTACCTGGATTCGGGAAAACAATATGGGCGCCAGGTACTCCTCTATTTTCTCACCATGAGCGCCTCCCTCCTGGTTGTACTCATCCTCTTTTTTGTGATCACTTATTTTTCGCCAGGAAAGAAGATGAGTGAAAAGACGAAGTCATTCCTCCTGATGTTGCTGCTGGTCGTAGTGGCAAGGTTCCTACTCTTCCCATCTTTTGAGGAAAGGTTTCTTACTGCATACTACATAAGTGCCATCCTGATCCTTGCGGAGTCTGTCTCAGGAATTAAGACTGGAGAAGTAATACCCGCGTAGTCTACAGCAGCTTATTTATGTATCCGGAATCAAATTGTTTCAGTCGGGACTTCTGGAAAGCTGGGGCACCATTCCCGATTTTTTTACCCAGGGCAGGTAACCTTTGCCATATTGTTTGCTGAACCTGAGGAATTCTTCCAAGGAAACGGAACTCAACAGAATATCATTCTTACGGGTAATCAGCAATTCTCCCTCATGTACGGAAGTCCCCTGGACCACATAGAGAGTTACTAAATCCTGGAGTTCCTCGATCAAAAAAGCGGGAAAATATTTTGTTTTATGGGGCAGGAGGACCGGTTTCCAGGTGCTGGTTTCCGTTTCCATGTTTCGTTTTTCTGCGGCCGTGGATTTGAATTCATTCAGGGATGGGATGAATCTGGTTATCATCTCATCATTAGACTGCCCCAATCCGGATATGAACGAACACCCATGGCCAGCCCAAGCAGGAAAACAAGTAACAACAACAGGAATACCGCAAATAGGCTCAGGGTCATTTCCCCGAGGACTCTTTCTATGCCCAGTTTTTGAGCACCAGGTTTTACCAGCTTTTCAAACATACCCACCGGATGTATGAAGATATACAATGTTCGCCAATGGGTCGGCCCGTTCGAGTTCCTTGCCAAACACTCATTTAAATGTTGAGAACGACATAGCCATAGAATTTTATTGCTGATAGATGCAAATATTTGGTCAACTACAGGTGGATGTATCTATTAATCAGAAAGTGCAATACCTGAGGGGTATTTGGCTGACTAAGTTCGATATAATCTTAAATCTTGAAAAAGTAAATGGAAAAATACCCTTTTTTGGAAATCATGAATTGCATGGGCTAATGAATGAACATTTTGCGGTAGCTACTTGGATCATTTAAAAATCCTTCTTTAATTTTCCCGGGCCCTGATTTTGCTGTTCAGAGAATTCTTTATTGATTCACACCATAAGGTAGGTCAGTGTAAAAACCGACGAAAAATAGATCCATAACATAGTGAACAGGACATGAATGGTTGTTTCGAATACTTTGCCCTTCCAGAGAACTGAGGAGTAGCAAAAGAACTGGACAGGTAGCCTTGCAGTCCAGAATATGGCCAGTCCAAGAGCTATTTTTCTTCCCAATAATGTTTTGGCAAGGTCAGACGCAGAACTGAGGCATAGCAGACCCATCAGGAAGACGACAAAGGCAATAAAAGATGTGTGGACATACATGATTTGCCTGTTAGCGATGCTTAGCTGTGCCAGTTCCTCCTTCCACCGGAAATACCGTGGAAAAAACAAATGGATGAGCGCCAGGGCCATCATCAATACACCGGCCGTTTTAAGATAGGGTTCCATTTTTGAAAAGTATAAAAGTGGTAATAAAGGGTGTAGTTTTAGTCTCCTCCAGAATCCTGAATCCTGATTGTTCAAAGGTTTTGATCCAGACCTTCCTGGAATGAAAATGAAAAAATCCAAGATTGTAGGCCAGGAAATTTGGTATGTCCCGGAGGTGTTCAGTAATATACAGCCTTCCCGAACGGGCGATGACCCTGTTGAGCTCCCTGAAAAAAGTAAGCCTCTCCTCCTGAGTCCTGATTTCATGGGCCGAGAGTATGGAGAATACCATGTCAACGGAATTGCTTTCCACCGGCAGCAGCTCTGTCGTGACCGGTTGGGTTCCGGGGAAGGGAGGATATGCCCTTCTTGCTCTTTTGATGGACCGTTCGGTATGCTTCTTCGGGTCATAGAAATCCAGTACTCGGAGATCTGCCAGGGGATATTTTTTTCTGATTATTCCGCTTGTTTCATCAAAACCTGCATGGATGTTAACGATTCTGCACGCAGCGGATTTTTCCCTATGCTCCATCCAGGTAAATTGATAAAGTGCTGAACAATCGTATACATACCAGGTAACAAATAGGGTTACACATACAGAACCTGTGATGAAAATCAGCAAGACCTCTGCGGTAAATTTATAAGGAGGGGTAAGCGCCCTCGTAAGCAACAAGCAGGATATAGTGAGCCCCAGGGCAACAACATAAAAATGCCAGTTAAACCGAATCACGTTCCAAAGTCCCTGAAATGGTTTTCTCAATTTTTCCATTTCTCGGTTTTTCCTTTTTTCCAGTAATACGGCACCTCCTTGATGGCAAAAGCACTGGCCAGCCTGATATCATTGAAATGCAGTCGGTCCAGAAATGAAAAGTGATGTTCAAGGACTCTGAGTGGCCTTGGTTTCCAATATTCCCTGACTCCTTCAATGATCAGTACTTCTTTCCCGGATGGGTTGAAGGAAAAGGTAAAAGGCAAAGGCCCGGCGAATCTTCTGGCCACTTTCCAGTCGGTAAAGGGGGAACCCGCCGGCAGCGGAATATCATCATCAGCACCGTCTTCCAGTCTGACCGCGATCCCGGATTGGCGGGAGCTTACTTCCGAGAGGTGACCGCTTTCCAGGAGAGTAATATCCGTTTGCCTGTATTTGTAATGGGTAAAGACATTGCCCAACAATTCCATACTCTTTTTATTGGTTTCTGATCCCAGTATATACAATCCACGCAAACTTCTGCCCGCTTCATTGCAGTACCTCACGAAAACACGGTAACCAATCAGGAAAAAACTGTTGCTCAGAAATTTCGGAAACCCTTTTGGCTGTAATGCTTTTGTCTGTACCATGGCGACGGCCACAAATGCCCACTTGTCATTATAGATATCCAGTTCCAAACAGGGGGGAATGAGTTTTTGGAGCTGCTCCTTAGGGATGGCATATGTGAGGACCATGGTCGATTCAAAGAAGGCTTCCACAGGGAAGGGATGATTCTTTAGAAATGAAAAGAGGTTATACTTGCTCAACTGGTTTTTTGTTTAGGGAGAATTCATTGTAATATATCAGGATAATAAAAAGGAGGGCAAAAAATGCATTTGCCCTTCCCCAGAGCAAAAGATCCGGGGCAAGAACAAATTCAAGGATATTCATTGTGCCAATCGTGAGTATCTGAAGGATAGCACTTAACCTTGGCCTGAATCCGCTGAGGATCCAGATGGCCATACCCACTTCCATAAGCCCGATGGTTCTGGTGTAATACATAGCATGCTCGCTGCCGAGAATTCTTTCTACAATCAGCTGGTGACGTGGTACAAGATTCAGCAGCTTGCAGAAAAAGCCACTTATGAACCAGACTGATGCGATAAAATAGTTCAGAACTCTGTATTTGATCTGTTTTTTCCATGTTACCCTTGTTGGCTGAAAGGCAAATATGCCGCCCGCAGGTTGAATTCAAGTTATTTTATCTCACTTCAGACAGGGTTTTCCAATTTGCTTTTGCATTTGGCTATGCGCGTTCATTGAAAGGATGGTCAATATATATACAAGCGATCGCGTCCTCATCGTGCCAGCCATTGCTCCTGAAAATCCCATCAACATTTCCCTTTCTTTTCCGGAATTAAGATATCACTTAGTCTTCATAATTTATAAAATACCCTGAATCCTGTCGTAAAGTTTAGGACAACAAAGGTTCCGGGTGTAGCATCAATTTCACCCCTGTAATCGGGGAAGACCGGATCTACAGAAGGGTAGAAGTAGTCCGTGTGCGGATTGTACTGCTGGCCGACTGTCTGAACATTACGGACCCTAATTCCAAAACCGGCATAAAATTCAATACCGAATCCCCTGGGCCTGGAGTTGTATTTCTGAAATCCAACCAGCAGGTTTGAACCATAGGTCGTTTTTTTTACTCCAAAAGCGTCTGTCATAACGGGATAAGGGTTACCATGGTAATAGTCAATTTGGGTATTGTGGTTGTCTTTAGTAAAGAAAAGGTTGGCGGCCACATATAATCCTGTATAAGGAGGCTTTCGGAAGGCCTGCAGGTAGTAACGGGCTTCGGTTTTGAATTTAATCCCTGTAAAAGCTCCCGACCGGACAAAAATGGTATCGGCATCATCCATCCGGCTCTTCCTGTACTTAATCCCCAGTTCGTTATACCAGGTCCATTTGTGAGAAACCCTGAATTCCACGCCGCCCTGGATAGTAGGAAAACTAATATCATCAAAAAGTGCCACCGGGCAGAACTTGACCAGGATATCCGGTTTTTGGGAAAATGCAAAAAAGAAAGAGATTGTCAATAAGCAGGTAAATGTATATTTCATAGGCCAAATGCAAGGGGTAACACTAATTTAGGGCTTAACCCAAGAATTGATCTGGTCTGGGGAGTGAAATGGCCGACGGTAGTACATTTTTAACAGTATTTTTTGTTAGCCTTTTCCAAAACGAGTCTAACGGTGCCTTTCAACCTAATTTTGATCGTATTTCAAATCCACCAGTATGCGTTACTTTAATTTCCTGTTGATGATTATTTTGGGCTCCGGCATCGCCGGACGCGGCCAGCGAGCCGATCAGATAAAATTAAAGGACTATTACCCTGTCTCGATCTATCATACACCCATCACAAAGGTTGACAGGGCTCGTTACCCGGTCATTGATTTGCACGCCCATAATTATCCCAAAACGGATGCTGAAGTGGACGAGTGGGTAAAGACCATGGATATGGCTAATATTTCAATGACGATGATACTTTCCTATACCACAGGAGCCAGCTTTGACTCCGTCGTCAGAAGGTATGCCAGATACAGGGGCCGTTTTGGTATCTGGTGCGGTTTTGATTATACAGGCTATGATAAGCCGGGATGGATTACCCATGCGGTGGCTGAACTGGAGAGATGCCATTCTGAAGGCGCAATCGGGGTGGGGGAACTCGGCGACAAAGGACTAGGGGAACTATATTCAAAGCCGACCCCTGGATTTGGCCTGCACGTGGACGATCCCCGCATGAAACCGCTTTTTGAAAAATGTGGGGAGCTCCACATGCCTGTCAGTATCCACGTGGCAGAGGACAGCTGGATGTACCTGGATCCAGATTCAACCAACGATGGTCTCATGAATGCGGCTACCTGGAAAGTGGATATGACCAAAAAAGGCATACTGAACCACGACCAGCTCATCCAGACCCTGGAATCAGTGGTAAAAGAAAACCCCAAAACGATATTTATCGCCTGCCACCTCGCCAACTGTTGTTCTGATCTTGCTGTACTTGGAAGACTGCTGGATACCTGCCCCAACCTGTATGCGGACATTGCTGCCAGGTATGGCGAGATCGCCCCGGTACCGAGATACAGCAAGGCCTTTATGGAAAAGTATGCGGGCCGGCTGGTTTATGGGACCGATATGGGGACTGCCAGAATGATGTATGGCATTACGTTTCGCATCCTCGAATCCCGGGACGAGCACTTTTATGAAAGGGGCTACCTGAATTACCACTGGCCCCTGTATGGGCTGGACCTTTCGGATGCCGCCCTGGAGAAAATTTACTCCGGCAATGCAAAAAAGATACTGGGGAAATAAACCATTTTTTCCCCGATTGGCTTAACCCTGGACATGTTCCAGGTCAGGCTTCCGTTCCAGTTCCAGGAAAAGACCCTTGTTGAGGATATCCTTCAAGGCATCATACAATCTATCCAAATCCTGCTGAGTGTTGAATGCGTTGATGGAATAGCGGATATAAATCCTGCCATCCTGAGGCATGACCGGCACTTCAATCCTGTATTGGTCAAACAGGTAACTCTTCAGCTGCTCCGGATTTTTGGTCTTCACCGGAATGCTGAACATCTGTCCCAGGAACTGATCAGTAAGCGGGCATAGCGGAGCCGTATGAAGCAGGTTACAAAAACGCATGGCATTTTCCCGGACAACTTTGCGGCAGGCTGCGGCGACAGAAGGCCAGTCATTTTCTTTCATGAACTGGATGGAGCGAGGCACGGTCAGAAAGGCGGAAAAATCCCGGGTACCCTGGCCCTGGTGATAGTCCTGGAACCGGGAATGGGAGGGGGAAGCACTTTCATACCCCCAGCTGATCAGCAGCGGATCAAACAGGTCCTGCAATTCATTTTTGACATAGAGGAAGGAAGAGCTCTTGGGCGTCATCATCCACTTATGGCAGGCCCCGATGAAGATGTCCGCCTGAAGGGTGGAAAGATCCAGCGGTATATGCCCGGGAACATGGGCTCCATCCACAATGGTCAGGATGCCTTTTTCCCTGGACAGGGCACAGATCTCTTCTGCAGGCAGTCTAAGTGCTGTGCTGCTCGTAATCTGACTGAGAAAAATAGCCCTGGTCCTGTCGCTGAGGCCCTTAAAGAAATCTTCAATAATTTTTTCCTTTGATACAACAGGTAGGGTGATCGGCTGTCTGACATATTTGGCCCCGGCTTTCCGGCAGTAATACCTCCAGGTCCGGTCACAGGCTCCGTATTCAATATCGGTACTGAGGATTTCGTCGCCGGGTTTCAGATCCAGGCTTTTAGCGATGATGTTCACTCCGTAAGAAGGGTTGGTAACAAAGACCAGGTCCTCCGGGCTGCAATGGATATATTCACCCAGCGCCTCCCTCGACTTCTGCAGATAATTCAGACCGGTTACAGTCATGAACTGAACGGGTTCAGATTCCAGCTCCCGCTGCCACCGCTGGTAGTCTTCAAAGACCGGTTTGGCGCAGGCGCCAAAAGAACCAAAATTCAGATAGGTAATGTCAGGGTTTAAAAGAAACTGTGATTTCAGTGCGGGGAATTCCATGGCCTAAAAATAGAAAAAAAACAGGGATCGGGATATCTGCATTTTGAACTGCCCGCGGAAAAACATAATTTTCATTGACAGGATTCATCATCCGTTCCCACTTTCCCCTGAAAAAATGATTTTCACGACTAATAGAAACGGGAAAGATCTGCGCCCTTATGAATATTTTCAAGCATGATTCCGTTGCAGGGGCTCTTAGCCCTCACAGTGACCATTGATCAATCGAACAGCCAGGAAAAAATTCAACTAACACTCGATGAAACCCTATCTGCTGATTTTCTGCCTATGGATATCGCAGGGCTCACTTGCCCAGGCCATCCAGGAGGATCCGGAGGCAGCCTTTTCGCAAGCTTCGCGGGAGGGGAAAAACCTGCTCCTGCTGTTCAGCGGTTCTGACTGGTGTATACCCTGTATTCAATTTGAAAAAAAGGTGTTGCTCGACAGCAGCTTTCAAAAATTTGCCAGCAGGTCGCTTGTCATACTTGTAGCAGATTTTCCACAGAAAAGAAAAATATCCAAATCACTCCAGGCTGCTTATGAATCGCTGGCCGACCAGTATGATCCCTCGGGGATATTTCCCCGGATCATCATCCTGACGCCGGATAAAAAATTTCTGGGCAGTATTTCTTATCAACATCAGTCGGCAGATGAGTTCCTCAAAGAACTGAACGTCCTGATCACTCCGGGGGAGCATGGTTAGAAAGGATATACATACCAGGTTAATGGGTTCAGATTTTGAACTGATCGTCATCGAGAAAAATGAAGCGGAAGCTATAGCGCGCCTGGAAGAAGGGATTGCTGAAATACGGCGGATTGAAGGGCTTCTGACCGAATTCAGGGAGGATTCCCAGACATCACTCATCAACCGGAATGCCGGTGTAAACCCGGTCGTCGTAGACGAGGAGGTATATGCGCTGGTTCAGCGTTCATTGCACATATCCGGCCTGACGCAGGGTGCGTTCGACATAACGGCATCAGTTCTTAAATCACTGTACGATTTTAAAAGCGGGAAGAGCGAGCTGCCGGATCCCATCGTTATTGCAGGGAAGCTGACACTCACCGGTTCACAGCATATTGAAATGCCCGCAAAGAACCAGGTATTTCTTAAGAGAAAAGGTATGAGGATAGGATTTGGTGCCATCGGGAAAGGATATGCGGCAGACCGGGTCAGGGCACTCTGGCAGGCACAAGGCGTGCAGTCGGGTGTGATCAATGCCAGCGGCGACCTCACGGCCTGGGGCCGGCAGCAGGACAACCGGAAATGGAGGATTGGCATCGCCCATCCCGACAATATTTCGAAGATCATCCTCTGGATGCCTGTGGACAATGCTTCTGTTGCGACTTCGGGTGATTCGGAGCAGTTCTTTGTAAAGGATGGGGTGCGGTATTCACACAATATTGACCCGAGAACAGGACAGCCTACCACGGGAATAAAAACCGTTACGGTGATCAGCAGCAGCGCTGAGCTCTCCGACGCGCTCGCCACAGCGGTTATGGTTATGGGCAAACGACCAGGCCTCCACCTGATCAATCAGCTTCCCCGGATACATTGTATCCTGGTGGACGACCGAAACAGGATTTTCCATTCAGACAAAATAAACATGCATGTGGAAAAGCAGGAGATATGATTCGTTGGCCTTTTTTGTTCTTCTGGGGCTCGTGCTGGCATTCACCCATTGCAGAACCGTAAAACCTTACCAGAAGGCATACCTGAATGACCGGACGATGAAGCTTGGCAAACCAGACATCGAAAAATTTGATGAAAGTGTGCAGACCTACAGGGAGGGTGCCAGCGGCGGAAACGGAAAACCAAGCGGGGGCTGTGGCTGCAACTAAATAGCATGAAAAGAAAATACCTTACCCTCACCTTACTGACCGCCAGCCTGTACGGGATTGGGCAAAAGCCTGCAGATTCGGTTTATAAAAAACAGCGGATCGCAAAAACGCAAATCCAGGTACTGTTCTCTTATTATTCACAGAACGGAAACCATTCTGCCATCACGGGTGGCACCGGCACGGAAAGGCTGCACGTATATGCCCCGGAGTTTACCATTACGCAATTGCCGGATTCGCTCAATACATTTCAGTTCAACGCAGGAGTGGATGTGATTACTTCCGCTTCCATGGATAACATCGATTTTGTTGTCTCCTCGCCTTCCCGGGTTTCAGAAAGACTCCACCTCAGCCAGGGCTATACCCGCCTGTTTAAAAAATCCAACATCCAGGCCGGAATCCTCGCCGGGTATTCCCTGGAGGCCGCCTATATGTCCATACTGGCGGGAGCCAGCCTTAGTCATACCAATTCATCGGGTTCCCGGGAATGGAACGGATCGCTGAAGTGTTTTTTTGATGACCTCCGCTGGGGCAGGCTCAATTCAGAATATGGCAAACCGGTCACCCTGATCTATCCTTTTGAACTCAGGTACAAAGAATGGTTTTCCATTTACCGGCGCAATTCCTACAACCTGGACTTCGCCTTTTACCAGGTGATCAACCCCAGGATGCAATTTGCGCTTTTTCCGGGGGTGGTTTATCAGAGAGGGCTTCTTTGCACACCCTATCACCGGGTGTATTTCAATGATGGTACTACTGAAAAGGTCGAAAATCTTCCTACTGACCGATGGAAGGTTCCCCTGGCGGCCCAGTTGAATATTTTTGTGGGAGCCCGGTTCGTGATCCGCACCTATTACCGGTATTACCGGGATAATTTCGGTATCGTGGCAAATACCCTGCAGCTGGAAACGCCGGTAAAAGTTTCTCCCTTTATTACGCTGTCTCCGCAAATCAGGATCTACGAGCAGTCTGCCGCCTATTATTTCCGTCCGTACAATGAGCATAACGTTAGTGAAACCTACTATACCTCAGACTACGATCTATCAAAGTTTTCAAGCTATAAGCTTGGATTGACCCTAAGATATGGTCCTGAAGCAAAAATCTTTCGCCGAACTCTTCTGGATGGCGTTGAGGTCAGGTATGCGTTTTATAAAAGGTCCGATGGCCTCACCGGAAATATCCTGTCCCTGTTGCTGGATATGGAGCAAAGCAGGGTCAGACACAGGCATGACCCGGTTACTGACCCCGGTAATGAATGATCTCGGACCGGCCATCCAGATTTGGCTTCCCATTAAATTGCTGACACTCTACCTTTATCCCTTTCCCGCCTGATTTGAGAAGCAATGCCAGTTTCCCTGGCGTTTGTTTTCTGCAAAAGATCATTCGAATTCTGTACCTGAAGGACAACCAGCCATCCAGTTTTTCCGTCCCCTTAGTATTGACTTTGAATTCTCTTTTATGGACGCAAAAATAGAACTCTATAACAGACTCGTTGCATCGCTCCCAAATGCTGAACGTAAAGGAGCTACCATCCCGTATACTTCCCTGAATGGTCATATGTACAGCTATTTTTCAAAAGATGGGTTTGTAGCGCTCCGGTTACCGGCCCAGGAAAGAGAGAAGTTTATCGAGAAATACAATACCACGCTGGTTACGGCTTACGGTATCGTGCAAAAAGAATATGTCGTTGTCCCGGACAGCCTTTTAAAGAAAACAGCAGAACTAAAACCGTATTTTAAGATGAGTTATGAGTATGTAAGGGCCATGAAGCCGAAAGCAGCTTCGGCTAAGAAGAAAGGGTAGTTCCCAAAAAAGAAAACCCATTCATCTTTCAGAAACTTAACGGTTACCCGGGCATCAACAGACAAACCTTTCAATATGGAACAGAGACTTACCATCGTTACCTTAGGAGTCAGAAACCTCAAGGTGTCCAGTGCATTTTATGAAAACTGCTTTGGCTGGAGAAAAACGGCGGCCAGTAACGAGAACATCACTTTTTATCATTTAAACGGCATGGAGCTTGCCCTTTACGGGAGGGATGAACTGGCCCACGATGCCATGGTTGGTACGGAAGGAAGCGGCTTTCGGAGTTTCACTCTTGCGCACAATGTCCGAAGCGAAAAAGAAGTTGACGATTTGTTTGGCAATCTTGCCAAAAAGGGGGTCAGTGTAGTAAAAAAAGCCGCCAAGACTTTCTGGGGAGGTTATAGCGGATACATTTCCGATCCCGATGGAAACCTATGGGAGATTGCGTATAACCCATATCTTGAGCTTGACAAAAATGGCAATACTTTGCCCGGTTAAGATGCCCTTGCCCAATGGTCAATCGAAGTGAAATCTGGCAAGGACCTGATGCTTTTCTGATTCGGAAAGTTCGCGTATAAAAACATAATCTTCTCCATCCCTTATTGGAGAAACAAGGAACATTCTGCCCCCCGGGTATTCAAGGTAGCATTGTCCGGATGGAAGTTTGCTGTCATGGATCATGAATGGCAATTCCTGATTCAATTTGGATTTGCGCTGTTCCCTGGCAGCCTCACAGGCGATTTTAAAGAGTGTTTCAGGGTCTTTCATACTCTTATGAAGGTAAAGAAATTCGGCATGAATATCCTTTATTTCAGAAAGCACCCTTTTTTCCCCAAGGGAAATCGACAATTTGTCAAATTATAGTCACTCTCTGCCTGTTACACCCACTCAGTTGGCTTTCCTGTACAAAAAATAGAAACGAAATTTTCATCTGGATGTGAGAGTGAATATTTGATCCAGGATCTTTTCAGGCCGGTTCCCTTTTCGGTATATGATCGCGGGAACTCCTGTAGCGGCAGGGTCATTGATGATCCTGCGATTACCCGTGTTGTAACACCAGGGAATCGTGCGGTGCTGCCGTGTTGATCAGCCGAAGCATGAAGACCGTTTTTCCCTGCGCATCCTTGGTCAACGTATCATAGATGCCTGTGAAGGAAGAATCCGCCTTGGGCGGGGTGCCGGGATTCTGGCTGTCTGAGCTAATGGTCATTGTGATCTTGATATTGACAAAGGTCCCTGATGCCGCAAGATTGGTATTATTGATATCGTCTTCAATGTTGAACCCGCTGAATGTCCCGGTGCCTTTGGAGCTGTCGGTGACGGTCACGGTATTAAAATTGAAATGGCCTGAGACATTGCCTTTTATTTTTGTCCAGGTATTTGAAAAATCAGGAATGTAGACGTCATTCAGGGAACTGCCCAGCCCGGTTTTGTCACAGCTGCTGAACAGTATGATGGCTGTCAGGATGGAAATTTTTTTCAGGATTTTTTTCATATACTGAGGTTTTAGCGTGAATACGTATTTTTCTGCGATTCCAGTTTGCCTATGTAGTATTTGATCTTGCTTTCCAGTATGGTCAGGTTGTTATCCAGAAATGGAATGACCGTATTCAAGGTGATGGTTATCTCTGTTTTCAATTCTTTTCGCCTGTTTTTTGAGGATTCATGGATATAGAGGTTTACCTTTTGATTCAGCAGGGTATTGAGGGGCAATATGCCTTCCCGGTGTGTATCATTGATCGCAAAATCAAATACGCTGTGGAATCCCAGGGCCAGCTCCTCGCTGTCCCAGTAATCAGCCACCGCTTTCTCATACTCGTTGTTGTTGCTGTTTAACATGTTATAGGCCCTGTTGTAGACCTCAATGGTAGAATCAAACAGCCTGAACGACTTCGGGTTTTCCAGGGAAAAGGCCAGCATGTCCTTGAAAATATCCCTGATGTCCTTGGCTTCATTCAGGTAGCCTTCCAGGGCAGCAGAGATTTCTACGAAATACTTGTCCCGGCCCCTCATTTTTTCGGTGGCCGACCGGAGGTCTGCTTCTGAAATATTATATTTCCGGATAATCATGGTGAAGATTGAATCCTGCACTTTGAGCATTTGGCGGTACTGGTCAGAATTGCTTTTCCGGAGACTGTCGAGCTGCTCCATTTTGATGTTCAGTTTCCTCATTTCTCTGTCCATCTGAAGGACCGCCTGTTCCTTCTGGGATGGTTTACGGACAACGATCGTGATGCTCTTTTCCGGGTTGGCCGGGAGGGGGATGCTGGAGGAGCCTACGATGACATATTCCCGCTGGTCAGGTGTATTGACAAGAACTTCCTGGCTGTTGCCGGCGGCGGTATAACTGATCACTCCATCCTGGTTTGCTTTCTGCAGGTTGCCGTCAAACAGGATCTCAAAATAGGGGGCTGTTTTGGTGGCGTTGTTCTCAAGCAGGATCTGAATGATGAAGGAATACTGGCGGCCCTGGGCAGGGGAAACGATGGCCCAAAAGAAAAAAAGTGGAAGAATTATGGTCCGCGGACTATTCATCTGCAAGAATTTGCATACTCCTGGAGAGGGTGACTTTTCCTGAAAAGATCATCTTCTGTTTTCTGAAAATGGTGATATCGGTATTCTCTCCGGCTTTGGCGCGGAGGTACAGGATAAACCTGCCCACGCTGTCAGTACTCACTGTTTTGGAGTAATCAGAAAATGTAATAACTGCGTCCGGGACCGGTGCCGGATGTTTTCCCGGATTTCTTTTGAGAAGGAACCCCGAAAAAACCGATGAATCTTCTGCTGCAAGCAGCGCAAGCCTGACTACCGGCAGGCTGGAATTGGGTATGAGGACCGTAGTATCCGGCTGGCGGGAAATTTTGAACCCTTCCAGTCTGGCCGTTATATGAACCGTCTTTCCCAGGTAGCGGGAATCGACGTTATAGAAGACAGCCTTGCCGTCCCCCGAAACGGCTGAATTGCGGATATCATTGTCCAGGATGATCTGGAGGCTGTCACCCGAAAAGCCCCGGTTGCCTCCCGCCGGATCAAATAAAATGACGGTGAAGTCGAAGGGGTCCTCTTTGGAAACCGGCCGGAAACGGTATCCGATGAGCAGGATCAGGACAAATATAACCGCCGGGCCGGTGAGCTTAAGATTACCCTTCATGACATTGCCTGTCCATTCTGCCGAGCTTTTGAGTGCGCCGGCCAAAAAAGCTGTGGCCCCCAGGTCACAGATGACAAGCAGAAAAAAATAAACCGGCAGCGAGAGACGCAGGCGGTCCTGAAGGGAAACAAAGATGAGCAGGAAGAGGGCGAAAACGCACAACAGGAGCAGAGTGATATAGATCCAGCTGTTTCTTTTTGAGGCCATGACGCAGGA
>Ga0318562_10000248_pt1 | contig 25546 bp, 34 predicted proteins | sample GRESIP066b5f18_FD_203688 | JGI IMG/M metagenome (GOLD analysis project Ga0318562, IMG submission 203688) | Tropical soil microbial communities from Luquillo Experimental Forest, Puerto Rico - GRE.SIPMG.066b5f18 | ecosystem: Environmental > Terrestrial > Soil > Tropical forest > Bulk soil... | reverse complement strand
CCCTCGTACCCGGATTCCCTGGTTACAAGATGAGAGAAAGAGAGACCACGATGGGCAAATGGATATGTCCCTTCTGCCAGGCGAACCGGCATGGCAGGTGCTTGCAGAGTAACTGCCAGTGCACGACGTGCTACCCCTCCGGTCAGGGTGAGCGTGGCAGCCCCCCCTGGAAGCCGGGGAAGCCGAAGGGGAAGTAGCGGTTGACAACGCTTGACACGGTGTGTATCGTAGGAGCATGACTTTCCACGTGACGTCCTCAGCCCAGGCGAAGCCGCTGGGCTGGCCGTCGCGCGCCATCCTTGAGGGGCAGCCTGGCTAAGGGGGCAGAAGTCTCACAGCCAGGAGCCCCCCGGGAGAACCCGAGGGGCTCTTCGGGTTTCAGGAACAGGAACTCCAGGAACCACGTTGACAAAACTGAAGACGCTCAGGTATGATCTGAGCCTAGGGAGTGAGCGCAGGGCGCGAGCGGGTCTCCAAAGCCCGCAAGTAGGGTTCGATTCCTTACACTCCTGCTTGGCCTCTTTGCGAGGGGGCTTGCGCCTGGCGACAGGCATTGAAAACAACAAACTTCATAGAGAGATCCGGTCCCTGGTCTGGGGGGCAACGCATCATGCGCCGGGTCTGTTCACGGGCGGATGCCGTGATGCTGATGTGACGCCTGCCAATGACGGCGACTAGGGGTAACTCCCGAGGCTGCGACAGGTATCCTGAAGCGTGTGCCGCGTCCGCCCGCCTGGGGGTGACAGCTATGGCAGCGGTCGCGCTTTGCAAGCGTTGACGCAGCCGGTTCGATTCCGGCCTCCTCCACTAGATCACGCTCGCCTGGGTGTAGCGCAGCGGACAGCGCGTCGTCCTAGTGAAGGCGAAGGTCGCCGGTTCGAATCCGGCCATCCGGGGCCGTGTGATCTTCGAGTGCCATCGCCTGCGGCGGCGCACAAGGACTCTCAGTCCTCCACCCCTCAGGGGGTCAGAAATAGCAGGCAGGTCCTCCCGTCCTTTAAACGGGAGGCTGAGCCGTCTGGCTAATGGTGTAACGGCAGCACAGTCACCTCATAAGTGACGGGATCGGGGTCCGACTCCTCGCGGTCAAATCTATGACGGCATATTATATGTGCAGTATCAGTGAGAGCAGGGATCTGCGAAGTAAGGGAAGCAGCGGGTTCGAATCCTGCCGGGGCTAGACAGTGGTCTCAGATGCCAATCCTGGAAAGGCACCAAGAAAAGTGGTACCCCTGCTCGCACACCAGCGAACAGGATCTACGGAAACCTGACCGGACCCCGAGATGCGAAGCGTACGCGTGGCGGAGAAAGCAGCGACGGATCACCGGGCGGGATCAAGCGGGATATGATTCCCTCAATTCCCCGGAAGACAGATCCGGGAAGCTTAACGCAAGCAGTACCCTGTTCGCCCTGGGGCTATAGCTCAGCAGGAAGAGCGTCTCGTTCGCATCGAGAAGGCCGCGCGTTCAATTCGCGCTAGCTCCACGGGGGTGAGAAGCAAGTGCGTCGGTTATTGTCTCACGTGACGCCGGGCAGGCAGGTAATCGTCATATATCCTGCTAACTGATTCTGACGGTAACGCGTTATGGTTCTCACCCTTCCAAGGGGCCTTAGCTCAGCTCGGTAGAGCGCTACGTCGGCAACGTAGAGGTCGCGGATTCAAATTCCGCAGGCTCCACAGGGAGAACATATGATCTCCCAAGCCGGGCTGTGATAAGGTTCGATTCCTTTCCGGTGAAACACGCAGAGGGTACCCGAAACGTGAAGACGGTTCAACTCCGAATGGCTTAGCAGCCCGGCGACTAAACAAGGGAAGAATGAATGCGGACAGCTAAAGCGGGCACCTGCCGCTGCACGTGCAGGATCTGCAAGAGCGGCGACGGGCACTGCGGGCTGCATAGCCGGGAATGCCATGTCCTCTGCAATGAATTCGGTCACGGATAGAAGGAAAAACAGATGGCGAAATGTTCCCAGGCAGGCAACTGCTCCTGCCGGTGCCAGTACTCGAACAACTGGAACTCATGCTGCCTGACAGGCAGGCACTGCAACAACCACGGCTACGGATGCCATAAGGGCTGCTGATGGGTTACGGGCAATCAGGATGCTCCAGTCCTGGCACATGCACCTGCAACTGCGAGGACGACGCGAACGACTGCAAGCACAACTGCTGGCACTGTGGGTAGGACGAACTGCTCGCAGGCAGGCCAGTGTGCCTGCCAGTGCGACATCATGATGCACTCGTGCAAGAAGAAGAGCGGTCACTGCTGCAACCACTACAGGGGCTGCCACGCATGCTGTTCTTCGTAAGGGAAGCGAGATAAGATGCCGGGAAGGAAGGGCTGCGAGGAGGCGGGGTCATGCTTCTGCCCGCACTGCGCGACAGCCAGGACACACTGCCGCTCTCACGTGAGGGGTTGCCACCTTGACTGTACCCGCAGATAGCCCTGCCCCCCACTGTCCCCGTGCAGGGAAGTGCGACTGCCCCTGCCACGGGGGTGCCTGGGGCAACTGCAAGGCAGGCAGGCACTGCAACGTGCATGCCCTGGGGTGTCACATGCAGTGCACCTCTTAACGGGTTCGAGGAAGACGGCAATCCACCTGGCTGGGGGCCAGGGGACACCCGGTTCGACTCCGGGGAGCCCGACATGGACAAATGCAAGAAGGCCGGCAGTTGCAACTGCATGTGCAGGCTGTGCGACAGCGTGCACTGCGACCAGCACTTCAACGACTGTCACGAGACGTGCACGCGATGATGTACGGATGCAAGAAGGCAGGCAAGTGCTCGTGTGACTGCATAACATGCAAGGAGAGCCGCCGCACGCTGCATTGCGACCAGCATTTCAGTGACTGCCATCATGAATGCGAGAGTTGATATCATCTGGGTATAGCTCAGCTTGGCTAGAGCGCCGCGTTCGGGTCGCGGAGGGCGCAGGTTCAAATCCTGCTACTCAGACTAGGAGAAATGTGCCTCCCAAGAAAACTAAGCCGTGCAGTACCTGCGACGGCAAGGGTACCGTCACCAAATGGCGGAAAACCGGCGGCAAATGGGAAAAGTACGAAGCTACGTGCGGCACGTGCAAGGGCACGGGCGAGACTAAACTCGAATAGGAGAGACCAGTGCTGGGTATCAGGGAAGGCTGCATTGACATGCCCGAGGCCGGTAAGTACAGGGCGACGCCATCAGTCTTCGGCCGGCTGGTGACAGTCATCCAGATCGAAAGTCATTATGCCTAAGCCGAAGGGCTGCTCCAACGCGGGGAGCTGCTGGTGCTCGTGCCAGAAGTGTTCCACTGCCGGCGGGGGGCACTGCAACAGGCACGTCTACGACTGCCATAAGACATGCTCAAGGGGATAGAAGATGCCAGGATGCTCCAATGCGGGCGAGTGTACGTGCACCGGCTGCGAGAAGTTCCACTGCGGCAGGCACGCCAGCGGCTGCCATGTTAACTGCCGCTAGGTACTATCCGGGTATAGCGTAAGGGTTAGCGCGCCAGCTTTGGGAGCTGGCAGATTGGGTTCGAGTCCCTGTACCTGGACATGGGATACAACAAATGCGCCAGCGCGGGCAGTTGCAACTGCAACTGCTGCGACAAGCGCGGCTCCAAGCACTGCAACAACCATAACGGGGGCTGTCACCTGAACTGCTCCTACCGGTACTGACAGGAGAGTCATGCCGCTGTGTCATGAGCCCCATCATGCCTGCGGGGGACGCTGCGACCGTGGCCAGTACCACGAGGGCAAGCACCACTGCACCGGCTGCGGGAAGTACTTCACCTGATGCCCATCTGCGACGTGCCCCACAAGAAGTGCCCGAAAGGGTGGTGTGACCGTGGCCTGTACCACAGGGGCAAGCACCATTGCTGGGAATGCGATAAGAGTTTCTAGGAGATCATGATGATGTGCGGCTGCTGCCCGCATGACTGCAAGCGCTGCACCACGAGGAACTGCTCGTGTACCGCCGGTCCCCATCCGAGGCGGCCGGGTTGACAGATAGCAAGACGCGCCTACAATGGTAGGCATAAGGTCGTATAGCTCAGTCGCGGGATGAGCGTCCGCCTGAAAAGCGGAAGGACCCTGGTTCGACCCCAGGTACGACCACGGCAGCAGGCGCATGGTGTCAGGGGAGATCCCTGGACCCGCCCTCAGGGAGTTCAGGCATGAAACAAAGCCTGCTGCACAATGCCCCCGTAACACAACGGCTAGTGTTCCACTCTTCCACAGTGGGAACGCGGGTTCGACTCCCGCCGAGGGCTCGGAAAGGAAGATGCTGATGTGCAAGCCAGCGATACGGGGAAACGGCTCCGTCTACATGAAGGACTGCTGCAACTGCGGCTGCCCGTCGAGTGATGCGCCGCACAACCCAGACAAGGACGGCATCTGCAAGAACTGCAAGAAGCCGGCACGCTGACGATCTAGCCTCGCTAGCTTCAATTGGCCAGAGCAGCGGACTCTTAATCCGTGAGGTCTCGGTTCGAATCCGAGGCGAGGTACTGCGAAGAGGGAAGAAGATGGCAAGTAGCGGTCCCGGGGGCATGGGCAACTGCCCGGTCTACGGCAAGGGAGGCCACCAGTACGACAGGCGTGACGGGAACTACCTGTACTGCGCTTGCGGGGACAAGGTGTTCGTGACACCGCCTGACCCTAAGTGAGGGCGAGTAGGCCAACGGCAGAGTCGCCTCCCCCAAAAGGAGGACAGTGCGGGTTCGACCCCCGCCTCGCCTACGGGATGTAAGTAAGTCAATGCCGCGTAGCTTAACTGGCAAAGCACTGGTCTCTGGAACCAGGGATTTCAAGTTCGAATCTTGAGGCGGCAGCGCAGCGTTAGTGTAAACCGGCAAGCAGCCATGGATGTATCTGCCGGGTGGCGCACGTCCGGATCGGGTCCGGGAAGAGTCAGGTCGCCACTGGCACGCTGTACCATCGCCTCTGAAGTTCACCCGGCAGAACGCCGCACTCGTAATGCGGAGGAATGTGTTCGATTCACATCGGAGGCTCTTACAAGCCCAGATAGCCCAACGGCAGGAGGCACGACCTTGAGGTGGTCGGCAGTGCGGGTTCGAGTCCCGCTCTGGGTACTGGAGGAATAGCTGATGCAGTGCAACTCGCGGAAGAAGCCCCCTAAGGGGATCGGCAGCAGTTGCCAGATGTGCCGCTGCTGCCTTGACACCCCGCACCGGGGGGATGCCCACCGCTGCGGGATCTGCCCGCACACCTGGGCATAACATTGACATCCAGGCAGACGCCGGGTATAGTCTGACGTGAAGGGGGGCGTCTCGGGCGAGAGAGCGCTAACCCCCCCAGCGTGCCGGGACGGGCCGCTCCGAGATTGACCCCGATGACCGTAGCTCTTCAAGGTAGCGGTCGGGTCTCCCGCGATGTCAGGCTCCCGGCCGCCTCCCTTCCCCCTTGCCACCTTAGCTCATCAGGAAGAGCGGCATCTTTCAAAGAAGAAATAGCTTAACGTCTCCGCACTGAAACAGGGTTACGGGCACGAAACGTTGGCGTCATATACCATAACTACAGTATACATGCCTATACATGCCCTTATAATCTTAATGGTAAAGATCCTGATTTGTACTCAGGGATTGCGGGTTCGACTCCTGCTAAGGGCTCGCCAGCCGAGTAAATCGCAGGTGACCCGTTCGAGTCGGGTAGGTGGCTCTGAAAGGAGAAGGATCATGCCGTTCGGTGCAGGCGGTCCGGTCACGGACTACAAGATGGACGTCGGCCCGGGGTGGGCCGGTCTCCTCGACCAGCTCGACGCGGAACTGAGGGCGATCGACCCGGGTTACCAGACCGTGCAGGTGAAGGAGAAGTTCGGTCTCCTGCGGGTGTATGTCGATGGCACTCCGGTCCAGGCGGACATCATCATGGGCGGTCAGGCCGCCAACGTCAGGATCGAGAGCACAGCTACCGATGATAACTGGCGGGGACTCCAGGATGTCATCGACAAGTACGAGAATCTTTCTGCGGGAATCTGCGAGGAATGCGGAGAGCCTGGCACTCTTGACACCCAGTTTTACTGGAGGAAGACCCTGTGCGAGAAGGATAAGACCGCTCGCGCGGAGACCCGGAAGGAAGCCTGGCCGGAAAAGAAAAAGTGATGACAGATGCCAATTAAATGCTGTAAGACTGACTCGTGCATTTGCAACCGTTTCTGTGCCTGCTGGTGCCGGGACTGCAAGTGCAACAGCAAGAAGCCGTCGCGGTAATAAACTGCTCGGAGATCGTCTAATGGCAAGACGGCGGTCTTTGGAACCGTCTATGCTGGTCCGAGTCCAGCTCTCCGAACGGAGGATGAGATGGAGATTCCTCTCAAGAAGAAGTACCGCACCGCGCAGAAGGGGCGGTACAAGTCAGGCTACGGCGGCAACAACAAGGCTGCCAAGCAGAAGCACAAGCTGACTGAGCGCGAGATCGCCTTGCATCTTGCCCAGCCGAAGAAGATGATGGTGCTGAACGCCAAGGGTAAGTGTAGAATGGTTACCGTTGGCTGACGAGCTAGCCCGAATGGCGCAGTGGCAGCGCAACGCCATGGTAAGGCGTAGGTCCTCGGTTCAATCCCGAGTTCGGGCTCAAGGCCGGTCGGGGTGCTCTCGCATCCTCCGCTCGGATGCGCGTGACGATCCTGACAGCTTGTCACTGCCTCCGGCCGGTCGTAATGCCTCATTAGCTCAAAGGCAGAGCACAGTGTTGCCAACGCTGGGACGCCGGGTCGCTACCGGTATGAGGCTCGGGTTGAGGTCAAAGCAGGCGCGTGTTAAGATCGAACTCACACGGGCGCGCTGCCTGGTAATTCAGCTCAGGAAACCCTTTCGCGGCACCTTGCGCACTAAGTTGCCGGCCCCATGGAAAGGGTTGCCTGCGGACGTAACTCAGCGGTAGAGTACCTGCTTCCCAAGCAGGCTGTCGCGCGTTCGAATCGCGTCGTCCGCTCGTGCGGTAGACTAAAGGTTTCTGTAACCGTCGCCCCACTGGGGTACCTCTGACGCGATGTCAGGGGATTCATCCCAATTCCCCTAGGCTTGAAACTGAAACCGAACCTCCGTGGTACCCCGCAAGGGATCTGCGGAGTCTTGCGCACGTGGCGGAATCATGGCAGACGCGCCGGTCTCAGGAACCGGTACCCGTGAGGGCGTTGAGGGTTCGAGTCCCTCCGGGCGCACCAGGAGATGACATGCCGGAATCGAGATGCAGCGACGCGGGCTCCTGCTCATGCACCTGCATAGGCTGCAAGGAAGTACCGACGATGCCGAAGAATCATTGCGGGAATCACGGGTCAGGATGCCACTACCACTGCACCCGCTTACGGAAGGTGAACCAGGCCAGGCGGCTGGGCTTGTTTGCTAAACAATGCGCTGGCGACAGTGGGCTTCGAGTGCCCCGCCTTCCTCGTGAAGATCATCATCGATACAGCCAACATCGGGGAACTTCCCGAAAGCCGTGTCCGGAAGGACATGGAGCCGGGTAACCTGCTTGTCGAAGGCCGCAAGGACGGCCGATGGATACCGATAGAGGAGTGCATGAATGACTAACACCAGCAAGCTCCGCGTCGCGGGACTGACCGCCAGCGTGATCGTCTCCACGATCGGCGCGGTGGGCAACCTGCGCAGGCATGGTGACCATGATGAGCACGACCAGTCGTGCCGCTGCTTCAGCTCCTGCACGCATTGCATGTGGGACGCTGCTCTCGGGCGGTGAGCTGCAAGAGGACCGGCTGCGGGTGCATGTGCAGGGAATGCCGGTCCAGGGAGAGAATGCACTGCTGGAACTGCAACCGCCAGTGTCACATGGGGTGCAGGTAATGGCCGCCCCGAACTGCCCTGATGCGGGAGTCTGCAAGTGCACCTGCGGTGACTGCAAGAAGAACAAGCACTGCAAGTACCACATCATGAAATGTCACCTGGAGTGCACGCCGTGAAAGAGTCATACTGCCTGTTCAAGGGAAGCTGCGGATGCATGTGCACCAAGTGCGCAATGCTCCCCATTAGCCACTGCCGCGATCACGGCAATGGCTGCCACAAGGGGTGCACGTGAGCAAATGTTCGCTCTCGGGCTGCTGCTGTGCCTGCCCGAGGTGCATCACGGGCAGTAAGCATTGCAGGAATCATGCCTGGGGATGCCATCTGGGGTGCCGGTGAACGGCTGCCCCGTGGCGGATGAGTGCGACTGCCAGTGCCCGGGATGCGGCACTGGCAGGCACTGCAAGAACCACGGCAGGGAATGCCACAGGGGATGTACATTCTTACGGAAGGTAAACCCGGCAGGGTCCGGGCACTCGCCGGAAACGAGTCGGGCGGAGACGCTGCGTTTCGAGTACGCTGCCTTCCTCTTCCTTACATGTGCTGCTCGCTGAGGGACGGCAGTCCCGCGCGGTGCGGCTGTCCTCCGGGATGCGCATGTAAATGTCCCGGATGCTTATGCAGAAGGAGACCGAAGTGAGGAAGCTGATGAGGCGCGGCAGGTGCCGCTGCGGTTGCCTGTTCTGCAAGAACCGCACAGGTCACTGCGGTGTCGAGCAGAACGGCTGCTACGAATAGGAGAAGAAGATGGCGAAACATGATGACCGGTGCACGGGACAGAGCTGCAAGCACATGGCACTGTATGCCGTGCACTGCGCGGTCACGAGCTGCCCGAATTACTTCGGCAAGTGCCCGGTGCACAAGTGAGCTGCAACGACGGTCCCGGATGCAACTGCAAGTGCAAGCGCTGCGAGCAGGCAGCGCACTGCGGGAACCATGACACGAAATGTCATGTGAACTGCGGAAGGTAAACCGGACAGGCGTGCCGGGCTCGCCCCGAAAGCGATGCGTCCCACGGGATACAGTTCAAGTCTGTTACCTTCCTCGGAGGTAGAAGATGGCAAAACATTGTTACACGTACAAGCGCATGCCGCACCCTGCAATAGTGATACTCATAACGTTCCTGGCGTGCGCGCTCATCTACGGCATCCTGCTGGGCATGGGGATACTGCACTGGCCGAACGGGCCGGGCGCGAACCCGCCCGTTATCGGCTAGGAAGGCGCGCAGCCGGCGCTGCAACCGGTCCTGAAAACCGGGGCAGGGGAAATCCCTGGGAGATCGACACTTCCGCCTTCCGCTCAAGGGAGTCAGTTCACCCGGTCGGTGAAGCCATCCTGATAAGGTGGTCGCGCAGAGTTCAACTCTCTGGGCTCCTACGGAAAGGAATCATGATGAGAGACTGGACAGAAGACCTCTCCCCCGAGGAGAGGAAAAACTGGGAGAAGATAGTCGATTACTCCCGCAAGGAGACGTTCAGGAACATGGACGCGTCCGCGTTCGTGCTCAGCCTCGTCCCCGAGGGTCCTCCTGACATCAAGTTCTGCGTCGAGCTGGGGATGGCGATCATGCTCGGCAAGCCGGTCGTCGCGGTCGTGCAGCGGGGCGTGAAGATACCCGGAAGGCTCGCGGAGATAGCCGACGCGGTGATCACGGTGACCGACCTGGACACCGGGGAAGGGTGCGAGGAACTGTCTGCCGCGATCGGGCGCGTCCTGGGAAAGATCAAAGACTGACCGCCTCATCTCACTGGTCGTGGGGTGCCGTCCTATGAACGGTTTTGAGCAGAGTTCAATCCTCTGGGGGCGGACAAGGAGCATGAAATGCCTATCTGTCCTGATGCGAGAGCAGGAGAATGCACCTGCGACTGCAAGGGCTGCAAGAAAGATGAGCACTGCTGCAACCATAACCATGGCTGCCACATCTGTGAACTATAACCAGGACGGGAATCATGAGTAAACAGCCCGCTAAATCGCCTATGCCCCTCTAGCACAATGGCAATGCAGCGGACCTTTAATCCGTGGATTCTCGGTTCAAATCCGAGGGGGGGCACTGATGCCTCTGTGTCTTGCAAATCACGACTGCGATCACAAGTGGAATTACTGTGATCGCGGGCAGTATCATGAAGGAAAGCACAGGTGCAAGCAATGCGGGAAGAGTTTCTAGCCCCTGTAGTCTAAGGGATGGGCACCCGCCTTCTAAGCGGGACGAGTGCAGGTTCGAATCCTGTCAGGGGTACATGCTCCCATCGTCTATGGGTTAGGATCGTGCGTTCTCAGCGCGCGGGACAGAGTTCGAGTCTCTGTGGGAGTACCAGTGAGGTGAGCATGCTCGTCGCCATCGACTGCAAGGAATGCAAGGGCACAGGCCTGACCGGGAAGATCAGCCTGTATAATATTATGTGCCGCAGGTGCGGCGGTGACGGGATAGCGGTGACCGACTACTTCACTGTCATCAAGGGCACGGAAGTACTCTAGGCTCCTATCGGCTAGCGGTTAAGCCACCTGCCCTTCAAGCAGGAGATCCTCGGTTCGAATCCGTGTGGGAGCACGCATGGCACGCAACAAGAACGAAGCTCGCGGCAACATGCAGGGCAAGTGCAGGAAATGCGGGCGGCTGACGTCCGTCCCCCTGCGGGTCGTCCTGACCATCGCCGGCCGGAAGGTCGTCGAGGAGGATCTGTGCGAGACATGCGCTGCCCGCGTAGGCAACAAGGTGATCGACGAAATCTACTAGCCGGCATAGCTTAGATGGCGAAAGCGCCGCGCCCATAACGCGGAGACGCCTGGTTCGATCCCAGGTGCCGGTACGGAAGGAAGAATGATGAAGATCCTGAGGAACCTCGCGATCGGCGCTGGAGCGGCCTGGGCGGTCACGATGACCGTCCTGCTGGCGACAGTCCCGTCACATGCGGGCAGCGCCCCCCTCGTCTACGTCTGTCCCTCGGTGCAGGGCACCGCCCCGCAGTGCCAGAACGGGCAGGAGTTCGAGGTGTTCGACCATAACGGCGCACCGGTCTTCTCCGTGGGGGAGTACGGCGGGGCTGCGGTATTCGGTGACAACCTGGGGGTTGTCCCGCCCGGGAGCCTGCGTCCTGACGGGACGCTCTCCTACACAGATCCGGTCACCTATGATCACACGTTCGGCCTGAGCACCTCGTGCACGGTGCCGCAGCTATGGATCGACGCACAGCACTACCGCATCTACAAGTGCGTCAGCGGGACATGGAAGTACAGTCAGTTGTAAGGAAACGGGAAATGAAGATCAGGATGGCATTCCTCGTCTACCAGAGGGACGAGGTACGAGTGGAGATCACCGACGTGTCGCTGCGCTCAGCGGTGGTGCCCGAGCTGGTCGGCGCGGTCTGCATGAAGCTGGGAGACCGGCTGTGCAGCCCTCCCGACTGGGCGTACAGGGTGCGCTGGGGTCCGGAAGACCCCGAGTTCGGCTTCGCGGACAAGAGCCTGGGCAGCCTGTGGTATCGTTTCGGGCAGTGGTCGCACCTGCTCTTCTGGAACGAGCAGGAGGTAGTTGCCACGATCCCGGTGACTCACGAGTGGGTCCGGGAGAACTGGCCGGATCACTCCCTCGATGAGGTTGACGAGATGGCGGACGATGCAGTACAGTAGTAAACACCGACGCGGAGTGGAGAAGCTCGGTATCTCGCTGGGCTCATAACCCAGAGACCGCTGGTTCAAATCCAGCCTCCGCTACTGGGAAGCACCTGTGCGAGATGACGGCCAGCTAAGGTGCTTGCGATTCCGGTCGTTGTTAAAGCACGGCTGGCTGAAATTCGCAGTGCTCAAACCAAATACAATCTGGTGTCCGTTAATGGCAAACGAGCAGGCTGTTAACCTGTCCCTCGTGGTTCGAGTCCACGCACCAGAGCGGGAAGCCGGAAGGTTCCGGCAGCCATCGGGTCCCCGCCCTCCAGGCTGCGGCCGGTTCCGGCGTCAGTCCTGCGCCCCCCAGGCGGCTTCCCAGGGGGCATCTACAGACAGGATGATGAGGTGAAAGATTTCTTCGGGACGCTTTTCAGTACGAAAGGGCTGCTGATAGCCGCGTATATACTGATCGGCGTATTCGTGAACACTGCGCCCCCTCACCTGCCAGGAAGACCGGACAGTCTCCAGGGGCTTCATAGCTGGGCTCAGTACGGCATCTCGGTGCTGCTCTGGCCGGGAGCGCTGTGGCATCCGGTCTTCACGGTCGGGAAATGGGTACCGTAACAACTACATGCCGGTGTGGAGGAGTCGGAGTCCTCGTCTCCCTGTCAAGGAGAAGAGCGCGGGTTCAAGTCCCGTCACTGGCGCGCAGGAAGAAGACAGACATGATATTCCTTCTCATATGGCTTGCCTACCTCGCGATGTACATCCGGAAGCCTGCTCTCTTCGCGTGGAACGCAACAGGATTCCACACGCTGGAGAGCGCGGCGATCATCGTCGCGATAGCAACCGTGTGGAGCATTTTCCGCCGGGACTAGGGGATGAGATGAAGACGGTAGACGAGCTTGAACGGGTGTTCGCTGCCGCTGACGGCATCATCCTGACTGATTACCGGGGGCTCACGACTGCCCAGCTCTCCGAGCTGCGGTCAGCCCTCAGGGGGAACGCGGTCTTCGCGGTCGCGAAGAACACCCATGCCAGGATCGCCGCCACGCGGGCAGGGCTGGAGTCTTTTGCCTCCTTTCTCTCCGGCCCGTCCGCGCTGGCCATTATCCACGGCGATGCGACGGCGACGGCGAGGGTACTTCTGGAGTTCGCGAAGACCGCGCCCCTTGAGGTGAAAGGCGGCACGCTTGAAGGACTGGCACTGGACGCGGGAGATGTCAAGATCCTCGCGGATACTCCCTCCAGGGAGATCCTGCTGGCTATGCTGGCGGGTGCAATGCAGGCTCACATGGTGAGGGCCGTCACGGTCTTCACTGCCCTGAAGGAGAAGGCGGATGGCTAAGACGTATCCTGCGCACGCCAGGCAGGAAGAACTGATCAACACCTTCAAGGAGATGACGCTCCTTGAGCTGTCGGAATTCGTGAAGCTCTTCGAGGAGACGTTCGACGTCAGGGCCGCCGCCCCCGTCGCGGTCACCCAGGTCACCGAGCAGGCTCCCGCAGAGGAGATCGAGGAGCAGACCGAGTTCACCCTGTTCCTCAACGAGGTCGGGGACAAGAAGATCCAGGTCATCAAGGAGATCCGCACGATCACCAAGCTCGGCCTGTCCGACGCGAAGGGGTTCGTGGAGGACCTGCCGAAGACCGTCCTGGAGAACGCGGACAGGACCCGTGTTGAAGAGGCGAGGGCGCTCCTGGAGAAGGCCGGCGCGACTGTGACGGTGCGGTAATGGCACCGTCATGCAGCAACTGCCCTAATTGCCAGTTGCCTTGCAGGATCGGGAATCACGGCAGGTCGGTCCTCGTTATCCATTCATGCGCGAAGGGGCACACATGGCGGTGACTCCCGAGTTCGGGCGGAATTGCGGCACCTGCCCCCAGTGCGGGGGGTCATGCCAGCGCAATCACGGCAACGAGAAGTTCGGGTCCTGCCGCTGCCGGAAAGGACATACCTGGTGAGCGGTTCGGCTAACTGCACGAATGCCGGCGCATGCTGGTGTAATTGCAGGGCATGCCTGATGGGCGATCACTGCAATGCGCACACTAAGAAGTGCCATCGCAGGTGCAGGCAAGGGCGCTTAGCTCAGCGGAATGAGTACTGCCCTGACAAGGCAGAGGCCGGCGGTTCGATCCCGTCAGTGCCCACGGCGTCACCGACGCCTTTCCTGGTTCCGGTTACACGGCTCCCCTGTTGCCGCAGGGGAGCCGCAAGGGCGATAGTGGTCCGTGGTGCACCACGGAGGGTTCGATTCCCTCACCGCCCACCGGGTCACGGCCGCGCAGCCGCGAGGCTCTGCCTCTTATCCTGCCGGCTGAGACCCTTCCAGCACCCATAGTTGAACGGATAAAACATCGCGCTACGGACGCGAAGGCTGGGGGTTCGACTCCCTCTGGGTGCGCGTGAAATGGTATGAGATCGAGCCGAAGGACGCGGTGGACATCGACTGCACCACCCGCCCTGACCTAGATCCGCCGATGAATGAGAACGGGGACATCTGTCCCTGGCCGTGGGACCCCCAGCAGCTCAAGGGAGCGCCGCTGGGCCAGTATCACTGCCCTTACTGTCTCGCGATGGTGATGGCAGGACTGCCTCACTTTGATTACCGTGAGGAAGTGGAACGAGAAAGAGCGGAACATGATCAGCAAGACGGACATGGCGTGGATGGCTGCTGTCATCGACCTGAAGGGCGGCATCATCCGCAAGAACAACAAGAAGCGCAAGACCCCGCAGACCGTCCTGATCGTTGACTGCAAGGACGCCAGGATCGCCGTCAGGCTGTCACAGCTCACCGGCACGGCTCCCGAGCCGCACAACCAGGCTCCGATGTCAGAGTTCCTGCGACGCGGATGCAGGGAGCACTGCAAGACGCCGCACATCCATGTCTACGACGAGGAGCACCCGTGGAGCATGCCGCAGACCACCCGGTGGACGATCACCGGGGCGGCAATGGCGGTAGTGCTGCTGAACATAGCACCCTACATGAGTACCTACGAGGAATACAGGGGTTACGTTGACCAGGCAATGTCTGTTATGGTTACCGAGGGACAGGGTTCCGGTCAGGTAAGAGCATCGATCCGGAGGCTGTCCGAGCTTGGCTGGCATATTCCCGCGAGGATAGCGAAGAAAACGCTGGTGGCCGTAGCATAAACAAGGCCGGTTCGTCTAATGGGAAGGCCTCGCTCCTACAAAGCGAAGACGCGGGTTCGATTCCCCCACCGGCTACGACCCGTAGAGTTGCAGGTCCTGTATCGGGTTAGGCACTGAGCCTGCATCCCCTATGACTATGGTAAACTGGCTCACACATGGTGACGTTTGCCGTCGCGGGAAGGCGTCAGACTGTGGGGTACAAAGATCCTGAGCAACGACGCAAGTACGCTCGTGAATGGAAGGCAGCACGACGCGCAGACTGGTTTAAAGGCAAGATGTGCGTTAATTGCAGTAGTGCAGAACTTCTGGAACTGGATCATATTGATCCGAAGCAGAAGGTATCTCATAAAATCTGGTCATGGTCGGTGCAACGTCGCGAGGCAGAACTAGCTAAATGTCAGATATTGTGTCGCGTTTGTCATGAAAAGAAAAGCGCGGCAGTGCTGCCAAGAGGCGAGGAACATGGCAGCGCCATCCTCAGGGAAGAAGATGTTCTGATGATCAGGGCATCGGGGGAATCACGTAAAACGCTTGCGCAAAGATACAACGTCAGTCCTGAAACGATCAAAACGATTCGGGCGAGACGGTCATGGAAACATGTATAATATACGTGGTGGCTGTAGCTTAATAGGCTAGAGCGCTGGGCTGTGAACCCGGAAGGTGCGTGTTCGAATCACGTCAGTCACCCTCATGCCAGGGTACCCAAGCGGTCAAAGGGAGCGCTCTGTAAAAGCGCCGCGTATGCTACCTAGGTTCAAGTCCTAGTCCTGGCACGTGCATGAAGTTGACGAGATGACAAAATGGGTAGAGAAGAAAGTAATCCGGCTCCGGGACTGGCTATGGCCTGAGGAATGGCCGCTGCAATTCCGTAATTTCCTGACTGGCGCTCTCATCGTGACGTTGATTTATCTCCCGTTCCTGATTGCTTTCCTTCTCGCGTAGGAGGAATCATGGCAAACGACATAAAGACCGCAGTACGCAGGCTGCGCAGGCAGGGATATGACCTGCGGATAAACGGCGGCGGTCACTGGGAGATATCAAAGGACGGCGTGCTACTTCACGTGATGCCCGAGTCGTCTAAGAACAGGCGGATACCGGCGATCCTGAAGACGAAGCTGCGCAAGGCGGAGCGGGAACGCCTGCCGGCAGAGCCGGCTGCATGAGCAAGATCAGGACGAAGGCGAAGGACGAGGTACGCTCCGAGCGCAGGGTCAACCGCCACGGCTGCTGGGATCACCTCATCGCCGCTCCCCTCTGGCCGATGCACGGGGTGAACCTGGGGACGCTCCTGCGGACGTGTGACGCCGTGGGAGCGTGCATGGCGGTACCTCACTATCCGTGGGTTCCCCAGGCGCTGAACAAGGGCTACACGTTCCGGGAGCGCGCCTGCGTCCACTGGTCCCGCCCTAACCAGGTCGAGTGGCTGAAGTGCCAGTACGAGCGCGAGGACACAGACGTGATCGCCGTCGAGCTTGCCGACGAGGCGGTAAGGCTCGCGGACCTGAAGCCCGCGCGGCGGCGGACGGTCATCGTGCTCGGTCATGAGCAGACGGGCATTCCTGATGAAGCGCTTGAGTACATTGACAGCGCGGTGGAGATCCCCATGATAGGATCAGGGACGACGCTGAACGTGGCGGTCGCGGGGAGTCTTGCGCTGTACAGGCTGGCGGGGCTACTGTAGTAGTGCCTGTCAATGCTCCTGTGGTAGAACGGACAATACGCTGGCCTCCGGAGCCAGAGATCGCAGGTTCGACTCCTGCCGGGAGCGCGGGGGGAAATAGTTCCCTTCCTAGAAAGAGAGAAAGAACATGGGATTCGTCAAGCGGGTCCTGAGCAATGTCCGGGGCAGGTGTACGTGCAGGTGCCGCGCATGCCGCGACGGCAACCACTGGATGTGTGGCGACGGAGGGTGTAACGGGTGAAGACGCTCCCGCACATGTGTGAGCACTGCGGCAGCACTGAGACGCAGGCGCACTGCGAGAATCTCCAGTGCACGTGGGCGAAGTGCACGCATTGCAGCAAGCTCACGGATGTGCGGGGGCAGGCACCCGAAGAAGTATGATGTACATGGCAGTATGGCTGAATGGCAATAGCCCGCGCCTGCAAAGCGCGTTTCCAGGGTTCGATTCCCTGTACTGCCTCGGGAGTCCCGCCCTTGTGGCCGGATCATTCTTCACCCTGCGTACGGGATGAATCCCTGTGCGCCCAGGGCGGGACTTCCCTCATGCCTGAGTATCCCGCCTCCCTCCTAAGGAGCGTCAGGGTAACTGGACGATGCGGGTTCGACTCCCGCCTCAGGCGCGTTGACAAAACGCCCGACAGCATGTACTGTCGGGTTTGAGCAGAAGCCGAAGACATCAGCCGAAGCCGATTCCGACGCAGGGAGAGATGAAGGTTCGACTCCTTCCCCCGGTTCATGCCGGGGTAGCTCAACGGACAGAGCGTCCTACCGGACAAGCCGAAGATGCATGCTCGAAGCTGAACTTGTGCTCAGATGACCCGGATCAGCCGGGCGCGGGCATAGCTGGAATAATGCGGGTTCAAGTCCCGCCGGGGGGTCCACGTCCCCCTGTCGTCTAACGGATAAGACATTCCTTCAGAACCAGATCCGCGCTCTTAAAACGCCGCCGGGCTCACCAGGAAGGCACGCCCTCTTTCAACAAGGGAACCTACTATAGGGGCCGGTCGCAAGGATAGGCGGCCGGCCCCACCATAAAGAAAGGCTGAATGAAGATGAGCAGGAGCCTCGGGCAGGTCGTCGCCACCGAGCGCGCGATCCGCCAGAAGGACAACGCTGTCGGCTCCGAGGTGAAGAAGCTCCTCGCGAAGGAGGCACTCACTCTCGGCTCGGTCAAGGACTACCTCCCGGACGCCGGCGACAACGCGCCGGTGGCAGACCAGCTCCCGACTGAGTACACCGAGGTGCAGCAGAAGGTCGAGGACGGCCTGAAGCTCGCGATGAAGTACTCGGTCGCCGCGATGGACGTCGTTGCCACCAAGGACCGGACCAACACGGCCGCCGTGGCGGACGTCATCGTTGACGGGGAGGTCTTCATCCCGAAGGTGCCGATCTCGCACCTGCTGTGGCTGGAGAACTACCTCACCGAGTGGCGGGGCTTCCTCGCCGTCCTCCCGGTGCTGAACCCGTCGCGGAAATGGGATCTCGACGAGGGCTCCGGCCTGTACCGGGCGCGTCCGGAAGAGCGTCCCAGGACGCTCAAGAAGGTGATCCCGCTGGTGCTGCACCCGGGCACCGACAAGCACGCGCCGCAGGCGACCACGACTTCCGAGGAAGTTCACGTCGGCACCTACGTCACGACCCACCTGTCCGGTGCGATCACGGAACAGCGCAAGCGGCAGCTCCTGGACAAGCTTGACAAGGTGCTGCTCGCGGTGAAGGATGCCATTGCGGTCGCGAACCGCACCACTGCCGACGAGGTGCACGAGGGAGAGACGATCCTCTCCTACATCCTCGGCTGACTGAGGGGGAAGGACCCGCGCCCAAGGGGAAGGGGCGCGGGTCCTTTTTTCGTGCCCTGCGCGGGGCTAGGAGGGGTATACGACGCGCGTAATCCCCGCGCCCTCTATGAGGCGCTGGCAGCCTCCGCAGGGCGCTCCAGGGATCGTGTAGAGCGCAGGAGATAATCTAGGGCTCGTTGTAGATGCTCAGGGGTATCGCCAAGTTGTCCGATAGACCGATTGCACCGACGACAGAGTACGCCGCGTATGCGACCTGTCTCATGATCGTGATCTACACATAGTGCCTCGTCTGCGAAACCGCAGATCTCACATTTTTCATCGACCGCATCAACCATTTCCAGCCACTGTACGAGCGTGATGCCGTATCTTCTGCGCAGTTCCCAGTCGCGACCATAGCCTGTACGTTGCCTATAGTCCCGTTGGTAAGTATTGACTTTATCGCGAAAGGTTCCATCTTCTTCGCGCCGTTGTCGCCATGCTCTCCAGCGACGTCGCGCACGCTCCTTTTTGCACTCATCGTCGTAACAAAAACGCTTATCGGCCCGCGTTACGGGCGCGAATTCCTTACCGCAGCATTCACAGAACATCTTATCGGGATATTTGACCTGCATCTTTGCTCGGTGACGGGCGGTGGATCGCTCACGGTTCGCTTGTTTCTTGCATTCATCGCAGATTAGTTGATTCGGATGAACGTTCCTCATGAAGCGACCGCAATCGCGACAGCACTTTGACGTCACCACTCGGGAAAACCACCCTTTCTATCCCAGAAGCACCAATGAGCTTCCAGCAATGAAAGCAAGGCTCATCGGTGACATACAGCACTGCTCCTTTGTGCTGATCTCTTGAAGAATAGAGTAGGGCATTCTCTTCAGCATGGCAACTAACACAATTATCATATGAAGACCCAGGTTTCGCGTATTCAGGACATGGCCAGTCGTTCCCGCAACCGCAGCGTTCCACCATCAGTGAGACGAGCCCGCTGTTCTCGAAGAGAGCAGGATAGCCGTCAGCGGTAGCTGCATAGTGCTTCCCTCTCGGGCAGGCCCTGTCCGAGAGGCAGCCAGGTTCTCCCGCAGGAGAACCATTGTAGCCTGTAGCGATGATCCTGCGGTTTCTGACAATGAGCGCGCCGACCTTCCGTCGAGTGCAATCAGCGCGAGCAGCAACTGCGTCGGCAATGCTCAGGAAATACTCATCCCAGCCGGGCCGATCAGCCATCTATCTTTCCCTTCATCGCTTCCAGCTCAGTCTTCTTCAGCTCGTAGATCATCCCGTCAACGTTGAAGCGGATCGCCGCCAGTACCGTCAGCATATCCTGCTCGCGGGCCTCGCCCCTGAATCCCTCCCACAGGAGCCTCAGGTCGAGGACATGACGGGACAGGGAGTGCCAGTACGCGTCCAGCGGGATTCCCTTGGTCCAGTTGTTGCTGTCCCTCATCTCGCCGTCCGCCTGCATGCGGTGCGAATTCATATACTCCGAGAAAACTTTCTCTACGAGCGCGGAGGTGAATCCCCAGGGCTCCAGCCCCGGGTCGTCATTGCGGGTAGCGCCTGTCTTGAACTTCCTCACGTTCCCCCTAGCGCGTAGTATCCGGTGAGCTACACGGAAAGCCAGAACAGGGCAATCCACAGGAAGTCATGGAACAGGAACCACAGGAAGCCGATGACCTCGCGCGCCTCGGGGTCAATGTCAAAGGGCACCCTCCCGAGATTACTCAGGAGGGTGCCCTTTGTCGCGTACCCGTCAGGCAGGCGGTGCCTTCGGGGACACGTTCGCCCGCAGGACGAGACCGAGGATTCCGCTCAGGATCGCGGCTCCCGCGCCGATCTCGGCGGCCGACAGGTGAAGCCCGAAGGCTCCCGCCGCGACCGCCATCGTGGTGACCGCGCCAACCAGCATGCTGACCGCCGGCGGATGCGTCTTGAGTGCGGTGAAGATCGTCACCAGTGCCGTGGCGATGGTGGTCACCGCCGCTTCCTGAGTGCTCGAAATGTGAATCAGGTTGCCGAGCAGAACTGCAAGCCCGCCGTTGAGCACCCAGGCCAGGATGACGGGTTCGTAACGCCACAGGTTACCCATGGTGTCTTTCCTTTTCCGGATCTCAGCCGAAGAAGCTTTCGATCCACTGGATGAATTCGTCCCACCAGGAAGGCTTTTTCGGCTTGGGAGGGACGGGCTGAGGAGGATTCGGGACCGGAGCCTTCAGCGGCTGCGGTGCCGTGGTATCCCCCTGTTCCGAGAGCAGCCTTTCCAGCGTGGCGTAGCTCATCCTGAATGAGCCGTTCACGCCGTAGGACGTGCCCCAGGAGTTGTCCAGTCCGATGACCTGCGCGGCAGCATCTACGCTCCGCGCGAGGACCTCGTGACCGCCACGGACGTACGCGTCCGCAGAAATCGATACCGTGCCGTCAGGCATCGGGGTATCGAAACTCGAATACCAGTTCACCCCGAGGATGACAGGACCGTCCTGGAGCGCCAGCAGGGTAGAGTTCAGGTCGGCATAGTGGCTGAAGCCCGCGATCAGCCCGTCATCCCCGGCCGCCGTGGCGACCGAGGGGCCGGTGGAACCGTTGTCGTTCGGCGGGTAGGGTCCGTCGCCGTCAATCGTCTCGGCCTCGGAATAGAGCTTCAGCGCCTCATTCTCGTCCAGGACAGGATGACCGGCAGGGAGTGCCCTGTAGAGCGGTCCCGTGCCGAGCGCGCCCGTCATCGCATTTCCCGTGCAACTGCCGACATTGCCCTGGTCAAGGATCGGGATGTAACGTTCCCAGGTGACCGAGCTGATGGTCGCGGCAGGACCTTCGTAGGGACGGGCGAGCTGGCGCAGGCGGGCATCGACATGCCTTCCCAGGCGCTTGCCGGGGACTACTACTTCCTCGATGCGCGTGATGGTCACGTCTTCTCCTGATGATGAAAGTGGATAATCAGCGCCGCGAGAAGCGCAGCCTCGACACTGCGGTGACAGCGGCAGATCTTGCTGATGGTGGGCACCCTGCGGGTAGTCAGGGCGAACACCTCGTAACCGCAGGCGGCACCGACGAGGGTCCGCATCGCCCTCGACTCCACACGTCACGCCGGAGCGCCCGTGAGGAGCACGCTCCAGGTATTCGGGCCGGCCACGCCATCTACCGACAGGTGATACCTGGACTGGGTGTCGCGTACCGCCTGGTCGGTCTTGGAGCCGAAGCTCCCGTCCACCGCCAGCCCGGCTCCCGAGGCGATCCCCGTAAGCTGGCCGGTGAGCTTGAGCAGGTTCTGGAGCCGGTGGACCGACCAGAACTCGCCCGTCGTGTCGGTGTCACCCAGCTTGAGCACAGCAATTTTGGTCATGTCGAACTCCGCGTAGACAGGCGGCGGGCTAGGAATAGGAGATCCGGCGAAGAAGTCCCCGTGCAGCCTGGACTGGTCAAGGTCGCGTCCCATGGCGGTAGACGTCCACTGCGTGCCGTCCATGTCGATCGGGACGAGCCCGCAGGAGGCGGGTCCGCAGATGTGCTCCCCGTCCCCGTAATGGGCGGACCAGAGCCGCACGGCGCTCCTGGGGAAACCGGAGGCGCTGATCACCGGGAGGATGTCAGCGGCCATGACGGACGCGCTGGCATAGAAGCACGGGCGCGCGATCCCCCGTGCCACCTGCCTCCCGTACCAGGAGGCTGCCATCTCCGGGGTCGCCGCCCCGGACTCGATGTCCAGGCAGTCCGCGTCGTTCCCGAACACGGAAATGGACAGGTGATATGCACCCGGGAATGCGCTCACAACATACTGGTAGTTCGGCTGGGAGCCGACATGCCCGTCCACATATCCCGCGTAAGCCTCGCCCCCGGGCGGGAACTGGTTATTGAAAGCGGTGTCGAACATCGTGATGAAAGACATGATTCACCTCCAAGAGGAGGGTACGTTTATTTCCCCCGTGAATCCACTACCGTGAGGGCGAAGCGTTCCTCCAGGATCTTGTCTATCTTTTCCCAGGCGAGCTTCCAGCGATCGGAGTCGCGCCTGGAATCAAGAACTGCCGCCCGGAGCTTCTTCAGCTCCAGGTCTATCTGCTGGGTTGTCCGGGTTTTCACCATGCCCTGCCAGCCTTTCCAGGAGAGAGTCCTGAGCGGCCAGGTGCTCCTGGATTTTCAGGGCCTCAGCGAGAACAGCCTCAGCATCACGGTACGTCTGCTCGGAGCGTTTGTCTGCTGTACTTGCCTGGAGATTCTGCCCGACGATGATGATCGGGAGGAGGATAAGCTGGAGGAAGTTGGATGAAAGCCACGCGATGAGGACTGTGACGTTATGGCTGTCGATAGCAGAAGGCAGGGAGATGAGCGCGATGATCGCGAAAATATAGGCGCACCACATGGTCCCGACTGCAACGGTGATGGCGAGCCCGAGCTTCGCGTTGAATCTTGTCGCCTCATCGCGGAGTTTTACCGGCCCCTCGGACTTCCGCGCCTCGATATGCTCGTGCGGCTGGTGGTCGTAGAGCATCACACGTCACTTCCCTTGATGAGATTGCGAACGTATTTAGAGGCTTCCCAGTCACTGGCGCTTGCCGTGTGTACCCCATCCGAGCCTCTGTGATGCCATTCACAGAGCCATTGCAGGTTGTCGGCGCTTTCTACCCATGCGCCGATGCTGTCCGGGTCGGAGATGCCCGGGTAGTCCTTCTCCAGCCAGGCGAGGTCAACCCCGTTTTGCAGGGAGAATTCCACGTGAGCGTGGTGCAGCTCAAGACCGCCCTTGCACTCGCTGAAGTCATTCCTGTGCAATCCTATAGCGCACTGCGCGGTGGCTTTCGTCTTCCTGCGATATTCCTCGAAGTCCCTGTAATGGGGATCATCCTTACGGGCGGGATGGGCAGGGTAAGATACCCAGTAGGAATGAGCTACTTTCTGCACATGAGCATCCGTCACACGTCCCCGCCCGGTTCCCCGGACTTCCCTTTCCTGTAAATACGCAGCCAGACAGCGCTCCTCCAGATCATCACCGGGGTGATCAGCGCTATCAGCACGAAATCAGCCCAGCCGACCACCACGGATTCAAACTGGGTCATATGGAAGAACAAAGATATCATCGTCGGGATCAGCAGCATCGCGATCAGCATCGACTTGATGACAAGCGTGCGCCCGATAGGATTACGCCACCAAGGCGCAAGGAAACTGTACAACGCAACCCATCCGGCAAGCGAACAGAAACCGCTGATAACTGCCACCCTGAGAACATCGATGAGAATAGGATTAAGCATGCCGGTGTCCCTGCCCTTGAAGAATCTGTCGTGCGATTGTCTCCGCGAAATGATTTTCTTCCAGCATCCTGTTGATCTGCCTCTCGATGACTTTCGCGTGCGCCGCGTCCTCCTGCGCGTGCTTCCTTTCCCGGCGTGCTTCCCTGATCGCCTCCGCGCGCTCATGCTTGCCAGGCCACGGCATTATCACCTCGACTGCCCTGGCAATCTTGCTGAGCATATTCATGGCTTGCCGGCCTCCAGTGTGCGACCGAGCTGGATAGCAGTGAGAACGTCCCTGGTGGCCGCCGCGCCCGCGATGGCGGCGTCTGCCCGTTCACGCTGCGCCTGAAGAGCCTCTTTCAGCTCCTTATTCTCTTCCTTCAGGTCGCTCACCACGCTCCTGGGAAAGATGAGCCCGAGAATGAAGAGAATACAGAAAATCCCCGCGACCCCCGCGCCGGTGAGAACACTGAGAAGGGAGCTGTCAACCATTCACTTCTCCCCTGTTCCCCCGGCGCGGGATAAAATCCTCACTGTCCCGCCCAGAGCTGCGACAATTCCTGATTGAAGTTAAACTGCGTGCCCTGCGTCGCGGAACCGAAATAAACTTCCGCTACAGTATTGAGATACGCGATCATGTTCAATGCTAGCTGAGCATCGCTGATCCCGCCAGGATTACCGGCATTTCCCGTGCTCGGATAGCCGAGCCCTTCCAGCATTGCCAGCCCGCCGCCCTGCCCGTTTACCCAGGTGGAAAGATTGCTGACCTGTGTCATAAGGTTGCGCATGCTAATCGCGAGACTGGTCAGCGTGGCATCAACAGTGCCGCTCGACGCCTGTCCTCCGACGTTCATGTGATGCCTCTCAGGGGGTCTGGGTTTTTTCCATCTCACGGTCCCAGCCTTTCCAGCATGGAGCCGAAACTCTGGATAGTGGGCACGGTCGCGCCGTTCGCGCCCCATTCCGCCTGCAATCCGATAGTGCCCTGCGCGTTAGTGGCGACAGCGGAGTTATTGTTCTGCGAGACGGCCATGACCGAGAACTGGGTGCCCGTCGTGGGGAGCAGGTTCTGCCCGAATGCGGCGAAGCCCCCGCCGAGAGACGTCCGGATCGTTCCCGTGGCTCCCGCCGTGGCTACTTCTATGAGCCCGGTGAGCTGCCAGGAGAAGTTCTCCGCAGTGCTCATCAGCGTCTGCCCGAGCACGAAGTTGGAGACCGTCGCGCCGAACGCGCTGATGCGCACGGCGAGGGTCTCGGCAGGGTTCCCGCTGGTGCCGTTGCCGTGCGCGGTCAGGCGGTACCATGTCCCGTTCTGGGCGTCATTCGCGGGCACCGTCCACTGCTTGGTCAGCGAGGCATAGGCGACGCCAGTCACCGTGAACGGGGTGGTGTCGCTCTGCACCGAGGGCATCAGCCCGAACATGCCGCTCGGCAGCGACATCTGCGGGGTGCCCGCCGCGCTGGCCGAGATGACCGCAGTACCTGCCGTTGATGCGGGCGTCTGCGGCTGCGCGACAAGATTGAGCTGGGGACCGGTGAAACCTGCCCCGAAGGAGTACCCGAAGCTGTCTGTCCCGCCGATCGCGGACACCGAGAGCTGGAATCCCGGGTTGGCGGCAACGTAGCTGATGGTGACCTGGCCGTCGGTGCCGTTCCCGGCCGCGACGTTCTTGCTGCCCGTGTAGTAATTCACTACCAGCGCGGGGAAGAACCCCCCGTTGGCTCCCGAGTCGAAATACCCCCAGTACGGGTACTTGACAGCGGCGCTGCCGGGACCGAAGATGACCGACTTGGCAGCCCCGTTCTGGAGCGCGACCCCGATGTTGCCGCCGAGCTTGACGTTCTTGGTGGTCTGCTGGCCCACGGTGCACGGGAAGGTGGCCACGGCGACGCGGACGTCACCGGGCGCGGTGGTGCCGAACGCTCCCGCGTTGGAGTAGCCCGCGATGCAGTACAGGGTAACGCCGTTGCCGTAGACGCTGTAGAGCGCCTTCACCTGGAGCGCCACCGAGGTGACCGTGACTCCCGCCAGGTCGGCCTGTATCTGGGTGTAGGGCAGCACCCAGTAGGAGAACTGGTGCCCGACCTGCTGCCCCTGGATGAAGCTCGCCCCGTTGCCCTGGTACATGTACCCGTCGTGATTGCGCAGCGAGTTGGGGACAAAGGGAGGTATCGCGTCCGCTCCGTAGTAGCTGTACGTGCCCCCGCTGGGGCTGTAGGTCTTGCTGAACGCGGTCGTGGTACCTGCGCCCGCTCCTCCTCCCGCGCCTCCGGGACCGAATCCCTGGCCG